>MDSV01096339.1_pt1 | contig 52338 bp, 46 predicted proteins | sample 810851 | NCBI WGS metagenome assembly MDSV01 (sample SAMN05326640, study PRJNA326480) | marine metagenome | isolation source: seawater | place: Atlantic Ocean: North East | collected 2012
ATCTCTAATACCACAAGAATCAGCAGCTAATCCAGTAATGACATAGGTTCCTTCTCCAAGGCCAGTAAAAACACTGTCATAAGGAGGGGGATCTAAATTTTGAATTCCATCAATATAAAAAGTGTAAGGCAAAACGCCATTTTCTAATAAAACAGCAACTCTACCATCTGATCCTCCATAACAATTAACGTCTGTTATATTACTCTCTATAGTGAGAGGATTAAAAGGTGCATCTAAAATGACTGTATCTTGAACTATACAACCACCTGCTCCTGATGCCCTTAATAAATATGATCCTTGATCAAGATCTTGAAACGTATGCGAAGGACCTAAAACTCCAATCTCGCTAGCTACAAGATTACCTGAAAAATCAAATAACTCAGCATCCCATGAAATTTGAGAAATAGATAAGCTAGGAGTTACTGACAACTCTCCGTCACCACCAAAGCATGTGGGATTAATTTTAGAAAATTGCATTTCATTATCTGCCTCAACGTAAATCATAAGTGTAGCTATACGAATAGCAGGAGCTGGACAAAAATCATCAAATACCTTAACAGAAAACATATATAAATTTGAAACTCTACCACATGTAATATCAAATGATACATGATCACAAGAAGTTTGCCACTGAAAAGTTCCACCAACAGTTGTTGGAGAAATTAGCGGAGGAATTACTCCATTAGAGTCCATAAAAGTAGCACATGGTGGATTTAAACATGCAGTGGTTGTGACATAATCTGAAGCCATTTGACCTCCAGAAATTTCCATTGTGATTTCTTGAGGAGTAACACCATTATACAAATCTAAATCTTGGCCAATGACATCAAATTGAACTAACTCTCCTGCTGTGACTGTACATTGGAAAGAGGGTAATCCTGTTGGACTAAAAGTTTGAGTCCAGGTTTGTGAGCCAACTGGATTTGTTAAATCTGGAGGATTATTTACTGTTCCACCTGGCATTGTAGCACAAGCAATGAGAACTGCTTGAATATCTCTATGTATTTCTGCAACTAATTGACCACACTTAAACGCTTCTACACGAATAACTGTAGCAAAATTACCAGAAATTGGAGAGTTATAAGAAATTTCTCCAGAAACGGGATCCATATTTACATTACCAGGGATAGGCTGATTAAATGCATAATTATACATTGGTGGGCCTACAAAAAAACCATCAAAAGGAATTGCAGCCGGATTATTATTTGCTGGGTCAGGGTCATACGTACCTACAAAATCATCAAGTGGTTGCGCCCAGTAATATCTAATACTATCTAATTCTGGGTCAGAAGCATTATGTGAATAAGCAAATGGGTATCCGGAACATATAATAGTTTTTGGACTTTCGTTAAAAGTTGGCGAGGAGTCAAAACACGGATCTGCAGGTAATACTAAACCTGTAGTTGGATCTGTGTAAGGAAACATGGATGCTCTTAAAGTAAAACCAGGGTTACCAGTAGAGTTAAGAAGATTCACAATCGCCCCGTTCCTACAACAGTTATCCCATGTGAAGTGCCATCCAGTTACAGGCGGTGTTCCTGGTAAATTAATAGGTGCAGATTGATATACGTATTCTTCCACAGCACCTACAGGATTTGTTTGACAATTTAAAGCAATATTACCACTATTGATTGAATTGCAAACTGGAGAAATATCTGTACTTCCTAAAAAATTACATGAAATAGTCGTTAGAGGAGCACCAGTTCCCCACATATTAATATTAACAGCTCCAGTAGATAAAATAGTTCCATCACAGTCTCGGTACAACTTCATTGTAAATATATACTTACCTACATCAGGATCTGTTGGATCTTTAATACAAAGCCATGTAATCTCTCCTCCCATAATATGGGTAGAATAAGAAACATTAAAACTAAATATAAAGAAAAAAAATAGTAGAAGTTTTCTCATCTATAAACATTATTTTTACAAAAGTACAAAATTATGCTACATTTACCAAGAAGGAAGATGACAATATTATTATCATAAAATCTTTTAATAACTTATGTTAAAAAAAAAGACTCTAGTTTCATAATAATGTATTTTTGAATGATTAAATTTTAGATTTATAAATATACAATAATTGGATTACTTAAATAAATTAAACTCAGAGCAAAAAAAGGCTGTTCAACATTTAGAAGGGCCAATGATGGTTATAGCTGGTGCTGGATCTGGAAAAACACGTGTTTTAACTTCCAGAATCATTCACCTTCTTAACAATAATATTCATGATCATAATATTCTTTCATTGACATTTACAAACAAAGCCGCTAAAGAAATGCGAGAGAGGATAAATAATTCTTTTGCTAGAGATAAAACCAAAAATATATGGATGGGAACCTTTCATTCAATTTTTGCTCGTATTTTGAGATTGGAAGCACATCAAATTAATTATCCTACAAACTTTACAATTTATGACACCGAAGATTGTAAAAACCTTGTAAAAAGCATTATAAAAGATAAAAATCTGGATAAGGAGATTTATAAACCAAACCTAATTAGAAATCGCATTTCATTTCTAAAAAATAATTTTATTACCAGCGAAAGTTATAAAGAACATTTAGACCTTCAAGAAGCAGACAAGATTGCAAAAAGAACCCAATTTGCATCAATATATAAAACATATGAGAGTAAATGTAAGAACTCCTCTACTATGGACTTTGATGACTTACTATTAAGAACTTATGAACTATTGTGCAACAACAAAGACACATTGTTCAAATACCAAAATAAATTTAAATACATCTTGATTGATGAATATCAAGATACAAATCATATTCAATATTTAATTATAAAAAAATTAGCTGATTTTCACAAAAATATATGCGTTGTTGGAGATGATGCTCAAAGCATATACTCATTTAGAGGAGCTACAATTAAGAATATTCTTAATTTTAAATTAGATTATCCTAAATTCACAACTTACAAATTAGAACAAAACTATAGGTCTTCTAAAAATATTGTTCAAGCTGCTAATAGTATTATCAAACATAATGAGAGACAAATTCAAAAAAATATTTGGACTGAAAATAATGAAGGTGAAAAAATTATTATTACCAAAGTTAATACTGATAAAGAAGAAAGTCTTTTAGTTAGCAATACAATTAAACATATCAAACAATTGACTGATGCTCATAATAAAGATTTTGCTATCCTTTACAGAACAAACGCTCAATCCAGAAGCTTAGAAGAAGCATTACGAAAAAACAATATTGCTTATAAAATTTATGGAGGAATTTCATTTTATCAAAGAAAAGAAATTAAAGATATACTGGCTTACTGTAGAATTTTAGTTAATCAAAAAGATGAAGAAGCTCTTAAAAGAATAATCAATTACCCAGCAAGAGGAATTGGGATAAATTCAATTCAAAAGTTAATTTCTTATGCAAATGAGCAAAATACAAGCCTTTGGGATGTAATTTGTAACATAGATGGAATAAAATTATTTAATAAAGGAACCAAAAATCGAATTATTAAGTTTAAGCAATTAATAATTTACTTTTTAGAACAATCCAAAATTTTAAATGCATTTGAAATTGTAAATGAAATAATTAAAAAAACTGGCATTTACGAATTATCAATTTCAGATAAAACACCTGAAGGGATTAGTCGTTTTGAAAACATACAAGAACTACTTAATGGTCTTCAAGAATTTTCTGAAAACAATCTACTTAATTCATTGTCTGAATTTGTTAATGAGGTAGCCTTAATAACAGATCAAGATAATGACAATACTAACATAAGAAATAGTGTTACATTAATGACAGTTCATGCTGCTAAAGGCTTAGAATTCCATAACGTATTTATTGTTGGCTTAGAAGAAAATTTATTTCCTTCAATGTTAAGCTTGCAAAATAAGCAAGACATAGAGGAAGAAAGAAGATTATTTTATGTAGCAATTACAAGAGCTGAAAAAAGATTATTTATTTCTTTTACATCTAATCGATTTAAATGGGGTCAATTTATTAACTGCGAAGCTAGCAGATTTATTTATGAGATTGATGAAAAATATACGGAAAAAAAAGAAGCTAAAAACAAAGAGTTATTTCAAAAAAATATCTACTTAAAAACTAAAAATTCAGAAAATAAACAAATAAACAAAACAAAATTAAAAAGACTTCCAAAATTTTTAAGTAGCAAAAAAGAAAACAACAACCTAATTAAGTTCAAAGTTGGTTCAAAAGTAAAACACATAAAATTTGGGGAAGGAGAAATAATAAGTTTGGAAGAAGACGGAGTAAATAAAAAAGCCATAATTTCGTTCAAGATGTTCGGAATAAAGAAATTACTGCTCAGATTTGCCAAACTTCAATTACTTTAAAATATTAATGCAATTTTCATGATCCATTTTTAATTGATTCGCAAGATCACTAGTATTTGTAAAATTTATTTCATCTCTTATTCTTTTAACAAAATTTATTGTAATAGAATCACTATATATATTTTTATTAAAATCAAAAATATTCACCTCTATTTTCTTCTTATTTTTTGATAATTTATCTACACCAATATTTAACATTCCTGAATACTTTTTATTATTATAATCCACATAAACAGCATAAACCCCATCACTTGGAATTAACTTATATGTATCATTAATTGAAATATTACAAGTTGGAAAACCCAAACTTCTCGCGATTTTTTGTCCATGAACTACTGTGCCTGAAAAACAATAATTATAACCTAACATTTTATTAGCTTGTTCAATTTTTCCTGAAGAAAGCAAGTTTCTAATTTTTGTAGAACTAACAATTACCTCACCACTAATGTGAGCATTAACTCGGTATAAATCAAATGAAAATAACTGAGCAAGTTCTTTTAACTCATCAAAAGAACCCTCTCTATTTCTACCAAAATGATGATCATGGCCAATAATCATATGTTTCATATTAAGTTGATTCACCAAAATATCTCTAATAAATTGGATTGATTTTTTTCTTGAAAATTCTAAGGTAAATTCCTGTATAACAAAATTATCAAGCTTAGTTTTTTGTAATCTGTTAATGCGTTCTTGCAATGTATTAAGTAAGTAAAGGTGATTGTCTTCAGGATAAATCACATGTCTTGGATGAGGAAAAAAAGTCAGAGCAAGACTTTGTAATTTTTTTTTTCTTGCAATATTTATCAAATCTTCAAATACATGTATATGCCCTTTATGCAAACCATCAAAAGTTCCAATAGTAATAGCCGTCTCTATGTTTTTAGGAAATTTATCTACTGAACTAAATATTTTCACAAGTTTAAATTATATCTTTTAATTGTTAAAAAAGTGTTCAAAAATAACAATTAATTTTATTCATAAATTTAGTTAACAAAACAATTTAAAAATAGTAAGTTTGCACAATAATTACTAATCAATTATTAAAATATAATTTATGTCAAAAAATAATGGAAAAGTAGCTCAAGTAATTGGCCCAGTTGTAGATGTAACATTTGAAAATAATGATAATGGACTGCCAGATATATTTGACTCTTTGGAAATCACAAGAAATGATGGGTCAAAATTAGTTCTTGAATGTCAACAACATATTGGGGAAGACACTGTTAGAGCAATATCTATGGAGACTACCGATGGAGTTAGTAGAGGAACAGAAGTTAAAGCAACTGGGTCACCAATAAAAATGCCGACCGGAGAACACATCAAAGGAAGAGTTTTTAATGTAATTGGTGATGCTATTGACGGAATGGAAAATTTAAGCACTGATGATGGACTTCCAATTCATAGAGAAGCTCCTAAATTTGAAGATTTATCAACCTCAACAGAAGTACTTTTTACAGGAATTAAAGTAATTGATTTAATTGAACCATATGCTAAAGGAGGTAAAATTGGATTATTTGGTGGTGCTGGTGTTGGCAAAACAGTTTTAATACAAGAGTTAATTAATAATATTGCAAAAGGACATGGAGGACTTTCTGTTTTTGCGGGAGTAGGAGAAAGAACAAGGGAAGGAAATGATCTTTTGAGAGAAATGCTAGAATCTGGAATTATAAATTACGGTCCAGATTTTAACAAAACTATGGAAGAAGGAGGATGGGACTTAACAAAAGTTGACAAACAAAAACTTGGAGAATCAAAAGCTACTTTCGTCTTCGGCCAAATGAATGAGCCACCTGGTGCAAGAGCACGAGTTGCGCTATCAGGACTAACTATTGCTGAATATTTTAGAGATGGTGATGGAAAGGGAAAAGGAAAAGATGTTTTGTTTTTTGTTGATAATATTTTTAGATTTACTCAAGCTGGATCTGAAGTTTCTGCATTACTTGGTCGTATGCCTTCAGCTGTAGGTTATCAACCAACATTAGCTACTGAGATGGGAACTATGCAAGAAAGAATTACCTCTACAAAAAATGGTTCTATTACTTCTGTACAAGCTGTTTATGTTCCTGCTGATGATTTAACTGACCCCGCTCCTGCTACTACTTTTGCTCACTTAGATGCAACTACAGTACTTTCTAGAAAAATTGCTGAGTTAGGAATTTATCCAGCAGTAGATCCATTGGATTCTACATCTAGAATTTTAACTCCAGAAATAGTTGGAGATGAACACTACAAGTGTGCTCAAAATGTAAAAGAATTACTTCAAAGATATAAAGAGTTACAAGATATTATTGCAATTTTAGGAATGGATGAACTTTCTGATGGAGATAAGTTAGCAGTTCATAGAGCAAGAAGAGTTCAAAGGTTTTTATCTCAGCCATTTCATGTAGCTGAACAATTCACAGGCCTAAAAGGTGTTTTAGTTGATATTCAAGATACTATTAAAGGGTTTAACATGATTATGAATGGGGAAGTTGATCAATATCCTGAAGCAGCATTTAATCTGGTAGGATCTATAGAAGAAGCTATTGAAAAAGGAGAAAAAATGATTGCAGAAGCAAAATAATATGCATTTAGAAATAGTAACACCGGAGAAAAAATTATTTACTGGAATTATAAACTCAATTAAAGTTCCTGGTAAAGATGGAGAATTTGAAATTCTAAATAATCATGCTCCAATTATTTCAACTCTTATTAAAGGTGAAATTAGAATTATTTCAACTGAACAAAAAACTGAAAATTTTCAAATTAGTGGCGGAGTTATCGAAATGCAGAAAAATAACATAATTGTTTTAGTTACAATTTAAATAGATTTTTTGGTTGTTCATGATGTTTTTTAAAAAGTAATGCAAATTAAATTAGCACTTATTTTTCTATTATTTTTTTCAAGTTGTTATTTGAAATTAGAAAATGAGCAATTCAAATTACAAATTGGAGATTTTCTTTTTCAAGATTTAGATTCATCACCATTATGTGAAGCAATAGAAATCGTAACACCTGGCTACAAAAATGGTAATTTTTCTCATGTTGGAATAGTAATAGATATAAGTGATTCAACTTATATTTTAGAAGCAATTCCAGATAAAGTCAAAAAAACAAACTTACATCAATTTTTAAACAGATCTTTTGATAATAACAATCAGCCCAAAGTTATTGTAGGAAGATTAAAAAAAGAATATCAATTCACTATTGATGATGCAATTATTTTTCTCAAATCTAAAATTGGACACAATTATGATGATCAATTTTTATTAAACAACGACTCCTATTATTGCTCTGAACTAATTTATGAAGCTTTTGAAAAAAATAATATTTTTGAGTTAAAACCAATGACTTTTCTTAACCCATTAAACAATGACACTTTAGAAATATGGAAAGAATATTATGAAAATTTAAACATAGATATTCCTGAAAAAGAACTTGGAATTAACCCAGGGATAATGTCAATATCTAATAAAATAAATATTATAAAAATTTATGGAAAACCAGTTGGCATGTAAAAGATTTTTATTCCTTTTGTTTTGAGTCTATGATTATTGTTACTGGTCCATTGTTAATTAAATTAACATTCATATCTGCGCCAAATTTTCCAGTTTTTACTTTAACATTAAGTTTTGACTGCAATCTTTCTATAAAATAATTATATAAAAAAAGTGCATCTTCTTGATTAGCCGATTTTATAAAAGATGGTCTATTTCCCTTTTTAGTCTTTGCATGTAAAGTGAATTGACTAATTACAAGAACCTCTTGATTAGTGTCTTTTAAAGATTTATTCATTTTTCCTGCATCATCACTAATGATGCGTAGATTTACAATTTTCTCTGTCAACCAATCTACGTCTTCTTCATTATCCTCAATTTCAACACCAACAAATAATACAAGACCAGCACCAATTTGTGAAATTACTTTTTCGTTGGATTTAACAATTGATTTTAAAACTCTTTGAATAACTACTCTCATTTATAACTTTTATCTAAAATTACTTTTACTTTCTGATAAGATTGAAAGATAGTTGTTATATCGAGATTTCGCAATATTTCCATTTAAATATTTTTTTTTAATTGCACAATCAGGCTCTTCTTGATGTATACAATTAGAATACTTACATTCGTCACGAGAAGCAATAAACTCAGGGAAATAATTACATACTTCATTGGAATTAATATTTACTAAACCAAAACCCTTGATGCCTGGTGTATCAATAACTGATCCTCCAAAACTTAATCTATGTAACTCAGAAAATGTCGTGGTATGTTTTCCCTGATTATGGGAAAAAGAAATTTCATTAGTTTTTATATTTAAGTTGTTTTCCAACTTATTAATTAATGTTGATTTTCCAACTCCAGAATGTCCTGACAGAATATTTACTTTGTCTTTTAATATTTTTTTAACTTTTGATAAATCATCATTTAAAATTGAATATGATAAGGTTTGATATCCTATGTCTTTATATATTTTCTCAAGATTTACTTGTTTTTCTAACTCTACATCACTGTAAATATCTAATTTATTAAACATTAAAATAACATTAACAGAATAAGCTTCAGCCGACACTAAAAATCTATCAATAAAAAGTGTTGTTGTTACAGGGGCTTTAATTGTAACCATTAATATTGCTTGATCAATATTTGAGGCGATAATGTGTTCCTTTTTAGATAATTTAACAGACTTTCTAACAATTTTATTTTTTCTTTCGTACAAGTTAATAATAGTGAAAGAACCAGCTATTCCTTCAACATCTACGTAATCACCCACAACAATAGGACTAGTAGATTGAATAGCCTGTATTCTAAAAGATCCCTTTAAATTACAATTAAGTAAATCGCCTGATTCTAATTCAACAATATAATTTGTTCCTGTAGCTTTTGTTACAATTCCCCTCATGACTACAAAAGTACTATTAAATATTATTTTAATAATTAATGAGTTATTAGATGTGAATTTTAACAAAATATTTAATCACTCTTTTTTATATTTGCCATCATGTCTATTGAAATCAACCAAATAAGTAAAAGTTTTAATAATCAATTAGCTTTAAAAAACATTTCATTTAAAATAAATAAAGGAGAAATTGTCGGGTTTTTAGGCCCTAATGGAGCAGGAAAAACAACACTTATGAGAATTATTTGCGGATATATTAAACAAAATCTAGGAAGCATTAAAATTTGTGGCTTAGATAAAGACAGTAATGAAGAATTAGTTAAGTCAAAAATTGGATATCTTGCAGAAAACAATCCTTTATATAAAAATATGTATATTAAAGAATATTTATTATTTGTAGGAAAATTGTATAATGTAAATAATCTACAAAATTGTGTTCTTAAAGTAATGAAACAAACAGGATTACTAAATGAGAAAAATAAAAAAATTCAACAACTTTCTAAAGGCTTTAAACAAAGAGTTGGACTAGCAGCGGCCTTAATACATAATCCTGAAATTTTAATTCTTGATGAGCCTACAACAGGATTAGATCCAAATCAATTAATTGAAATTAGAAACTTAATATTAGAGTTAGCAAAAAATAAAACAATATTATTTTCTACACATATTTTACAAGAAGTAGAAAAGATTTGTGATAGAATAATTATTATAAATAATGGCGAAATAATAGATGAACAATCAGTTAGTAATCTTACTAAAACAAAGACATCAATAGAAAATTATTTTATTAAAAAAACATCTATATAAATTTTTGCACAATTTTTTGAATATTATCTGACTTACCCATAGTATAAAAATGAATACATGGTACCCCAAATTCTATTAATTCTCTTGTTTGATTTATTGCCCATTCAATACCAATATTTCTTACTTCATCATTATTTTTCGATTTTATTATTAAATTAACCAATTCTGATGGGATATTTAAATGAAATCTCTGTGGAAGAAGTGTTAACTGTTTTTTTGTGGCTATTGGTTTTAGTCCTGGGATAATTGGTATATGAATATCATTTTCTCTACATAATTTTACAAAATCAAAATATTTTTGGTTATCAAAAAACATCTGAGTAACTATATATTCAGCTCCTGCTTCTACTTTCTTTTTCAAAAAATGAATATCTGAAAACATATTTGGAGATTCAAAATGTTTTTCTGGATAACCTGCAACACCTATACAAAAATCTGTAGACATAGTATTTCTCAAATCATTATCTAAATATATCCCTTTGTTCATATCACTTACTTGCATCAACAATTCTGACGCATAACTATGACCGTCATTTTCAGCACTAAAATATATCTCAGACTTAATTGGGTCTCCTCTTAAAACTAATAAATTATCTATGCCTAAAAAATTTAAATCTATCAACGCATTTTCTGTTTCTTCTTTATTAAAACCACCACAAATAATATGTGGAACTGTATCTACATTATACTTGTTCATGATTGCTGCACAAATTCCTACTGTACCAGGTCTTTTCTTTACTGACCTTCTTTCTAATAAATCATTATCTTTCCTTTTATATACATATTCCTCCCTATGATATGTTACATCTATAAATGGAGGTTGAAACTCCATTAATGGATCTAAAGATTTATATAAAGATTGAATACTCTCTCCTTTTAGTGGAGGCAAAATCTCAAAGGAAAAAAGAGTTTTATTTGTATTTTTTATGTGTTCTATTACTTTCATTTTTTTATATGTTTGATCTTAACCATTTTTTTACATCGTTTATATGCATTTTTTTTCTTTTTGAATAATCAACTAATTGATCATCTTGAATCTTTCCTACATTAAAATATTTTGTTTCACTATTTGCAAAATAATATCCACAAACAGTTGCATTTGGATACATTGCTAAATTTTCAGTAAGGTGAACGCCTATATTTTCTTTGGCTTGTAGTAAGTTGAAAATCTTCAACTTTTCAGTATGATCTGGACATGCAGTATAGCCAGGAGCTGGTCTAATTCCAATATATTGTTCATCTATTAGCTGTTGATTATTAAATTTTTCTTTATTTGAATAACCCCAAATATCTTTTCTAACTTTCTCATGCATGTATTCTGTTAATGCTTCAGCTAATCGATCAGCAATTATCTTTAATAATATCTCGTTATACTCATCAAATTTATTTTCAAAAACCTTTAGCTGTTTTTCAATATCAAGACCTGCAGTACAAACAAATGCACCTATATAATCTGCAATTCCAGTACTGCACGGTGCAATAAAATCAGACAAACACTTATTATTTTTAATATTTTTTGATTGTTGTCTTAAAAAATTAAACTCTTCAATTTTTTTACCATTATTAAATAAATAAACATCTTCATTTTTTGAATTTGCTTGCCAGACACCTATTACTGCCTTTAATTTTAACCAATTATTTAATATTATATTATCTATCATTCTGTTTGCATCATCATATAATTTTGTTGCTGCTTCTCCAAATTTTATATCAGTTAAAATTTCTGGAAACTTCAATTTCATTTCCCAACTAATAAAAAATGGAGTCCAGTCAATATAATGTCGAATTTTTTCAATTGATAAGTCATCAAACAACTGCACTCCTAATTCTTTTGGTTTAGAAATCTTTATATTTTCCCAATCTATAATATTCTTATTATCTCTTGCATCTTGAAGAGAAACATATTCTTTTTGCATGATTTTTTTGAGATAATTTTCCTTAATTTCTAAATAATGACAATCTATTTCATGTTTATATAAATTACTGTTTTCGCCTAACAATTTACTTGAAACACCTACTGCCTTTGAAGCATCTAAAACATGAATTACAGCATTTTGGTAGTGTTCCTTAATTTTTACTGCGGTATGAACCTGAGAAGTTGTTGCTCCTCCAATTAGTAAGGGTATTTTAAAATTATTTTTTTGCATTTCTTGAGCAACAAATATCATTTCATCTAATGAAGGAGTAATCAAACCACTTAAACCAATTATATCAATATCATTTTTTCTAGCTTCTTCTATAATCTTATTTGAAGAAACCATTACTCCTAAATCTATTATTTCATAGTTATTACATCCTAGTACTACTCCTACTATATTTTTACCTATATCATGGACATCTCCTTTTACAGTTGCTAATAAAATTTTACCTGCTTTTTTCCCCTTAACCTTATCTTTTTCAATAAATGGTGTAAGAATAGCAACAGCTTGTTTCATTACTCTTGCACTTTTAACAACTTGAGGAAGAAACATTTTTCCTGAACCAAACAAATCACCAACAATACTCATCCCGTCCATTAATGGTCCTTCAATAATTTCTAATGGTCTATTAAATTTTTTAAGTGCCTGATTTACATCATTATCGATGAATGAAGTGATCCCTTTTATTAATGAGTACTTTAATCTTTCTTCTAGTGTTTGCTTTCTCCATGCAAGATCTTCTTTTCTTTCTTTGCCTTTGCCTTTTAAAGCTTCAGACATATCTAATAAACGTTCAGTTGCCCTATGATCCTTATTTAATAAAACATCCTCAACGTTTAATAATAGTTTTTTTGGAATATTTTCATATACCTCAATCATTCCAGCATTTACTATTCCCATATCTAAACCATTATTAATAGCATGAAAAAGAAAAGCTGAGTGCATTGCTTCTCTAACTATATTATTTCCTCTAAATGAAAATGAAACATTACTTATTCCTCCACTTACCTTCGCATGTGGCAGATTATTTTTAATCCATTTTGTTGCTTTAAAAAAATCAACCGCATAGTTATCATGTTCCTCAATTCCAGTAGCAACAGTTAAAATATTAGGGTCAAATATAATATCTTCTGCAGGAAAGGAAACTTCTTCAACTAATATATTATATGCTCTTTTACAAATCCTAATTTTATCATCAAAATTTACAGCTTGGCCTTTTTCATCAAAAGCCATGACAATAACAGCAGCTCCGTATCTACGTATTAAATTCGCTTGTCTCTTAAATTCCTTTTCACCTTCTTTCAACGAAATTGAATTCACTATCCCTTTTCCTTGTATACATTTTAATCCAGCTTCGATAATATTCCATTTTGATGAATCAATCATTATTGGAACTTTAGAAATATCTGGTTCTGAAGCAATAAGATTTAAAAATCGAACCATTGACTTTTCACCTTCAATCATTCCATCATCCATATTAACATCAATAACTTGAGCTCCTCCTTCAACTTGTCCTTTTGCTATTTCTAAAGCATCTTCAAAATTGTCCTGCTTTATTAGTTTCCTAAACTTAATTGACCCCATCACATTAGTTCTTTCTCCTATGTTCAGGAAATTACTTCTAGAGCTAACTGTAACAGCTTCTAAACCACTAATTTTTAACTCCTTAGTTAACAAAGGTATTTTTCTAGGCTTATAAAGCTTAGATAATTTATAAAATGCTTTAATATGATTGGCAGTTGTTCCACAACAACCTCCTATAATATTTACTATCTTATTTTGCATAAAAGACTCTAGTTGTTTTGCCATATTACTAGGGCCATCATCATATTCTCCCATTACATTAGGAAGTCCTGCGTTAGGAAATGCACTGATAAAAAAAGGAGCCTTTCTTGAAAGTTCCTCAATATAAGGATACATAGCTTGTGTACCCAGAGCACAATTAAATCCAATGCTCAATATATCAACATGAGAAACAGAATTAAGAAAAGCCTCAACTGTTTGTCCAGATAGAGTTCTACCACTTTCATCAGTAATTGTACCAGAAATCATAATTGGCAATCTTATGTTTCTTTTTTCTAAAACCTCATCAATCGCAAATAATGCTGCCTTGCAATTAAGAGTGTCAAATACAGTTTCAACAAGTAAAAGATCAACTCCTCCATCAATTAAAGCATGTATCTGTTCAGAATAGGCTTCTTTCAATTGATCAAAATTTATTAATCTAAAACCAGGATCTTCAATATTAGGTGAAATAGATGCTGTACGATTAGTTGGACCAATTGAACCTGCAACAAATCTTGGCTTAGTACTTGTTGAATAATTTAAAGATATTTCTTTTGCAATTTTTGCTGATTGATAATTTATATCATAAACTGCTTTTTCCAAAAAATAGTCTGCCTGTGCAATAGATGTAGCACTAAAAGTATTTGTCTCAATAATATCAGCTCCAGCCTCTAAATATTCTTTGTGTATTTGTTTAATTATTTCTGGTTTAGTAATGGAAAGTAAGTCATTGTTTCCTTTTAAATCTTTTTTATGACTTTTAAACTGTTCTCCTCTAAAATCTTCTTCTTTTAGGTTATAACGTTGAACCATTGTACCCATTGCTCCATCTAAAATAAGTATTCGATTTTTTAATATTTCTTTTATACTCTTCCTCATATTTATTAAACTATTCAGACCTATCAAGAAAGTAATTGGGAAATTATTTAATTTCACTCATCTTTCTTCAAATGAAGCGGGAATTGGCACCTTTATCTTTTAAGGTTGCCAAGACATCAAAGGGCCCGTCCCTCCGTCTTTCTTGATAAGTTTGTGCAAATTAATAGCTTTTTTTTATACTAAACAAGCTGATAGTCTTTTTTTTCTTAAATTCGCAAACCAATTAAAAAAGTTTAAAGACATTACTTACTTTTTTTTTAATTAAATCTACAAAAATGGCGTACTATTTTACATCAGAATCCGTGTCAGAAGGACATCCAGATAAAGTATCTGATCAAATTTCAGATGCACTATTAGATAATTTTTTAGCACAAGATAAAAATTCTAAAGTTGCTTGTGAAACATTAGTCACTACAGGTCTAACAGTACTTAGTGGAGAAGTTAAAACAAAGGCATATGTAGATGTTCAAAAAGTGGCAAGAGAAGTAATACGGAAAATTGGATATACTAAGTCAGAATATCAATTTGATGCTGACAGTTGTGGTGTCATTTCTGCTATTCATGAGCAATCATCTGACATTAGACAAGGGGTTAATGAAGGTGAAGGTCTCAACAAAGAGCAAGGTGCGGGGGACCAAGGAATGATGTTTGGTTATGCTACAAATGAAACAGAAAATCTAATGCCTATAGCGCTTGATATTTCTCATAAGATCTTAATAGAAATGGCAAAAATAAGAAGAGAAGGTAAAGAAATGATATATTTAAGACCAGATTCTAAATCTCAAGTAACACTAGAATATAATGATGATCATTCTCCAAAAAGTATAACTGACATTGTTGTTTCAACTCAACATGATGATTTTGACAAAGAAGAACTCATGCAACAAAAAATTGAATCAGATGTAATAAATATTTTAATGCCTAGAGTTAAAAAACAACTTACAGAAAAAAACAATGTATTATTTGGAAACGAAAAATATCACGTAAATCCAACTGGCAAATTTGTAATTGGTGGTCCTCATGGTGATACTGGTTTAACTGGAAGAAAAATTATTGTTGATACTTATGGAGGCAAAGGAGCTCATGGAGGAGGTGCCTTTTCAGGCAAAGATCCTTCAAAAGTTGATCGTTCTGCTGCTTATGCAACAAGGCATATTGCAAAAAATTTAGTAGCTGCAGGTATTGCTGATAGAATTTTAGTTCAAGTTAGTTACGCTATAGGAGTTGCAGAACCTATGGGAATTTTTATAGATACTTACGGAACTGCTAAAGTTAACTTAACAGATGGAGAAATTGCTAAAATCGTTACTAATATGCCATGTTTTAATTTAAAACCTGCATCTATTATTAATAGATTAAAATTAAAAAATCCTATTTATTCTGAAACCGCAGCCTATGGTCACATGGGAAGAAATTCTGAGAAAAAAACTGTATACTTTGAAGTAAATGGATCCATGAAAAATTTTGATATTGAAACTTTTACATGGGAAAAATTAGATTGTATTGAAGAAGTAAAATCTAGCTTCAAAATATAGTCCAAATAATCAAATTTAAAATAATTTTTATTTAAATAGTTATATGAAAATAAAACTATTTCTTTTAATAATTTTTACATATCATAATGTTTATGCTCAAATAGAATTAAAGTATAAATACAAGCTTAACAATCTACCTAAGTGGGCTCAAGAAATGTATAAAGATAATTCTAATCCTGGTTCAGTTATTAAATTATATGAAAAGTACCACAAAAAAAATGAATTTACAAAGAACAAACATACCCAGTATTATAAAAGATGGTTAAGAAACATGAGTAGAAATTCACCTGATGCTAACACAAATTTTTATTCTAATAGTTTAAATCAATGGCAATGCATTGGTCCATGGGACTTTGATAAAGATGCAGCTAGTAGAAGTTATGCTCCTGGAGCAGCGCATATCTATACGATTGAACAATCAGCAAATAACTCAGATGTACTTTATGCTGGAACTGCAACTGCAGGTGCTTGGAAAACATTGGACAAGGGACAGAATTGGCATTTAATAACAAAAAATTTACAAATTTCTAGAGTTTATGCATTAGAAATTGATTTTATAAATCACAATAATGTTTATATTAGCGGAGATAATAAATTATATAAATCATTTGATAGTGGAACGAACTGGATTATAATAGGAGACTCTGTTTTCAACAGTGTTTCACATTCTATTAAAGATATTAAATTAAAACCATCTAATAATCAAGAAATATTTATTGCATCTGATCAAGGACTTTACTCTTCTTTTGATGCTGGAAATAACTTTACAAAAATATTTGATGGAAGTTTTTTAGAAATAGAATTTCATCCAAATAGTTCAGATACAATTTATTTTGTAATGCAATCTGGGGATAGTACTTTATTTTATAGATCCTCTAATGGTGGTACTAGTTTAACTAACTTTACAAATGGATGGCCATCTCCATCAATAGGAGACGAACAAAAAAGAACAGAAATTGCCGTTTCCCGAGCAGAACCTGATAAAATTGTTGCTTTAGCTACTGGAGCTGCAAACGGAGGAAGTGGGTTATATGGAATTTATATAAGTTATGATAAAGGAGAAAATTGGAACTTTCAATGTTGTGGAAATCAACCTGCTGGAGTACCAGATTCTACAAATATAAATATGATGGGCTGGCAACCAGATGGTTCCGATGATGGGGGACAATATTATTATGATTTAGCTTTAGCTATAAACCCTATTGACGCTAACATAATACATGTAGGAGGCGTTAATCATTGGATTTCTTTTGATAATGGAATTACATTTAGTTGTCCTGCTAAATGGAGTCAACCACATAAAAAAGGTTATGTTCATGCTGACATTCATGACATTAACTATTACGGAGATGATCTCTGGTTTGCATGCGATGGAGGAGTGTTTTACTCTAATAATAAGGGAGATAGTATTTATAAAAAAATGTATGGGATAGCAGGAACTGATTTTTGGGGTTTCGGGGTTGGCTTTAAAGATATAAATGTCATGCTAGGGGGAACATACCATAACGGAACCTTACTTAAAGATAATAGCACATATAATAATGATTGGATTTCCACACAAGGAGGTGACAATTATAGAGGATTTGTAAATTTTGGAAATCCAAGAAAAGTATATCATGATGGAGGAGGAAAAGTTTTATCAGGAAATAGAAATGTAGAATTGAGTTCTTTCCCATTAGATAAAAAACCTAACGCATCTTACACTATCGGAGCTTCATCTCAGTTAGAATTTGATCCAAGATGTTATAACACAATATACTCAGGAAAAGATTCAATACTATGGCTTTCAAAAAATGGTGGGAAAAATTTTGAGGACATATACCATTTTGATGAAAAAGTAACTTCAATTGAAGTAGCATGGAGCAACCCGGATGTTATTTATGTTGCTACCTGGCCTGGCTGGTGGGAAGAAAAAAAAATATATAGGTCCGATAATGGTGGAAAAAATTGGAATGAAATAACAATTCCATCATCATTACTGGATGGTTATTTATCACGACCATATGATATAACTGTAAGTAGTAATAATGAAAATATTATATGGGTTGTTAGGTGCCCTCAATCGGGTAACTACAACTCCAATGATGGATACAAAGTTTTTAAGTCATTAGATGGAGGACAAAATTGGATTAACTTAACAACACCTATCCTTGATGGACAATATATGACGAATATAGAACATCAAAGAGGAAGTAATGGTGGTGTTTATTTAGGCACAAGGACATCAGTTTTCTATAGAAATAATAATATGACAGATTGGGAAATTTACAATAACAATCTTCCAAAAAAAACTTTATCAACACAACTATATCCTCATTATGGAGAAGGAAAGTTAGTCAATGGAACAAATAGAAGTGTTTATACAATAGATCTTTATGATGAATCGCCTCCATCTGCTCAAATAGCAGCCGACAAATTAGAAATTAACTGTATGAATGATACTGTTAAATTTGTAGATCATTCAGCGCTAAGAAAAAATAGTGCAACTTGGCAATGGTCATTTCCTGGAGGAAACCCAAGTAGTTCTAATTTAGAAAATCCTACCGTTATTTACTCATCTCCTGGCAAATATGATGTTTATCTTACAGTAACAGACAGTTTTGGTAGTTCAACCCAAAACATCAATGATTTGATTACTTACACTGACTCTGTATTTAATATAAGTAACTCTACAATCTATTCTGAATCATTTGATTTGGATTTGTTTCCACCCCAAGGATGGTATATGCCTGATAATTCTCCTTTCTTTTGGGAACAAATTGATATTGACACAGGTGTTAATTGCACCCCAAATCAAGTGGTATATGTCAATCATTACTGGATTGATAAAAGAGGTGAAGAAGCATATTTAATAACAAATAAAATACATCTTGGTGATGGTAACAATGCAATTAACTGGTTAACATATGATTATGCGTACTCAGGTTATTCAAGCAATAACAATGATGGATTTAGAATTGATGTTTCAACCGATTGTGGAAATACATGGGACTCAATATACGGAGCAATAGGTAGCAATCTTCAAACTACATCATACAGTAATTCTGCATGGAACCCTACTTGTGGAAGCTGGGATTCTGATAGTATAAATCTAACAAATATTGGTTTAAATGGAGACACTATTATGATTCGTTTTGTCGCAATTAATGACTATGGAAATAGATTTTTTATGGATAATATAAATATTAATGGAAAAAATATTTTATCAATTGAAAATTTGAATAAAAACAAAAGCCAATTTAATATTTCAATTTTCCCTAACCCCTCTAATGAAAATATTAAAATAAAAAGTAATCAAAACAAATTTGAACTGAGTTTGTATTCAATAGTAGGAAAATTAGTGAAAAAACAAACAATAAATAATGGTAAAGCTGATATAAATATTTCTAACTTAGAAAAAGGAATTTATATTTTAAAAGTTAATTTGAATGGAACTGGAACAATACAACAAAAAAAGATAATTATTAATTAAAATAAATACTATTAAATATGAATTACTTCATCATAAGCATCTGCAACAGCTTCCATTACAGCTTCACTCATAGTAGGATGAGGGTGAACTGATTTTAAAATTTCATGTCCTGTTGTTTCTAATTTTCGAGCAACAACCGCTTCAGCTATCATTTCTGTAACATTATATCCTATCATATGACACCCTAACCATTCACCATATTTCGCATCAAAAATAACTTTAACAAATCCATCCTTATGACCAGCTGCTGAAGCTTTTCCTGAAGCAGTAAAAGGAAATTTACCTACTTTAATTTCATAACCTTCTTTTTTTGCTTGTTCTTCAGTCATACCAACAGAAGCTATTTCAGGATTGGTATAAGTACATCCTGGAATATTATTATAATCTATAACATCAGGATTTTGTCCAGAAATCTTTTCAACACATATAATCCCCTCTGCAGAAGCTACATGAGCCAAAGCCTGAGTAGGTAATACATCTCCAATTGCATAATAGCCTTCAATATTTGTTTTATAAAAATTGTCAACTATAATTTTACCATTATCTGTTTTGATACCAACTTCCTCTAATCCGATATCCTCAATATTAGCAACAACTCCAACTGCAGACAAAACAATATCTGTATCTATTACCTCCTCCCCTTTGCTATTTTTTATAGTAACTTTACATCCTTTACCACTAATATCAACGTCTTCAACTGATGCTTTTGTCAGAATATTTATTCCAGACTTTTTAAAAGACCTTTGAAGTTGTTTTGAAATATCTGTATCTTCAATAGGTACAATATTTGGCATATATTCAATTACTGTAACATCAACACCCATAGAATTGTAAAAATATGCAAACTCAACTCCTATTGATCCAGAACCAACAATAACCATTTTTTTTGGCATTGAAGGTAAAACCATTGCTTCACGATAACCAATAACTTTTTTTCCATCTTGCGGAATATTAGGTAGTACTCGACTTCTAGCTCCAGTTGCTATAATGATATGTTTTGCAGTATAAATATCTGTTTTATTATTATCAACTACTTCTACTTTCTTATCTTTCTTCACTCTACCATATCCATAAATTACATCAACCTTATTTTTCTTTAGTAAATAAGTAACTCCTTTACTCATACCATCAGCAACATCTCTACTTCTTTTAATAATAGATGGGAAATCTATTGAAGGATTATCTACAGATATTCCAAAATCTTGTGCATGATTTATATAATCAAATACTTGAGCAGATTTTAGTAAGGCTTTAGTAGGAATACAACCCCAATTTAAGCATACCCCTCCTAAACTTTCCTTTTCAATAACTGCTGTTTTTAAACCTAATTGTGAAGCTCGGATTGCAGTAACATAGCCTCCAGGACCACTTCCAAGTACTATAACATCATATTGCATAATTATATATTTTAATTAATGCAAATGTAGAAAAAATGTTTATCGTTTTTATATGCTTGAATGAGTTTTTATATTTTTAAATATTCATTCTTTAATTTTGTACTTTAGCATAATAAAATAATGATAAAATATACTATTTCATATAATAAACCTCATCAACATTATATTGACTTTCTATTACAAGCCAAAACTAATGGGAAAAATAAAATGCATTTTCAACTTGCCGCTTGGAGACCAGGAAGATATGAGTTAGGAAATTTTTCTCAAAATATACAAAAATGGAAAGCTAATGATGAAAATGGGAAATCTCTTTGTTTTAAAAAAATCACTAAAGATCTATGGGAAGTAGAAACAGAAAACAGCAAGGAAATTTCAATAAAATATAATTTTTATGCTAATCAATTAGATGCTGGATCTTGCTATCTTGACGAAAATCAATTATATATAAATCCTGTTCACTGCATATTTTATATAGTTGATAAAATAGATAGTAAATATAAAGTTACATTAAATGTACCTAAAAACTATATTATAGCTAGCTCTCTTGAAAAAAACGGTAATGTTCTGCATGCAAATGATTATGATAATCTTGCAGAATCACCTATTATTTGTTCTAAAGATATTCAACATGAAAAGTACATGGTTAATAATATTAACTTTCATTTATGGTTTCAAGGAAAATGTAAGCCAAATTGGAAAAAGTTAAAAGCTGATTTTTCAAAATTTACTAAAAGTCAAATTCAACATTTTCAAGGATTTCCAGTTAATGAATACCATTTTTTATTTCAGATAACTCCATACAAGAGTTATCACGGTGTAGAACACACGAAAAATACAGTAATTCTATTAGGACCTGCAAATGAAATTATGACAGATAGATATGAAGAATTATTGGGCGTTTGTTCTCACGAACTATATCATACATGGAATATTAAAGCCATAAGACCAGTGGAAATGTTTCCTTATGATTACACGAAAGAAAATTATTTTAAAACCGGATTTGTAGCTGAAGGAGTAACTACATATATGGGAGATTTAATGCTCTATAACTCAAAAGTATTTAGTTGGAACGAATTTATAAAAACACAAAATCAGAACTTAGAAAGGCACTTAACCAACTATGGGCGCAGAAACCTTTCAGTTGCAGACAGTGGTTTTGATAGTTGGCTTGATGGTTATAAACTTGGAGCTCCAAATAGAAAAACATCAATATATCCAGATGCCGCACTTTGTATGTTTATGCTGGATTTAGAAATTTTAAATAACACAAACGGTAATGAAAGTTTACATTCTGTAATGCGTGAACTATATCATGAGTATGGCCTTAAATGTAAAGGATATTCAGAAAAAGACTTTAAAAATATAGTTATAAAATATGGAGGTAAGCAAATCATAAATATTTTTAAAGATCATATATATGGAACAAAAGACTATATTCCCACTTTACGAAAAAAAATAGATTATATTGGTCTTAATTTAGAAGATAAAAAACATCCTGATCTTGGAGCTCAATATTTTGGAATAATCACTATTGAAAAAAATAATAAAATTGTTATTAAAAAAATAGAGCCTGATTCTGTAGCAGATAAGAATGGGATTAGTATAGATGATGAAATCACAAAAATTAATAATCAAAATGTTACTAAGTCTTTGTCTAATTGTTTACAAAAAACTAATAAGGAAGTTTTGTTTACAATTAAAACAAAATTTAATCAAAAAAATATAAAACTAAAAAAAGGAAATTTTTACAATCTATTAGAATTTACTAAAAATCCTAATACAAATGAAAGACAATTAAAATTACGAAATTGTTGGGCCAAATAAAATGAAGAAAATTAAATTATATAAAGGGAAAAAATACAGTATTTGCTCTTGTGGACTAAGTAAAAATATTCCATTTTGTGATAATGAACATAGAAAACATAATAAAAAAAATGGTACAAATTATAAATCCGTTAAAATTATAACTGAAGAAAACATTAATCTAAATATTAATTCTTCAACATGGTAATGAAAACCTATATACTTATATTATCAATATCTATATTAAGCCCTATTATTACTTATTGTCAATGTAATGGTTCAATAGAATTATGTTCTAAAAAATATAATGAAGTCGCTTACTTAACCACACATAATGCGTTCAATTCTAGTGAAGATGGATTACTATTTCCAAATCAAACAAATGATATTTCTAAACAACTTGTTGATGGTGTCAGAGGACTCATGATTGATGTATATGACCATTTTGGAACCCCAACATCATACCATTCAATATTTGCTCTTGGTACAATTCCACTTTCTGAAATATTTAATGATATCAAAACATTCTTAGATAATAACAAAAATGAAATTGTAACAATTATTCTAGAATGCTACGTATCAGCAAATGATATAGAAAATGTTATTAATCAAACTGGATTATCTAGATATCTATATACACACTCGTCAAGCTGGGCAACACTACAAGAAATGATTGACAACAATACAAGGTTAGTTATTCTTAGTGATGAAAATGATGGAAGTAATAATCAAAGCTGGTATCACTATATTTGGGACTATGCTGTAGAAACTCATTTTAGTGTGAACACCATAAATAATTTTACATGTGATTTTAATAGAGGAACTGCTACAAATGATTTATTTATCTTAAACCACTTTATAACTGATGCTACTTTAGGCTATGGACTCTACAATGAATCTAACGATGTAAATTCAAACCCATTTTTTATTAATAGAGTTTTCAGTTGTCAAAATGAAAAAAATAAATTCCCAAATTTTATTACAGTAGATTTCTATGAATTAGGTCATGGATTAGATGTTGTTGATCAACTTAATGGTATCAACACTTCAGTAAATAATATTACTTTGAAAAAATCTAAAAAAAAACTATTATCAATAATAGATATCGTTGGAAGAAAAACATCAGTTAAAAATAACTCTATAGTGTTTTTTCTTTATGATGATGGATCAGTAGAGAAAAAAATAATTAAAAAATAAAATACATATGATTTCAGAAGTAAAATTACTTGATAAAGAATTTAAAATATTTATTAAAGACAATGAGATTCAAAAGATAGTTGAATCAATTTCAACAAACATTAATAAATTACAAGTTATAAACCCTCTCTTTATCGCAGTTCTTAACGGATCTTTTTTGTTTGCTTCTGATATTATGAGAAAAATTACTTTACCAGATGCTGAAATATCATTTATTAAACTTTCATCTTATTCTGGAACTAAGAGTACTGGAAATGTTAATGAATTAATTGGATTAAATAAACAGATTAAGAAGAGAAATGTAATAATTCTTGAAGATATTGTTGATACTGGAAATACATTAGAAAGGATTATAGAAATATTAAAAGAAAAAAAAGTAGCTAGCTATAGAATTGCTACATTTTTATTTAAACCTGATGCATACACAAAAAATATTAATATTGATTATATAGGAAAATCAATAAAAAATGATTTTGTTGTTGGATATGGACTTGACTATGAAGAAATTGGACGTAATTTGCCACATATTTATAAACTTAAAAATTAAACTATGCTCAACTTAGTATTATTTGGCCCTCCAGGGGCTGGAAAAGGAACACAATCAAATATTTTAATAAAAAAATATAATTTAATTCATCTTTCAACGGGAGATATACTTAGATCAGAAATATCTGCAGGAACAAAATTAGGACTAGAAGCAAAAAAACTTATGGATGCTGGAAATCTTGTTCCTGATGAAGTAGTTATAGGAATGATTTCATCAAAATTAGATGATAATTCTAATGCTAATGGATTTATTTTTGATGGATTTCCAAGAACAACTGCACAAGCTAAAGCACTTGACATTTTATTAAAAGATAAAGAAACTTCTATCACTGCTATGTTATCACTTAAAGTAGAAGATAATGAACTGATAAACAGATTACTAAATAGAGGTAAAGATTCAGGAAGAGCTGATGATCAAAATGAGAGTATAATAACAAATAGAATCAATGAATACAATAAAAAAACAGCTCCATTAAAAAAATATTATTCTTCTCAAAATAAACTTAATGAAGTAGAAGGTTCTGGATCAATAGAAGAAATTGCTGAAAAACTATCCAAAATTATTGATAAAATATAAATGCGAGTTAAAAATTCTAATTTTGTAGATTACGTTAAGATTTTTTGTCGTTCAGGAAAAGGAGGAGCAGGATCAACTCATTTTCATAGAAGTAAAACTACGGCAAAAGGAGGTCCCGACGGAGGAGATGGAGGACATGGAGGACATATAATCTTAAAAGGAAATTCTCAAATGTGGACTCTTTTACATTTAAGATACAAAAAACACATATTTGCGGAACATGGAGGTGTAGGGAGTGGTAATCATAAACACGGAAAAGATGGAGAAAGTAAAGTAATTGAAGTCCCTTTAGGAACAGTTGCAAAAGAAGCTGAGACAGGCAAATTTATGTTTGAAATCACAAAAGATAGTCAAGAATTAATTTTAGTTGAAGGAGGAATGGGAGGTAAAGGAAATTCACATTTTAAATCTTCAACAAATCAAACACCTAGATATGCACAACCTGGTATTGATGAAAAAGAAGGTTGGTTTGTATTAGAACTAAAAGTTCTTGCAGATGTTGGTCTTGTTGGATTTCCTAATGCTGGAAAATCAACACTCCTTTCTGTAATTTCAGCAGCAAAGCCAGAAATAGCAGACTATCCATTTACTACTTTAGTTCCTAATTTAGGAATCGTTTCTTACAGACAATATAAATCCTTTATTATGGCAGATATACCTGGAATTATTGAAGGTGCTTCAGAAGGAAAAGGACTAGGAATTCGTTTTTTACGACATATTGAAAGAAATTCGACTTTATTATTTTTAATTCCTTGTGATTCTAATAATATTTTAAATGAATACAATATACTATTAAATGAACTAAAAAAATATAATCCAGAACTTATTGATAAGGAGAGAATACTTGCTATTAGCAAATCAGATTTGCTAGATGAAGAATTAAAAAAAGAATTAAAAAAAGAATTACCTAAAAATATATCTACATTATTTATTTCTTCAGTTGCTAATTATGGCTTACCTGAATTAAAAGACTTAATTTGGAAAAAATTAAATCAATGATTGAATGGCTGAATAAAATAGACACTTTTCTTTTTCATTTAATCAATCAAAATGGATTTGAAGATATAGACATTCTAATGCTTTTAGTTAGTAATAAACTAACATGGATACCCTTATATTTTTTACTTTTATACGTTTTATTTACTAAACTAAAATCAAAAATAGTTTGGGTTATTATTTCACTTGTTGCTCTAATATTTTTAGCAGATTCGGGTTCTGTTTATTTTTTTAAAAATGTATTTGAAAGATTAAGACCATGCCATCAGCTAGAAAATGTTAGAATTGTAAGAGATTGTGGAGGTCTTTATTCATTTATTAGTTCACATGCTTCAAACTCTTTTGCTCTTGCTTTTTTTATTGGACTTGTTTTAAGAAACTTCAAACTATTTGTATTCTTATTTTCTTGGGCAACAATTATTGGATATAGTAGAATTTATCTAGGAGTGCATTTTCCACTTGATATTTTAGGAGGAATGTTTTGGGGATGTTTTTGTGGCACAACAATATATTTAATATTTAAAAAAAAAATAAATGCAACTTTTTAATAAAGTCTGGATATTATGGTTAGTATTAGTAATTATATGGAATTTTGGGTGGAGTAATGCTTCTCCTATTTCAGATGTCGTAATTGCAGTCATATTATCTATTTTAGCATATAAATTAAATAATAAAAAATGAAAGAGATAATTTCATCTAATCATACTATTCTAATTGGAAAAGAAAGTCTTTTACAAATAGATACATCTAAATATTCTAATGTAGCTATTTTAGTAGATGAAAATTCAAAAAAATTTTGTTTAAATAAACTACCGAAAATTAAAAACTATATCACTATTGAACTAAATTCAGGTGAAAATTATAAAAATTTATCCTCTTGTAATTTTATATGGCAACAATTAGTTAAGTATGAATTTGATAGAAAGTCACTTATGCTAAACTTAGGAGGAGGATTTATTGGAGATATAGGGGGATTCTGTGCTTCAACATATAAAAGAGGTATAGACTTTATACATGTTCCAACTACACTATTATCAATGGTTGATGCTTCAATTGGTGGAAAAACAGGAGTAAATTTTAATAATATAAAAAATTTAGTTGGTGTTTTTAATAATCCTAAATCAATATTGATAAATCCAGAATTTTTAAAAACCTTAAATGATCAACAACTCAAATCTGGATTTGCAGAAGTGGTAAAACATGCCTTAATTTATGATTTAAGTTTATGGAATCAAATTACCTCAACTGAATTTGAAGATTTTAACTGGCAAGACATTATTGTAAAATCAATTCAAATAAAAAATAAAATTATATTACAAGATCCACTTGAAAAAGGTGAACGGAAAAAATTAAATTTTGGACATACATATGGTCATGCAATAGAAAGTTATTATATTGATAAAGGAATTCCTATTCTACATGGTGAAGCAATCTTTATTGGCATGATTTTAGAAACAGATATTTCTTTCTTATCTGAAAAGAAAAAAAATGAAATTAAAAATTTTATTATTAAAAATTTTAAACTTCCCAAAATTCCAAAAAAATCTGAACTAATTAAATATATGCTAAATGATAAAAAAAATAGTGCTAAAAAAATTAATTTTAGTCTATTGACTAATATTGGGGAGAGTAAAATAGATAATCTTTTTTTAGAACATGAATTATAAAATCTGGCATCCTGCTAAAATTATAAATTGCAAAATTAATCTACCATCTTCTAAAAGTATCTCAAACAGAGTATTAATAATTCAAGCATTATGTGAGAACAATTTTACTATCAATAATCTTTCAAAATCTGAGGACACATCGGTTTTAATAAAAGCACTTAATCAAGAAAAAGAAATTAATACTGGGCATGCAGGAACTTCTTTTAGATTTTTAACTGCTTTACTATCAACTTTAGAAAATAATGAGTATATATTAAATGGTAGTGATAAAATGAATAATAGACCTATTGGTGAATTAGTTAAGGCTCTTAAAAAAATAGGAGCAAATATTTCTTTTATAAATACAAAACATTTTCCTCCAATTAAAATAAAAGGAAAACAATTAGTTGGTGGTAAGGTAAATATTAATGGTGAAATAAGTTCTCAATTTATTTCTGCATTATTACTTATTGCACCTTCATTAAAAAATGGTCTTGAATTACACATTGATGGTAAATTAGTTTCAAAATCATATATTAAAATGACTTTAAGTATAATGGAGTTTTTTGGTATAAAAAGTGATTGGCAGAATAATATTATTGCTATTAAACCTCAAAAATATATTGGAAATGAATATACTATAGAAAATGATTGGTCTGCCGCAACATTTTGGTTTCAAATTGCAGCATTATCTAATTCTTGTAAAATTACTTTAAAGAACTTAAATGAAGAATCTATACAAGGAGATAAAATATCAAAAGATATTTTTTCAAAAATATCTGTAGATTATACATTTAAAAATGGTGATCTAATATTACAAAAAAACAATAAACCAATTTCATTTCCTAAAACCATTAATTTAATCAATAATCCTGATATTTATCAATCATTAAAAACAACATTATATGCTTTAAATATTAAAACAAAATTTAAAGGAATAAATAACTTAAAATACAAAGAATCAAATAGAATTGTTGATACAGATAATGAGTTAGAAAATCTTATAACAAAAAAGATAATTAACACACACCAGGATCATAGAATGGCTATGAGTTTTGCTCCCTTATCACTTAAATATGGAGAAATTATTATTAAAAATTCTGATGTAGTTAAAAAATCTTATCCTAATTTTTGGAAAGATTTAAATTATGCAGGTTTTAAAATAGTTCCTGTAACTGACTTAAACAATTAATCTCTTTCCATATTTGAGTAGAATATTTAAAATTATTAGGATTAAAATAAACACCTCTAATACCTACTTTTGAAGCGCCTAAAATATCAGCTTCTAAATCATCTCCGATCATTACACTCTGTTTAGAATTAGTTTTAGCTTTTTCTAAAGCATAGACAAAGATTTCAGGATTAGGTTTCTTAATTCCAATTTTTTCTGATGTTATAATACAATTAAAATACTGTTTTAAATTGCTGTGATCTAACTTAATATGTTGCACCTCATCAAAACCATTAGTAATGATATGTAAATTATATTTTTTATTTAAATAAACTAAGGTTTCAATTGTATAAGGAAATAAATTCTTTTTTAAAGGAGATTTCTTTATGTATTCATCACCCATTTTTGTAGCCAACATAGGATCATTAATAAAGTAATCTTTAAGTGTTATCAAAAACCTTTCATTTCTTAACTCTTCTTTAGTTATATTATTTTCTCTATATAATTTCCATAGACGTTCATTATGAACTCTATATTTTTGAATAAATTCTTTTGGACAATCAACTCCAATTTTTAATAAATGAAACTTTTTGATTATATCTAATAGAGTTTGATTCGAATTTTTTTCAAAATCCCAAAGTGTTCTATCTAAATCAAAAAAAATATCTTTTATCATTTTAATATTTTATACCAAATGCTAAATCTCCAGCATCCCCTAATCCAGGAACAATATAAGATTTATCATTCAATTGATTATCCACTGCCCCTAACCACAATTTACAATGTCTAAACTTGACAGTTTTTTTCAAATAATCAACACCTTCTTTACTAGCAATTGAGGAAACTATATGAACAAAGCTAGGGGTGCCAATATCTAAAAGAGTATTTAATGCTAAAAGCATAGATGATCCGCTTGCAAGCATTGGATCGGATAAAATAATAATTTGATTATCAATTTTTGGAGATGCTAGATACTCTATCTTAACTTCAATTTTTTTTTCATCGATATGATTTCTAGATGCAGAAATAAATGCACTTGGAGAATTGTCAAAATAATTTAATAACCCTTGGTGTAAAGGAATTCCTGCTCTCAATATTGTTGCTAGAATAGGCTGTTTATTAAATAATTTTATTTCAGAAATTCCAAGAGGGGTTTTAATATTCTTTTTATAATATTTTAATTCTTTGCTAATTTCATACGCAAATACTTCTCCTATCCTTTCTAAGTTCCTTCTGAATCTCATTGAATCTTTTTGAACATCCACACCTCTTAATTCACTAATAAAGTGATTAAAAATTGTGTTATTTTCGCCAATTATGTTAGTTATCATTTAATAAATTTTAAAACCTCTTCAAACATAAATAAAAAAGGGATATCAAATTATGATTATCCCTTTTAAAAATTAGAATTAATATAAGAATTACTTTAAAGCATTTACATGTCTAGTTAATTTTGATTTTAAATTAGATGCTTTGTTCTTATGAATAATATTTCTTTTGGATAACTTATCAAGCATTGCGGTAACCTTTAACAATAATGAAGACGCATCTTTTTTCTTAGTGGTAGATTTTAAAACTTTAATTGCGTTTCTTGTAGTTTTATGTTGATACTTATTCAACACTCGTCTGCTTTCAGATTGTCTGATTCGCTTTATTGCTGACTTATGATTTGCCATATTTATAATTTTTAGTACCCCGACGGGGAATCGAACCCCGGTTACCAGGATGAAAACCTGGCGTCCTAACCACTAGACGACCGGGGCCTGTCTATTTTTAAAATTTAGGGTGCAAATTTAGACTTTTTTTCACTTTCTGCAAGGATTTACTCATTATTTGTCTCAAAAGAAAATTTATAACCCATTCTTTTTGATGTTTTTATCTTTTGATTATTATTCATATCTAATATTTGATGTACAGATACTTCTTGAATAGCTTTAAAAACAGGAACTTGTAGGTCAAAGTTTAAGGCATAAATAACTAATGTATCAATTATCTTGTTAATTTGTTCAATATCAATTTTTTTATTAACAAAATCATTAAATAAAAAGCCTAGTTGCTGATCTCCTTCTACAAAAAAATGTGAATCTTTATTTATAAAAATTCGAGCTATTAAATATCCTGAATCATGTAATCTATTGTATTTTAATGAATCTGATAAAAAGTTATATACATGTATCACACCGCAAAAAGATCTTAATGGATCTTTTTTAACATATTCTGACTTATGCATTGAATGTGTTTTAGGAAAATCAAATATATTAGAATGCATATGGAAAAGTAATGTTTCTCCAGAAAACTTAATTTGCGCTTCAAACTTTCCTTTTGAAGAGTAATCAATATTGATTGATTGATCTTTTACAGATATCTCTTTTGAGATCCTTTCTGACTTTTCTTTTAAAATTTTTTGAAAATTAATAAAAACAGATTGTGTTAATCTATATATCTTTTGCTTGATACCACCCTTTTCTTCTAGTAACTTTATGATTTCTTTTTCCATAACTAATATGCTTTTGCAAATAAAACTTTTTGAGTAGATTTTTTACCTGAAAATAAACACAGACCTTCTTCTTTTTTACTATCCAAAGGAATACATCTAATTGTAGCCTTAGTTTCATTTTTAATTAATTGTTCAGTTTCATTACTTCCATCCCAATGAGCATATACAAAACCTCCTGAAGAAATTAACTGGATAAATTCATGCTTAGAATTAGCATGAAAAGTCATTGATTTTCTAAAATTAAGAGCCTTTAAAAATAAATTTTCTTGAATCTCATCCAACAACGATGGTATTTTTTCTTCAATATTTTGTATTTTAAATAATTCTTTAGAAAGCGTGTCTCTTCTTGCAACCTCTATTGTTTCATTTTCAAGATCTCTATTTCCAATAGCAAGTCTTAAAGGAACTCCTTTAAGTTCATATTCTGCAAATTTCCATCCTGGTTTATGCGTATTTCTATCGTCGTACTTTACAGAAATTCCTTTTTTTTCTAATTTTTTATAAATTTTATTTACTACTAAAGAAATTTTTTCTAACTCTTCATTACTTTTGTAAATTGGAATTATAACAACTTGAAATGGTGCTAATTTTGGAGGTAAAACTAGACCATGATCATCTGAATGAGTCATAATTAACGCTCCCATTAATCTAGTAGAAACTCCCCATGAAGTAGCCCAAACATATTCTTGTTTTCCTTCTTTATTAGAATATTTAACATCAAATGCTTTAGCAAAATTTTGTCCTAAAAAATGAGAGGTCCCTGCTTGTAGCGCCTTACCATCTTGCATAAGAGCTTCTATACAATATGTCTCTTCAGCTCCAGCAAAACGCTCATTTTCTGACTTTAATCCTTTAACTACTGGCATTGCCATAAAATTTTGTGCAAAATCTGAATAAACATTAATCATTTTTTCAGTTTCAACAATTGCTTCATTTTTAGTTGCATGCGCAGTATGACCCTCTTGCCATAAAAACTCTGCTGTTCTTAAAAACAACCTTGTACGCATTTCCCATCTAACTACATTAGCCCATTGATTAATTAGTATTGGGAGATCCCTATAAGATTGTATCCATTTTCTGTATGTATCCCATATAATTGTCTCAGATGTTGGACGTACAATCAATTCTTCTTCTAACTTTGCCTCATCATCAACTACAATGTTTTTTCCATCATCAGAATTTTTCAATCTATAATGTGTAACTACAGCACATTCCTTTGCAAACCCTTCAACATGAGCTGCTTCTTTATTTAAATATGATTTTGGTATAAATAATGGGAAATAAGCATTAACATGACCTGTTGCTTTAAACATTCTATCTAGTTCCGCTTGCATTTTTTCCCAAATCGCATAACCATATGGTTTGATCACCATACAACCGCGTACTCCAGAATTTTCTGCCAAATCAGCACCTTGAACTATATCGTTATACCATTGCGAATAATCTTGATCCTTAGATGTTATTTTTTTTGCCATTTAAACTAAATTATTATAATTTTGTTGTATTATTTTCGTTGAATATACAAAACTAATAAATATTAATTCTTCTACCCTAGATTAATTAAAAAATAGATTATGAATAAAATTATCAAAATTTTGCTAACAATTTTAATTATAACTTCATGTAATTATACTCAAAATATAACTTATAATGATCCGAATTACTTAAATAGTGATGAGTTTATAAATTATGAAGATATTAAATTTACAAAAGACACATACAGTCAAGAAAATAAAAATGTTGATACTTCAGAAACAACAATGAATCAATATGAAAATCATTATTATGATAGTTACTCTTCAAGAATTAGAAGATTTCACAGACCAATAATCAGAAGTAATTATTATGGAAGTATTTACAGTGATTATTTTTGGTATAATCATGATCCATTTTACTATGGAACAAATTTTTATTACTCTTACAACGACTTTTACTCTCCTTTTTATTCTTATTATAGTTACTATAATTATTTTTATACACCATATTATTATGGAAACTACTATTCATTTTACAGAAACAGAACAAATAATTACTCATATATAAATGGCTATAACACCCTTGTTAAAACTAGTACAGGTCACAGAGGATCATTAACTTCTAAAAAAAATACTAATAAGAGAAATTTCTTTCAAAGTAGTAATTTACATAAAAATTCTACATCAAATCATTTTAGAAAAAATAAAAATTCATCAAATACAAATAGATATCAGAATGTAAATGAAAATAAAATAAAAAATAAACACAATTCAAATAATAGATCAAATTCATTTAAGCAACGAAGTTCTAAGTTGCAAAATCGATCCTATCAACGTTCAACAAATAAACAATCTTCATATTCAAATAAAGTAAATAGATCATACAATAGAAGTAATAAAAATAGAACAATTAAGCCAAGATAAATTATATGAAAAGAAAATTATTAATCTCAATAAAAATATTAGCACTTTCTTTAATAGTTAGTGCTCAAAACGAAATCGACGCCCTTAGATATTCTCAAAGTAACATTTTTGGGACAGCAAAGTTTTCTTCAATGAGTGGTGCTTATGGTGCATTGGGAGGTGATTTTTCTAGCTTAAGTTATAATCCAGCAGGTATTGGCTTTTATGAGTTTAATGAAATTTCGTTTAGTCCTATTTTTAATTACAATAATGTAACTTCTTACAGAAGTACAAGATTAGAAAATGATAAAATTGGAGGAAATATAGGAAGCTTTGGTATTATTTTTTCAATGCCCCAAAAAAATGATTCAAAATTTAAAAGAATTAATATAGGTCTTGGAACTAATATGATTAGTACTTATGATCGTAATATTAGAATTGAAGGTGAAAACAATACTTCCTCCATGACTGATAAAATTCTTGAACTTGCAAATGGCAATACTATTAATAATTTAAATCCACTAAATACAAGTTTAGCATTTTGGACAGATTTAATAGATTTACAAAATAATACTATTGATTCGTCCTTAAATCCTCAATGGTACTTATATGATAATGGAAACTACATATCTCATATAAAAAATAATAGTAACAAACTTCAAACAAAAAACATTAGGTCATCTGGTAGTCAACATGAATTTATTGTATCTCTAGGAGGATCTCTAAATGAAAAAATATATTTAGGAGCTACAATTGGATTTCCAACACTTAATTACTATGAATTATCTGTTTATACAGAAGATGTTTTGGAAGATACTATTAATAATTTGGAAGGCTTTTCTTTAGAGGAGGAACTTTCTACAAACGGTGATGGAATTAATATTAAAGGTGGTGCTATAATTAGAATTTCTGAAAATTTTAAAATAGGAGCATCCCTTCATTCCCCTACATACTTTAATATCGAAGAAAGCTATACAAGTGCAATTAACACTTATTTTAGTTCAAATAATTATACTGAAATTTCTCCATCAAATTACTTTGAATATGAACTTATTACACCATGGAAAGGTATTTTTAGTGCCTCAGCTATATTTAATAAATATATATTATTAAGTGCCGACTTGGAGATTATTGACTATTCATTTACTAAACTAAACTCTGCATCTTATGATTTTAGATATGAAAATGAAGCAATCCAAAATTCTTACAAAAAAACAAATAATTTCAGAATTGGATCTGAAATTAACTTTGATGAAATTAAAATAAGAGCAGGTTATTCAAAGTATGGAAGTCCACATATAAATAATGATTTTTATCAAGAAGGGTATAGCTTTGGAATTGGATTAAATAAAAATAATTATTTTCTAGACATAGCATATACTCTATCTCAAAATAATGAAGAATATAAATTATACAGTGAAGAGTATATTAGTCCTACTTTAATAATTAATACAAATCATAATATTTTATTAACTCTAGGAATTAGATATTAATTACTAATCGCTTTTAGTCTCAATCTAGCTTTTTGTTGTATACTTCTTTGAAAATCAAAATCTGAAAATTCTAAACATTTATTATAATAATTTTTAGCATTATCAATATTATTTTCATACTCATAAATTAAGCCTATTTGTAATGCTGACATTGGTGAAAAATAAGCACCAGTAAGTTGACCAATATTATAGGCATTTTGATATTTTTTGATCACCTCATTACTGGGGTAATTTAATTTTGAAATAATTCTGGCATAGCGGTAACTATACTCAGATTTTTCTAATTGATTTTTGAGATCAGAATTATAATTTAATTTGTCAATTTCAACAAGTGCTCTTTTATAATAACCTCCATCATATAATAATCTTGCTTTAAGTAATATTGGATGTGTTATATATTCTTTTTCAGCTTCTTTTTCAGCTTTTCTATCTATCTCTAAATATAGTGAACCATTTTTCCTAACCTTTAAAAAATTAGCCGCAACTTCTTTTTTTTCACTATTTAAATATGAAATCCAGGCTAATTTTTGATATGCAGATTTTTTATAACTTTTTCCTTTAAAATTAGATAAGTATCTCAAAAAATATTTTTTTGAATCAGTCAAGTTTAAGTCATTTAATTTTGCAATAGCCAATAAGTAATCAAGATGTGGAAAGCTAAATGATTTTAAATGAGGAGGTCTATTTTCTAATATATATATACATTGCTTATTGTTTCCTAATTTAACTGAAATTTTTGCGGCCGCAAAATTTAATAGAGGATTATATTTATATTTTTCTCCAATTAAACTTATACATTTTTGATAAAAAATAGAATCATTAATTAAATTTATATGCAAATAAGAGATTAAGAATATAACTTCATCATAATATAACTTTGATTGATCCTCATCTAATAATGAATTAAAATAATTTAATCCTATTTCTTTATTGTTATCTAAATTAAAGAATTTTAAAATCCAATTATATTCATTTGGAATATACGCTAAAGATGAATATATAATCCCAAGTCCTTTTTTATTTAAATAAAAATCAGGATATTTAGTTTCATTTCTTTTAAACAACGAATATGCTTTTATAAAAGAAACAGTTGCTTTTTCGTAATCTTCAAACTTTAAATAAATAAATGACCATTGTAACAAAATTTCTGCTTGTACATATAAATAATATTCAGAATCTTTATTACATTTCTTTATTAAACTAACTCTTTTATTTTTTAAATGTTTTTTTTCTGAATAATATTTTTCATCATCACTTATGATAATTTTTAAAAAATCAATATAATTTTCATATAAATAAAATAAACCATTAGAAGAGTTTTGATTTTTTTCTATATCAATTAATTTCTTTGCGGCCACAAAATCTAAATGCATAATATTCTTATAAATCAATTCTGTTCTTTCACTAACACCAAAAGAACAAAACACAAAATTGCTGTAAAATAAAAATATTAAAACTACTTTTTTCATAATAAAAAAAGGAAATCAAAATTTGAATTCCTTTTGTATAAAAATTATTTGTAAAAAATGATTATTTAACTTTTTCTGAAAAGATTGCTGAATCAACCATTATTCTTCCACAATGTTCACAAACAATAACTTTTTTATGCATTTGGATATCTAATTGTCGTTGAGGTGGTATCTGACTAAAGCATCCTCCGCATGCATCTCTCTCTACAGAAACAACTGCTAAACCGTTTGAGACTTTGGATCTAATACGTTTATATGCATTAAGTAATCTATCATCTATTAATTTTTCAGCATTTTGAGATTTTTTAAGAAGTATCGCTTCTTCTTTTTCTGTTTCCTTAACAATTTCATTTAGTTCTTTCTGTTTTAATCCTAATTCATTGTTTTTTTCATCTATTTGCTCCTGACATGCGTTAATAATTTCTTGCTTGTGAATAATGTTTGCTTCATTTTCTTTTTTCTTTTTTTCGGCAATTTGGATTTCTAAATTTTGATATTCTATTTCTTTAGTAAGTGAAGTATACTCTCTATTATTTTTAATATTTTTTAGTTGTTTTTCATATTTAGTTATTGCATCATTTGCTAAAGAAATAGATTGATTATTTCCAACAATATCTTCATTAATCTTTTCTAACTCAAGATTAAATTTATCGAATCTAGTATTTAAGCCTGCAACAGAATCTTCTAAATCTTCTATTTCTAATGGCAACTCACCCCTTACAATTCTTATTTTGTCTATTTCACTATCAATAGTTTGTAATGAATATAAAGCTTTTAGTTTATCTTCTACTGAAATAGTAATTGTCTTTTTCTGCGTTTTTGCCATTTTAAAAATAATTTATTGGATTAGTATTTATTTTTGATAATCGGACCGCAAATTTAGTAAATTTTTTGGTAAGCATATCATAAATTAAATCCTTTGTGAATTGTTCACTCTCATAATGTCCAATATCAATAATAATTATCTTTTTATTTGCTAAAAAATAATCATGATATTTAAAATCTGATGAAATAAATACATCGGCATTCAAATCTATTGCCTTTTGAATTAAAAAACTACCACTTCCACCACATATTGCAACTTTTTTGATTTTATGTTTAACAATATCAGTATGTTTAATGTATTCAACACTTAATTTATCTTTTAACAATTTTAAAAAACTATTAATATTAATAGAACTTTTAATACTACCAATAATTCCAGAACCAATTGATTTATTAAAATTACTAATCATGTAAGTTTGATAAGCAACTTCCTCATAAGGATGATTATTTTTTAACTCTTGAATTATATTAGTTTCTTTAAATGCTGGATATATTACCTCAATTCTTTCTTCTTCTTCAGTGTGTAGAAATTCAGTTTTACCAATATATGGTTTTGCATCTTTATTAGCTCTAAAAGAACCTTTTCCAACAGATGTAAAGCTACATTGATCGTAATTCCCAACTGATCCAGCACCTACAGAAAATAATGATTTTTTTAATTTTTCTGACTTTGCTAATGGACAATAAACAACTAAATATTTTAAAGTGTCTTTTTTTGGCAACATTACATTACATGAACTTAAACCTAGAATACTTGCTATTTTTCCATTTACTCCTTGTAAAATGTTATCAAGATTAGTGTGTAAGGCATATATTGCAATATCATTTTTAATCGCTTTAATTATTATACGATCTGTATAACTAGTAACATTGATTTTTTTAATTGCATTAAAAATAATTGGATGATGCGATATTATAAGATTACTATTGCTTTTTATTGCTTCATCTAATACCTCTTCTGTACAATCTAAGGATATTAAAACTCCTTTGACATCTAAATCTTTATCTCCTAAAATTAAACCAGAATTATCATATGACTCTTGATAAGTTAATGGCACTATATCTTCTAAATATTTTATTACTTCTTTAATTTTCATTTTTCAAAAATACAAAACTCTTTTGTTTCAAAAAGCTATCTTTGTATAATGCGTTTTATACTATATCCATTTTCGTTGATTTACTTGATGATAAGCAATATAAGAAATTATTTATTTGATTTAAATATTTTAAAATCAACATCATTCCCATACCCAATTATATGTGTAGGTAATTTATCTTTGGGTGGCACAGGTAAAACTCCTCATATTGACTACTTAGTATCAATTTTAAAAGATAAGTACAAAATTGCTGTAATTAGCAGAGGATACGGCAGAAAAACAAATAAATTTTATTATGTACAAAAAAACTACAATAGTAAACTAGTGGGTGATGAACCACTAATGCTTAAAAAAAAATATCCAAACGTAATAATTGCAGTAAACAACAAAAGAAAAGAAGCAATAAATAAAATCAAAATAGATTTTCCTGATGTTGAAGTTTTTTTAATGGATGATGGCTTTCAACATAGATGGGTAAAAGCTGGCTTGAACATTCTAATTACTTCATTTGATAAACCATTCTATAATGACCATATCTTTCCATATGGAAATTTACGTGAAACTAAAAAAAATATAAAAAGAGCAAACATTATTGTTGTTTCTAAAATTCCAAAAAATATTACAGTAGAAAAACAAAAGAAAATAATTAATAAAATTAATGCTAAAAAGAATCAAGAAATATATTTCTCTCAAATTAAATATACAGGAATTAAATGTTTTAACAGCTCTATTTTTTTTAAAAAAAGCTTAAAAAATTACAATATTACACTTGTTACTGGATTAGCAAACTCAAATTCTATAAAAAGTTATCTAAATCAGAATAATTTTAGCTTATTTAAACATTTAAAATATAAAGATCATCATGAGTATACACATGATGATTGTAAAAGAATATTAAACACATATAATGAAGATAATAGAATAAAAAAAGTTATTTTAACATCTGAGAAAGACAGTGTAAAACTAAGCAAGTTCAAAGCTTATTTTGAAAATACTAATTTTTATATTTTACAAATAAAAATTGATTTCATTAAAGAAGAACAGATAAAACAAAAAATATTTGATTATGTTAAAAAAAATTAAAGAATCCTCAGAATTTTTAAAAAAGAAAATCAGTTTCAAACCCAAATTTGGAATTATTTTAGGTACTGGATTAGGAAAGCTAGCTAATGAAATTAGTGTATTAGAAGAATTTAAATATGAAAATATACCTCATTTTCCTAAGTCAACTGTTGAAGGACACAGTGGTAAGTTAATTTTTGGAAAAATTTGTGGAGTAAATATTGTTGCAATGCAAGGAAGATTTCATTATTACGAAGGTTACTCTTTGGATAAAATAACACTTCCTATTAGAGTAATGAAAATGTTAGGGATCGAAAAATTAATTGTTTCAAATGCTAGTGGTGGTGTTAATCCTAAATTTGAAATTGGTGATATAATGATAATTAACGATCATATCAATCTAATACCTAATCCTCTAATTGGAGAAAATATAGATGATCTTGGTCCAAGATTTCCTGATATGAGTGCCCCATATTGTGATAAAATGATTAATTCAGTTGAACAAATTGCTAAACAAAATAAAATTAAATTACAAAAAGGAGTTTATGTAGCAGTAACTGGACCAACCTTAGAAACTCCTGCTGAATATTTCTATTTTAGAAAAATAGGAGGAGATACAGTTGGCATGTCAACAGTACCAGAAGTAATTATTGCAAGACATATGGATATTCCTTGCTTTGCAATATCCGTAATTACTGATCTAGGAGTTAAGGGGAAAATAAAAAAAGTTACTCATGAAGATGTTCAAAGAGTAGCTGAATTGACTGAGCCCAAATTAACTTTATTAATTAAAAATCTAATATTTAAATATAAATGAAAAAAGTAATTGTTTTTATATTTTTTGTCTTGGCACATAAATTGAATTTTGCTCAAAATCAATCAAATTTAGTTTTTAATTGGCAAGATTATTCTCTAACTGGATCTTGGATGTATAATAACGTGTATAATGAGTGCTGGGGTGTTGAAGTTAACGGAAGTGAAATTGCAATTATTGGATCTACAAGGGGAACACATTTTTTTGACATAACCAATCCAAATAATATTAGTGAAATTGCTTTTGTTATCGGTGGAGATACTGGAGGTGTTATTATACATAGAGATTATCATGATTTTCAAGGATATTTATATGCAGTATGTGATGAAGGTAGTTCAAGCACACTTCAAATTATTGATATATCTTCATTGCCAAACTCTGTTAATGTAGTATATGATTCAAATAATTTATTTACTACATCTCATAATATTTTTATTGATACTGCTTCTGCTAAATTATATGCATGTGCTTCAAATAATGCTATGGATATTTATAGCTTAGATGATCCAATAAATCCAACTTTAATATATGAATATAATAATGTGGGTCACGTTCATGATGCATACGTTAGGAACGACACTGCATTTCTTAACTGCGGTTATGAAGGATTAAAAATTGTAGATTTCAATGGTCTTAATAATCAAAACCCAACCCCTCCAGTTGAACTAGCATCATTTAGTGGATATGTAGATGCTGGATATAATCACTCGGGATGGCTAAGTGATGATGGGAAAATTTATGCTATGCAAGATGAAAATCATGGCTATGATGTAAAGTTACTTGATGTAAGTGATTTAAATAATATTAGTGTAAAATCTCATTTTAATTCTGGAATTAACTCTCAGTCGATGGCACATAATGGTATAATTAAAGATTCCTTACTGTTCATTGCATACTATCATGATGGATTGAGAGTTTTTGATATCTCCGACCCTACAAGTCCAAGTCAAATTTCCTTTTACGAAACATATCTTTGTAATGATCACAATTCATATAAAGGAGCGTGGGGTGTGTATCCGTATTTTGAATCAGGAAATATTATTGTATCTGACATGCAATCTGGTCTTTTTGTAATTAATAATATTATTCCAAGTTGGAATTGTATCAATGCTGAATGTGTAGATCCTGGAAACGGAACAGGAAATTATACTTCATTAAATGATTGTGAGGTATTCTGTAATATTATTCCAAGTTGGAATTGTGTAAATGGGGAATGTATTGATCCAGGAAATGGAAATGGTAGTTATTCTTCACTAAATAATTGCCAAACAAATTGCATTAAAACAACTTGGAATTGCATAAGTGGGGAATGTATTGAAAATTTTAACGGATTAGGTAATTATGCTTCTCTAAATTGTTGTAAGTCTGAATGTTCAAATACTACTCATACACATTATGATAACTCATCAATAAATATATTTCCGAATCCAGCAAAAAATAATATTAATATTGAAGTAGAAAGCAACAGTTTTTTTCAACTATTTGATATTTTTGGTAAAAAAATTCTAAATGTCAATTTAAAGAATGGTAAAAATCTAATAAAAATTGAATATATCAAATCTGGCATCTATTTATATAAACTATTGGATGATAATGATTCGAATTATACAGTCGGTAAACTAATTAAACAATAATGTCTACAAATACAAAATATGAAGCTGTAATTGGATTAGAAATCCATACTCAATTAAAAACTATAACAAAAGCCTATTCTGGAGAAGAATATATTTTTGGAGCTAAACCAAATACTAAAACATCAATAATCACTTTAGGACATCCTGGAACTCTACCAAGAAGCAATAAAAAAGTTGTTGAATATGCAGTAAAATTTGGATTAGCAATTGGTGGAAAAATTAGAAAGATTAATCAATATGCTAGAAAAAATTATTTTTACCCTGACTTACCAAAAGGGTATCAGATTACGCAGGATACAACTCCCATATGTAATGGTGGAAAAATAATGATAAAAGATAAAAATGGGAAAAAGAAAAAGATTAATATCACACGACTACATATGGAAGAAGATGCAGGTAAAAATATTCATGATATTGATCCTTTTAACTCCTTAGTTGATTTAAATAGAGCTGGTGTACCATTAATTGAATTAGTTACAGAACCAGAAATCAGTACAGCGGATGAAGCCTATCAATTTGTATCAGAAGTTAGAAAGTTAGTTAAATATTTAGATATTTCTAATGGTAATATGGAAGAAGGTAGTTTAAGATGTGATGCAAATATCTCAATAAGAAAAAAAGGAGACATAAAATTCGGCACTAAAGTTGAAATCAAAAATATGAACTCAATCAACAATATTAAAAGAGCTATAAATTTTGAAATTAAAAGACAAACAGATTTATTAATTAATAATCAAAAAATAAAGCATGAAACAAGATCTTATGATGCTGTCTCTAACATTACAATTTCTATGAGACATAAAGAAAAGGCTAATGATTATCGATATTTTCCAGAACCAGATCTACTTCCAATTAAAATTTCTAAAGAAGATTTAGAAAGTATAAAAAAGAATCTACCTCCTTTGCCAAACGAATTACAAAATAAATTCTTAAATAATTTTAAACTAAATGAATATGACACCAATGTTCTTGTTGAAGATAAAAATATCGCACTATACTTTAATGAACTGTGTGAATATACTAATAATTATAAACAAGCTGCAAATTTTATCAATGGAACAGTTAAATCATATTTAAATGAAAATGCAATTTCAATTAAAAAATTAAAAATTAATCCAAAAAGAATTTCTACAATCATTAATCTAATATCAAATGGAAAAATTAGTAACTCAATAGCATCTAATAAAATTTTTCCTAAAATGTTAAAAGATACAAAAACAGCTAATGAGATTGCTATAGAAAATAATTGGATTAAAGAAAATGATACAGATATTATTCATAATTATATACATCAAGCACTTTCTAAATATCCAGAAAAGAAAGTTGAATATCAAAATGGAAAAAAAGGCTTATTAGGATTATTTATGGGAGAGGTAATGAAACTATCAAAAGGAAAAGCAGATCCAAAATTAGCAAACAAATTATTAATATTAGAATTAGAAAAATAAATTTGAAAAAAAATAAAATATATTTTGCTTCAGACTTTCACTTAGGCTCACCTAGTTTAAAGGAAAGTCACATTAGAGAAAAAATCATAGTTAAATGGCTTGACATGATTAAAATAGATGCTCATAGTATTTATTTGTTAGGAGATATTTTTGATTTTTGGTTTGAATATAAAAAAGTTGTACCAAAAGGTTTTATTCGATTTTTAGGAAAATTATCAGAACTAAGTGATTTAGGAATAGAAATTCATTTTTTTGTTGGTAATCATGATTTATGGGCAAAAAATTATTTAAATAAAGAAATTGGAATTAATGTTCATCATAAAAATAAAATTATTAAACTACACAATAAAAATATTTTTCTAAGTCATGGTGATGGCCTAGGTGAAGGTAATTTTTACTTTAAATGTTTGAAATTAATATTCAAATCATCAATTTGCAATTGGCTATTTAGTCTTTTACACCCAGATATTGCTATAAAAATTGCACATTCCTGGAGTAATATGAGTAGAAAAAAAAATAATAAATTTTCATATGAAAAAGATGTTTTATTTCAATATGCTAAAGAAAGAAAAAACAAAATAGATTATTTTATTTTTGGACATACTCACAATCCTATTTTACAAAAAATTGATAAAAATTGTATTTATGTAAATCTTGGAGAATGGATTAAAGGAAGACATTATGCTGTTTTAGATAAGGGAAATATAAGCCTAAAGCAGTATTAAAAATTAATAAAATTATTTATTAATCATCACCTTATCAATTAACAAAACACTAGCGTTATTAGGATCTATAACTTGAATAAAATATATACCTTTTTTAAGATGTATTAAATCAATATTTTCAATTTGGTAGAAATCACTAATCATTTTTCCTTCATAAATTTTATTAACTTTTTCACCTAAAATATTAGTTAAATATACTTCTATAGCTTGGTCAGAAAAATTTTCCAAAGTCATATTTAAACTACCTTTAGATGGATTTGGAAAAACAGTTAATTTGTGTTCTCTTAAGTTATTTGATACTAATAACGAAGCTTCTTCTCCTATTTCTATATTATCAAGGAAAAAGTTATTACTATTCTCATTTGCAATATATTCAAATTTAAACCTTACATTAGAATTTTTAAGTTGTGGTTTTGTTAAAATTATTGTGCTCCACTCTTCAGGATTAGGAGAAAAACTTGTAGCGTATAAGCCAGAATTTGCTGTTTGAATAGCACTAAAAGAACCTAACTCACAACATTCCAATGATGAGTTTGCTTTATACCAAGATTCTCCACAATCGGTTGAGTACCAAACTTTAAACTCATTTTCTGGGAATGTATTTAAAGCTGCGCCAGAATAACTAAATTTGATTGCAGGTGTAGTTAGATTACTAAGATCATATGAAGATGAAATTATTTCATGAGATCCTTCAGCAAGCCTGGATCCGTCTAACTTAATTGACGCTCCACCATCTACAGCAACTCCAGTAACTCTTTGCCATGACAAATCTCTACCTGAATTGAAATCCCAAGCATTCTCACTTACTGTATTTGTAACTACCCAATCATTTCCTAAATCTGTATCATTTTCAAAACTATACTTGTAGCTAGTTGCATTATTAATAGTTGTTGGTGAATAAACTGTTATAAAATCCTCTTTAATTACACTAGCGTTACATGTGTTTTGGTAATACGCTTCATATTTCACTTTGGTAATATAACCTCTAAAAAATGAAGAATCTTGTAAGCCAAAATATACACCTAGACTATCTATAGTAATTTCTGTTATTCCTGTAGCACCTAAACTGACAAGATCAGCTTGTGTTCCTTGTACCATTTCTTGGTAATAAACAGAATCAATCAAAGTTGCTGCTGAAACATCAAGATCTTCAAGTTTATATGCCACAGCTTTAGTTGTTTCATTATATTCAACTGTTAATGACACATCCCAACTTCCTTCATTCCAATTACTAAAAGTTGGATTATCAGTTCCTGAATTATCAATATCACCATTACCAAAATCCCATACAAATGAACTTACATTTGAAGAACCAAAAACACTTTTATTTCCTTGAAATGAAACATTTTCTCCAACACATATTGATGGTGAAGAATTTGGAAATAAATTGAAATCTGCTTTTTTAGTACAAGCAGGAGGCTTATAGCCATCATACGTTCCAGTGTTTATAAGATTTTCTTCTTGCCAAATATATTCTCTGTAACCAAAACCAATTCCCTGAGGATCTGCTTCTGTCACACCTTCTAAATGCTCATTAAAAATTGCTACTTGACCCTTGGTAAACATTGTCCCTACAGCATCTGATTGATAATCCATGTAATTCATATACATTTCTCCTGCCCAATTCATAGAATCAGCTATACAGAAACCTACATGAAAAGGAAAATTATCATTAAAACCAAAATCAAAAGTACCCTCTAAATCTTCAGGTGTATCAGCGACATTGTCAGTTCCACAAGTAGCACCTCCACAGTCCCAAGTATGACATAATCCTAACCAATGTCCAACTTCATGAGTTATTGTTGTTCCTGCAGCTAACTCTGCAGCTCGTATTACAACACCATCTGTTGACATTGAACCTGTATTTGGAAATTGAGCATAACCATTAAGAGCAGGATTATCTGGACCCAATGAAGGCATAGATTGAACTGTCCAAATATTAAAATACTGATATGAATTCCAATAGCTCAAAGCTTTAATTTGATTTCTAGGGGCAGGTACAATTGTCTTAGAAGATTTAACTCTTACAATACCATTAGTTGGTTTACCATCAGGATCAAGTTTAGCTAAACGAAACTCTACATTACCAACACCTCTTACTGCTGCAAACACATCTGGCGTTATACTTAAAAAATTCCAACCTTGACCATTAATGTTTGCATTTAGCTCGTCAATTCCATTTTGAATTTGTGCTTCAGTAAGATTAGAACTTGATGTACCATCATGAATAACATGAACAACAACAGGAATTATTTTCTTCTTGCTTGAGGCTGAATTTGACAACCTCATATTTAAAAATTTATTTTTAATTGCATTATATCTTTGTTCTAACTTATTATTTTTATCCTCTAAAGAATTGTAAAATTCTGGATATTTTTTCATATCTTCTTCTAAATATCCCTCATAAGTTCCACAAACTCTTTCTTGAGCAATCAAATTAGTTGTAAAAAATAATGCAAATAGAACTGAAAAAAATAAATATTTGTTTTTCATATTAATGTTAATTTAAGTTAACAAATATACATATATTCAATTTAGCAAACAAAATAAAAGCCAATAAATCAAACAAATTAAAACAGATGTTTTTCTGCATGATATGATGATCGAACTAAAGGACCACTTTCTACATGTCTAAATCCAAGTGATAAACCTTTTTGTTTCAAATGTTCAAATTTTTCAGGATTAATAAATTCTACGACAGGCAAATGTTTTTTAGTTGGCTGAAGATATTGACCTAAAGTGACAATTGAAACGCCTACAGATCTCAAATCTTTCATAGATTGAATTACCTCTTCTAATTCTTCTCCGAGTCCTAACATAATTCCAGATTTAGTTTTCATCCCTCCTTCATTTAAAATTTTTAAAGTATGTAAACTTCTATCATATTTAGCCTGAATTCTAACTTTTTTAGTTAATCTTCTAACAGTCTCCAAATTGTGAGAAACAATTTCAGGAGCTGCGTCAACAATTTTTTGAATATCTTTTTCTTTTCCCTTGAAATCGGGTATTAGTGTTTCCATTGTAGTTCCAGGACACATTTTTCTAATTTCATTGATAGTTTCTACCCAAATGCTTGCTCCTCCATCAGGCAACTCATCTCTATCAACAGAAGTAATAACAGCATGTTTTACCTTCATCAGTCTTATAGATTCAGCTACATTTTTGGGTTCATTTTTATCAACTTCCAAAGGTCGTCCTGTCATTACATTGCAAAAACCACATGAACGAGTACAAATATTACCTAAAATCATAAAAGTAGCTGTACCAGCACCCCAACATTCTCCCATGTTTGGGCAATTCCCACTTTCACAAATAGTATGAAGGGAATATTTTTTTGTTAAATCACGAACATTTTTATAAGCATTTCCAGATGGCAATTTAACTTTTAACCAAGGAGGCTTTCTTTTCTTAAACTGCTTTTTTGGATTTAAAGCAAAATTATTTTTCTTTAAACTTATCTCGTGCCACTTCATTTCTATTATTCAAAAAAATAATTATTTGTTAACATTATTTATCACAACACCTTCACATGCATCCTCGTACATTCCACATGATTGAATTAAAACTAATGTAAAAAGAATTACACAACCTAAAACAATTTTTTTCATTTTTTGTTGCAAAAATACATATTTAATATTTTATAATAAAAACATTTTATTAACTCTTTATATCTTTGTAATTAACCTAAATGAATGATCTTGAAAAACACATAAATAAAGATTGGGCTCTAATTTTGAAAAAAGAGTTTAAAAAAAAATATTTTATAAAATTAAAAAACACTCTAGCAAATGAAAATACAAAATTTTCAATTTACCCAAAAAAAGAAAATATTTTTCATGCATTTAATTTGTGTCCCTTCAAAAAATGCAAAGTGATAATTTTAGGTCAAGACCCCTATCATAATAAAGATCAAGCTAATGGACTTTGTTTCTCAGTTAATAAAGGAACTCCAATTCCAAAATCATTAAAAAATATCTTTAAAGAAATATCTAAAGACTTAAAAATTATAACACCTAAACATGGGGATTTGTCTAATTGGGCAACACAGGGAGTTTTACTTATTAACTCTTTTTTAACAGTTAGAAAAAAGCTTCCTAAATCACACCAAAAAATTGGCTGGGAAACTTTTACTGATAACATTATTAAGATCATTTCAACAAAAAAAAATAATATGATCTTTATTCTTTGGGGAAATTATGCACAAAACAAAATTAAATTAATTGATTCTGATAAACATTTTATTTTAAAAGCAAAACATCCATCCCCACTATCTGCACACAGGGGTTTTTTTGGATGTAAGCATTTTTCTATGACTAATAGTCTACTGAAAAAAGTAAAAAAACAACCTATAATATGGAAATTATAAAAAAAATATCACTAATACTTTTCTTGCCATTAAGTTTAACAGCTCAAAATGATGATGTTTTAGATGATGTTAATAAATATTTAGAAAATAAAAAAATACAAAAAACTGAAATTATTTTTGTGTCAATTAAAAAACAAAAGTTGTTTCATATTGTAAACAAACAAATATTATCAAATTATATTATTTCAACATCAAAATATGGAATAGGTAACAAAAATGGAAGCAATAAAACTCCAATTGGCCTACATCAAATTAAACAAAAAATTGGAGAGAAAGTTCCAATAAATGGAAAGATGATTGGAAGAGTTTTTACTGGAGAAATTGCTGAAATTTACAATGATAATAAAGTTAGCAAAACAGATGATATTACTAGTAGGATCTTATGGCTAGACGGATTAGAAATAGGTGTAAATAAAGGAGCAAATATTGATTCATTTAATAGATATATTTATATTCATGGAACTTCAGAGGAAGGTAGATTAGGAGAACCATCCTCTAACGGATGCATAAGAATGAAAAATAAAGATATAATTGACTTGTATAAGAAAATAGAAGTTGGTATTTTGGTACTCATTTTATAATTTAAAATTTAAACTATGGAAATTCTTATTTTAATATTTCTAATTATCTTAATTGTTATTAATTTAAAAAATAATAGAAAAAATGATGATAAAATCAATAAAGACAATATAGAGAAATCACAGAATGAATTAATTCAAAAAAATGAAAAAATAAATAACCTGGAAGAAGATATTAAAATTTTAAATGCTAAGATGATTTCATTTGAACAACTTAAAACTGAAAAAACACAAATTAGTGAAAGATTAAATTTAATAGAACAAGAGAGAAATAATTTAAAAAATGAAATTAATAAGTTGATTAGCAATGAAGAAAATAGAAACGAAACATTAAGAAAATCTATTGATTCAACAAATACTTTACAGAAAAATTTACAATTAGAAATTGCCCGTGTTAATGATGAAAGAGTAGAAAAAGAGAAAGAAATTCAAGAAAAAATGAAAAGAAATTGGGGAGATCATGAAAAAGATGTTCAAAGACAAATACAATTGATTTGTAATAATCATATTATTAAATACATTGGACAGGAAGACTTTCCTCACTCAAGAAACAAACCTGATAATTGTATAGAGATAATGGATCAGCTTATAATATTTGATGCTAAAAGTCCAGCCAATGATGATCTTAGTAATTTTCCAAAATATATAAAAGACCAAACAGAAAATCTTAAAAAATATGCTAAACATGATAATGTCAAAAAAGATCTTTTTTTAGTTATACCATCTAATACCTTAGCTGTAATAAATCAATACTCATATAATATTGGAGATTATAATGTTTACGTTATAACAAAAGATTCGTTAGAGCCCATAATAATTAGTTTAAAAAAAATAGAAGAATATGAGTTTGCAGAAAAACTTAGTCCTGAAGAAAGAGATAACATATGTAGAATCATTGGTAAGTTTGCCCATACAACAAAGAGAAGAATTCAAATAGATCAATTTTTTGCTAATGAATTTTTAGATACTCTCAGCAAAACAGGATCATTACTACCTAGAGAAATTTTAGAAAGTGTTATTCAATTTGAAAATGCTGAAAAATTAAATCCACCTATGGAAAAGAGAAAAAAACAAATTTTAACAAAAGATCTTAAAATACAATCTGATAAAATTAAAAAAGAAATTGAATTAAGAGAAATCCCTGATATAGAAGCAAATATTGAATTTAAAGATGAAAAAAGATAAAAATTATATTTTTGGTGTTAGACCTATTATAGAAGCAATCAAAAGTGGTAAAACAATTGATAAACTTTTTATTCAAAAAGGACTTCACAATGATTCTTTCATTAAATTATGGAAGCTAGTTAGAGAAAATAGAGTTAATTATAAGCATGTACCTTTAGAAAAAATTAATAGACTTACAAAAAAAAATCATCAGGGTGTTTTTGCATATATTTCACCAATAGATTTTTTCAATATAGAAAATATTATTCCAGAAATATATGAAAAGGGAAAAGTGCCTTTGATATTAGTTTTAGATAGAATAACAGATGTAAGGAATTTTGGTGCAATTGCTAGAACTGCTGAATGCACTGGTGTAAATTGCATTATACTGCCTGAAAAAAATTCAGTCGCTATCAATTCAGATGCTATGAAAACATCATCGGGTGCGTTAAATAATATTAAAATTTGTAAAACCTGGAATTTAAAAGTCACAATCGAAATTTTAAAAAAAAGTGGTCTACAGATTGTTGCATGTACTGAAAAAACCGAAAATAAAATTTATGACATTAATTATGTGCGTCCAACAGCTTTAATTCTTGGTTCAGAAGAAAATGGTATTTCTAGCGAACTTTTAAAAATGAGTGATAAAAAGGTTAAAATACCTATCCATGGCAAGACAGAATCATTAAATGTTTCTGTTGCAAGTGGAGTAATTTTATATGAGGTACTTAGACAACGTAATAAAACAATTTAAAATTTATGAAATGGTATGAAACTTGGTTCGATTCAAAGTATTACCATATACTTTATAAAAATAGAAACCACAAAGAAGCTGAAAAATTTATTGATAATTTGATTTTAAAATTAAAAATTAATACAAATCATAAAATTATTGATGTAGGTTGTGGTAGAGGAAGACACTGTATATATTTTAATAAGTTAGGTTTTGAAGTTACTGGAATAGATTTATCTAAAAAAAGTATAGATTTCGCTAAAAAAAATGAAACTAATAGCTTAAAATTTTTCGTGCATGACATGAGAAAAGATTTTGCAAACGAAAAATATGATATTGCAACAAATTTATTTACGTCCTTTGGATATTTTCAAAATGAAATAGATAATCAAAAAACAATAAATGCTATAAACAATAATCTTAAAATAGGAGGAATTTTAATTTTAGATTTTATGAATATTAATAAAGTAAAAAAAACTCTAAAATCTCAAGAAATTCTGAAGATTGATGGTATAAATTTTTATATTAATAAAAAAATAACTAAATCTCAGATTATTAAAAATATCTCTTTTAAACATGAAAACAAAAATTATAGTTATGAAGAAAGAGTTCAACTATTATCAATAAATGAATTTACTAAATTAATAAACAATTCAAAAATGAAAATCGTAGATGTATTTGGTGATTATCAACTAAAAAAATATAATAATAACACATCAGAAAGATTAATTTTAATTTGTAAAAAATAATTGTAGTTTTTATGTTATTTTTGTACATCTAAAAAATCTTAAATCAAAAGTATAATGGATAATAATTCTGAAAAAAAATGCCCTTATGGATTTGATAATCCTAAGCATACTAAAGCTGGTTCATTCAATAATTCTAGCTGGTGGCCTAATCAATTAAATTTAAAAATTCTTCATCAAAATTCTTCATTAACCAACCCAATGGGTGAAAAATTTGACTATTCAAAAGAATTTAATAGCATTAATTTTAATGATCTTAAAAATGACTTGTATAATTTGATGACTGACTCACAAGAATGGTGGCCTGCAGATTATGGACATTATGGACCTTTTTTTATAAGAATGGCATGGCATAGCGCAGGTACATATAGAATAGGTGA
>MDSV01225732.1_pt1 | contig 52312 bp, 51 predicted proteins | sample 810851 | NCBI WGS metagenome assembly MDSV01 (sample SAMN05326640, study PRJNA326480) | marine metagenome | isolation source: seawater | place: Atlantic Ocean: North East | collected 2012
CACCACAGTCAATGGCGCCCAAAATATATCCTCGAGTGACTGTTTTTGTAGCTGAAATGAATAATGATACCAATCAGGTATTGGGAATAGGATTAATAAAAAATGAGCCTCACCCAAGGTATGAACATATGCCTTATACAAATGGAAACTTTAATAGATTTGTATTTACAGGTAGATATCGATTAGATAGAAGTGAAATAGACCCTGCTGTCTTGGATATATTAGATTACATACTTTTCAAGGAAAAAACACATATGAAACGAGGAGCTGGTTTTACTACAGTTCCAGACAAATTATTATATCATCGTAAATGTGAAGGTTTGGATATTCTTAATGAATTAAATAAAGGATTTGTTAACAAATACAAATTGGCCAATAATGAAATCACATAAAGATTTTCTGCGTAGAAATATATGCCAGAATATGATAATGTAAATACTATAAGCACCAATGTTGATGATTACACATATGCTGAATTATTGTTACTATTAAATTTAAACGATGTTAATGCTCTTAATAAAGAGGCAATAATTGAGTCAACTGGTAAATTTATAAAAAAATATACTGCTGACGATAGACCCCAATTAGTTACTTTTTTTGAGAGTATTCGCAAAAAGCTTATTCAATACGCAGAACAGATTGGAGATGGTGAAGCTAACGTAGGGCCCCAAGCAGCTCAAACAATGAACTGGACTGCTGATGCTGGTGCTCTTCCCCAAGATGATGAACAACAAATGGATAAAACGACTGACAGGTTCCAAAAGATAGATGTTTATGGGAACGATGCTGTTCCAATGGAAAGAGAAAAGTTGGGAGTAAATAACACATACGATGTTCCAGTAGTTCAAGATGGTAAACTGAACCCAAAATTAGAAAATACAGTAAATCGAATGGTAGTTATAGACAGTTTTTATCGACAGGAATCGGCTGATGGAAACATTAGTACAGATTTCACTTTGGATTTGTCAGATAAATTAACAAAGGTATTAAGTATGAGAATCTACTCTATACAAATACCACTTACTTATTATAATATTGATGATGTTTATGGTAATACTTGTTTTTGGATAACTAATGATGGTCAAGATGTTCCTGTATCTGTGCCTCCTGGAAGTTACACATCCACTACTTTAAAGACTGCCATTGAGGCAGCATTTACAACTGCTGGGTTTACATTTGTAGCACCACCTATTTCTTATGATCCAATAACGTTTAAAATGAAATTTGAAGTTAATGGTGGTGTTTTTACACCTCCAGCTAATTCAACATTTACTCCTTTTAATATTTCTACTAATTCGCAAATAACTTTTTTTAGTGCTGATAAAAAATTAGTTTGTAATGAAACATGTATACCTCAAGCTTTTCATATAAATGAGACGTTGGGATACAATATGGGTTTTCAAACAACTGCTGGGTTTGTTCAGGTGAGTGCCGATGGAAATATTGGAGACTCTATAGTAGATTTGTTTGGTCCTCGATATTTCATCCTGGTAGTAGATGATTTTAATCAGAATCATCTAAATAATGGAATGGTAACTATAACAGAGCCATCTAAAATTGTTAAACTACCATCTTATTACACAACAGATCACCCATATATTTGTTTAGATAATTCGGGTAATTTTGTCCCAGAATTAATACAAAGTGCTCCTCGCACTTTAACACAAAATCAACTTTATACAATTAATCAAATATTACTAAACAATAAAAACAATTTGGATACTCGAGCTAAGGCACCCACTACAACAAACGTTTTAGGTATTCTTCCAATTAAACCTACTACAACAGGGGCGGTTTATGTAGATTTTAGTGGACCAATTCAAGAGAATATGCGAACTTATTTCGGACCTGTTGATATAGAAAGATTAAGAGTTAGACTTCTTGACGACAAAGGCAATACATTAAATTTGAATGGTGGAAATTGGTCATTTACACTATTGTGTGAGTTGCTTTATCAATATTAGTGAAATAATTTAAAAAATAAGATCATCTTAATATATCATGTTAACTCTTGAAAACATAATATATCAAATTGGCTCCAAAAGCCATTTCATTTTGTTTGTAACTTCAATTTTAATATTACACTTCAAAACAAAATTTTTAACTATTTTTTTAATTGGGAGCTTTGTGAACGCACTTATTAATTATTTACTTAAAGGTCTAATAGGCCAACCACGGCCTGGTGACGAAACAGTTGAACTTGAAAAAACATATGGAAAGATATTTAATTTTAATAGGTTTGGAATGCCTTCAGGCCATACTCAAGTAGCTTTCTTCTCAATGGTTTTTGTGTATTTGGCAACTCAAGATATACGAGTTTTAGCTGCCTATTTTTTAGTTTCTATGATGGTTATCTTTCAAAGAGTAAATTATGGACATCACTATTTGACACAAACCTTGGTTGGCGCAATTGTTGGAGGTATTTTAGGATGGGCATTTTTTGAATATGGTGTAAAGGTCCATAAGGGACACTTGGAAAAAAAGAAAGACGATTATTATTTTGGAACCGGGTAAATTTTTAATCTACTATTGTATTTTTCAAACCATTTAAAAATACAATTTTAGATTAATCCTAAAATGTCAGATGAAAACACTGGAGTGCTCTTGGGAGCAGGATTATATATATTTTTTTTAATAGTTGGTTATTTGTTTGTTTTTGAGTGAGTGATTTTTCTTCTAAGCACAATTGTATTTTTATAACAATTTAAAAGAACACGAATACGTTAATCTACAATGTTAGAATTTTGGCAACCTGTAGGAGTTGTTGCTATAGGATCGATTGGAGTGGTCCCAGCACTGGCCGTGGTTGTTTGTGCTGGTATCGCAATTTATTTTATATATTTTTAATTTGTAAATAATTGTTTTGTAATTTTGATAAAAATAGGTGAGCATTCTTATCTATTTTTATTATGATGCTGTAAATTTTTTTACCCAATAATCCAGAGTTAATTTATCCAAATTAAATTCTTTTTCAGTAAACTCAGTAATTTTTTGCTGGAGAAATTCCTCAGTAATTTCTTCCCATGATTTTACATTTATAACAGGTAAATCCTCAAATAATTCATCAAATTCTGGCACCATCATAATTGGAATAGAACCTAAACATAAAGATTCCCATGAACGGTGACAATCATAACCGTTACCAAAGGGAGATAAAACAAACGCATGTTCAATGGTTCTTTCCCAGGTTTGAGAGCGTGAAAGATGAGCTGTGGCCTTTTTGAGAAGATTTTCAGGAATTGTATTTACCGCTTTTTCTCTCTGGCCATATCTGTCAGGACGAAAATGAACATTGGAATAAATCGTTGGGTTTCGCAAAAAAAAGGCACTTGATTTTAATTTAATTTTTTTTAATAATATTTCTTGTTCACACGGTAGGTATCCCTCTCCATCACTTTCCATACGCCACCAGTGTGTAGGTTCTTGATAAATAGTATGATAATCAAGACCTATTGGTAAATGTTTTAATTTTTCAGAGCTTTTGGCAAATAAATTCTGAGCATACCAGCAAATAAGAAAGGGATTATCCATTAGTGTAGTAAATTGGTTGTTGTTCAAAACTTCTTTTGGAACTGCGAGGTCAGCGTCACCGGAAACAAGATAAAATTTTTTATTTATTTTTGGCAAATAAATATCAACAAATGTAGAAAGAGATGTTGAATTAACGTAAATAGACATATTTTCTTTTTGGTTCCAATCATTTTCCAAATATTCGTGAACATTATCTACAGACGATTGTGGATTTGGATGATGAAATGTACAAGATTTTAATAACCCACGACTGCTAACCAGTTCACAGTTATGTTCCATAATTGTATAATGAATCATATTTTTAAATGATTGTTTCATCATTCAAATTCGGGGTCAGTGGGAAAAATAATTTCAGGGGAAATTCTAACCTTTGCTTCGTTTTTGAAAACCGCATATAAATGAAAACTTCTATGTTCACAATCTTGGGGCGGCCCGTTAGGATCCCAGTGATATGGTTTCAATTGTCCAGATGTGCCAATATTTTGATTTAAAAAGTATTCAGGGATTAAATCCAATCTTGGTTTTCCATCGTAAAAGCTATCCAAGAATTTTTTGGTTCTATAAATAGCGAATCCACAAAATGCTGAATATACAGGTATCAATTGACCAGAAGGACAAGAGTCAATTAAATAATTGATAGCGTCAATATAAATTTGATGGCCATTAAATTGTTCAAAATGCCAAACACTATAAATAAGATGTTTCATAGAAAGAGCCCACAAATCATAATAAAAGGGTTTATTAAATGAAAGAGCATCCCAATCCTTACGATATAAATATTTCTTAAAAATATCAATTTTTACTGGATGCGTACAAATCTCATCGGCATCCATCATGATAAAATATTCAAATTTTTTGTATTTTTCTCTTATTTCATTCAATAAAGAGTTGCGAGCGTGAGCAATTTTGTAAGTGCGGGGAGCAGCTGAAGGTAGAGGAGTTGGATTCTCAATAACTAAAACATTTTTATGTTGTATTTTAAATTTATTTAACACTTCTAAAGTGTTATCATTTGATTTATCATAAAAAAAAATTACAACATAATCATCAAATAAACTTCCAATTGTTAACATGTTTTGAAAAATTTTTGGTAAAAATTTACCAACATTTTTTACAGCACTACATATACAGCAATTATTCATTACTATTTCAAGTTACTTTTTTATGACATGGATAACGTAATGCCTGTTCAAAATAATCTAACCATATAGTAGTAATGGGAGCGGGTATTTTACCAACAACGATACATAACAATAAACTTTATTTCCTTTTTGGAAAAGAAAACCAATATGCTGATACTCCAGGTTGGAGTGATATTGGAGGGGGCACTGATAATAAAGAAAGTTTTCTTGAAACAGCTTCGAGAGAAGGAATGGAAGAATTAACTGGATTTTTAGGTATGGAAAAGGATATTCGTGCTCTTTTAACTAAACACGGATCTTACAAAGTTGATTTTGGAGAACCAAATCGTCGATATCGTGTTCACATTTTTCCAATGAAATATGATCCTAATCTTCCAGTTTATTATAACAACAACCATCGTTTTCTTGAGAGAAAACTTTCAAAAAATCTAATAAAGAATTCAAAGATTTTTGAAAAGGAAGAAATTAAATGGATTGAAGTAAACCAAATTCCAAAAATGCGTAGTCAGTTTCGTCATTATTTCAGAGATGTGGCAGATCAAATTTATAACGAACAAAATAAAATTAAAGCATTTATTCGCAAAAATAATCGCCGAAAAAAAAGAACTGTAAAAAAGGCACCAAAGAGAAGAGGTAAAAAAACTCTTCGCAAAAAGAATTAGGTTGTGTATTGTAATTTTATTAATAATTAACTATATGTTGAAAACAATAACAGTAAGTATATCTTACTACAATCAAGACAAGAAAATAATACTTAGACATTTGAATAATTTGAAAAGCTTTCCAGTTAACGTAAAAAATAGTCTCTCTTTTCAAATTATAGATAATTGTAGTAAAATTTCTTTAAAGGAAATTCTTAATCAAGAAGATCTCACAGAATTAGACATTACAATTTATCGAATAGATAAAGACACAAAGGATAGTATCGTAAACGTTAGAGATTTTGGTGCCAAGGAATGTAAAACTCCCTGGTATTTACCTTTGAATATGAATACAGTTTTACCATTGAAGACAACGAGAAGATTACTGGCCCTGGCTCATAAACATGTAAACTCAAAAAAAAAGATTTATAGATTTAAAGGACAGGTTGTAAATAATGATAAGCATAAAAAAAACTTATCAATTCTCCCTGATGTATACTTTTTAAAAACAGAAGATTACTGTGATATTGGAGAAAATGATAAAAATTTTGATGGAAATAATGGAGTTTTAGATCGTCATTATCTTGATTACTATCCAGAGGATGAACCCGAGAACTTAAAATTAGAAAAAATTGAAAATGTTTATTTTGTTACATCGTTTTTTGGTGATAAAAAAATGTTAAGATTGTCTTCAAATTTTAAAAAATATTCGAATGCCAGGTATCTTTTTTTTACAAATTTATCTTCTGAAGTTGTTTGTAATAGTGAATGGGAAATTATTACTGTTGATTCTGAATTTCTTGAAAAGTTAAAACAAGAAGTATCAGGAAGTGCTGTAAAGGTATCAAGGTATTTTAAGTTTCATGTATTTGAATATACTAAAAAATATATGAACTTAGATTTACACCAACAATATTTGTTTTATTGTGACCATTATTTATATCCGGTTCATAATGAAGATTGGTTATCCATATCTAATCAACAATTTCAAGATGAAAGTGCGGATATCCATATTCTTCAATATGACCATCCTCTATTTAAAAGAGGAATTGATGGAGACTTAAAATCTATAGTTAGGTATAAAAAAGATTTGGGTGGTAATATTGCTAATACGAGAAAGTTTTTGAGATCAATTAATAATAAAATAGAATTTAATACTCAACAATATTACGAAAACACAGTTTTTGGGTTATATTTAGATGATAAAGTCATAGCTCATTTGAAAGAATTTTGGAATTTATATAAGGAGAGTCCGTCGCATAGAGATCAGCCGATTTGGAATTTTTTGTATTTACATAAAAATATAAAACCAATCATATGGAACAAACTTCGGCATAAGAAGTTTAAAGGAGATAAGAAAGGTGAATATACGATATTTAATTATAAAAAAGCTGATAACTTTTAGGTAAGTTTATAACTAAATAAACACGCTTTGTTCAGTATAATTTTGAGTTTGTATTCATATATAAACCCTAATGACATTCTCTTGTTTTTTGGAATAAATTCAACCTGGTAATTCATAAAATCACCTTTCAATTTATCACATTCAGCTACAACATTATATTCATCGTCCATTAATTGGCAGTAGATAAAACCATCATCTTCAAATGTTTCAAAATTAATATTCAAATTTTTAAATGTTGGTTTAGGTTTCATTATTACATACCCTCTATCGTTTACAGCAGTTATACAATTGAATCTATCTTTTGGGATTTCGAAACAATTAATTTGATTTTTAGTTACAGCATAGAAATTGTAATGAGTATTTTCTTTATTTTCAACCATACCATTGATAAAATAATATTGTTCCCGTTCTAATCCTGGAATTACTTTTTTATTTCCTCCCATTAAATAAAACTTCAACTGTTCCTTTTTTGATGTAAAAAATAGTCCAATATTAAAAAATTTTCTTTCTTCTGGATCTCCTCCTTTTTTATAACATAAACCAACAGGACAAGACAAATTATATGTAGTATCTGGATAATTAAAAACATTACCTACGTAAATATCTACAATATTTATTTCAGTTAAAGGTTTTTTACGGTTTTGGTAAGGGTATGATTTATAAAAACTACAATAACTCTCCTTATGTTTGGAATAAATTTGTGTATGTGTTAATTTTTCATCATAAACAAGTAATTTAACAGCTCTGTTTCGATAAAAATGGTCCGTATCTGTTTCTCGTTTACTATTGGCCTCATGAGCGTCAGGCGTTCGTATGCCGTTTATACGATTTACACGAGCATGAACAAAATATCTTTTATTAAAATAATTAATTGAATTCAATGAGTCAAAAAGATCACCTGACCAAAAATTGTTTGTTGGCATATGAGAAGGCTTGACAACCAAACTTTGATTTGAAAAATTTTGTAATTCGTTTTGAAAAAATTGTAATTTTAATCCGGTATCTTTGTAGTATTTAAATTTTCCATCATCATCAGATTTTTTTATACCATATCCACGGCCCTTAAATAACATAATTTTATTTTCTTTTTCTTCTGGACATTTTTGATTAATAAAGAATGTATTATGGTTATCTACATCTTCATCAGAAATGATAAACCTGTTTTCACTATCAAAAGATAAACCATCATCTGATGTCCATATAATTGTAGAGGTCTTGTCGACACCTGACCTAAGTCCATGAATTAATCTGAAATCGCTTTGATATCTATTTATAAGTAAATAGCAATTATTTAGTTTTCGAATTTGAAAATAACAATTGGATACGTTTATTCCTTTTTTATTGTGTATTTTATCTGGTTTCCATACATCTTCTTTTTTACAAACAAAGGATTTTCCCTTTTTGAATTCAATATTTTCCGATTTAAATAAAAGACGGCTATCATCAAAAAAAGGTTCAATAAATGTGTTTTCATGAGAAGCCGATAAATACTCTTTGAATAATTTTTGTAATTTTGGATCTAATATCATTATAACTATTAATGATATTAAAATATATATTACACCTTATGGCATATAATATATTTTAATTTATAATATTTGTCATTTAATTCATTACATAGGATTTTATTACTTTACATATAAATATGATATCTTGGTTTGATAAGGTAATATACGACGGTAAAAATAGACCATGAGAACAAATGTATTTACTATTTTCCAATGTTTCTTCTTGATAATAAATTGATGTTTTATTTATTTCACCGTAAACTGGTCTTGTAGAAATTTTATGTTTTTTTAAATATTTCATAAGTTCATCCCTACTTTCTATATATATATCTACAAACCAAGGTATCCATTCAGATGATAAAGGTTCATGCATAGTAACAATGTCTTTAAGTTCACTAAAATATAAATCATAAATTTCTCTTAACCTCTTAACTCGATAATCCATTTTCTTCATTTGTTCAATACCGATTACTGCTTGGATATCTGTAAATTTTAAATTTATCCCGAAAACAACAAAATCATCAACTCCACTTTGTTTGCGTCCAAAATTTTTCATCATCTTTATTTTTTCAATTAAAATATCATTATTAGAGACAATAAAACCTCCTTGTCCTGTGCTTATAATTTTTGGGGTGCTTAATGAAAAACAACCTAAGTCTCCGAATGTTCCTAAATTTTTTCCATCGATCTTACATCCCAAAGATTGTGCTGAGTCTTCAACCAAAAATAAACCAGAATCCTTACAATAATTGACTAATTCGTTCATATTTTGGTAGCGATTGTTCAAAGAAACATGTAAAATACATTTAGTTTTTCTGGTAACATTTTTCTTTACATCATCCAGTTTAATTGTTCCTGTTTCAATATCTACATCAATGATAATAGGTTTTAACTTTAACATTTTAACAGAATTAATTGTCGCTATCATTGTATAATTAGGCACAATTACTTCATCTCCTTCTTGTAAATCAAGAGACATTAATGCCAACATTATTGCTGTTGTCCCACTTGTTGTCATTACACAGTGTTTTACATTAAGATATTTACAGATCATATCTTCTAATTGTGCTGTTTTTTTATGTTCTGTAACAAAGTTATCTTCCAACATATATTTGTAAACTTCGTCTGCTTCTTCTTTTTCAAATGAAGGACGATGCTGCATGATAAAATCTACTTTATACCATTCCATCATTTTTGGAATTGGTTCGTTAAAAGAGGTTATTTGGTAATATCCTCCTGCTATCATTTTTGTAGGGTCTCTTTTTTTTAATATGTCTCGTGGATTAGAAGAAACGGTTTCTAAGTTCCAATTTTTTATATATTTATTATAATCTTCAAGCAACATTATTCGAAAATCAAGAGAAATTCGTAACCTATTTTCAGCATTTTTTTCATTGTAGTGAGTGCATAGATTACCATTAAAATAAAATAAATCTCCTGGAGACAAAGAAATACTTTTGAAATCTTTTTCATCAGGTTTTGATTCAATATAAATAGAACGCGTATCTTTCATACTTGTAATAGGAATTAAAAAGTTTTTTTCTCCTAAGGGGTGATTACTTAAAGAATCACTATCTTTATGCGCAGGAATCGTTATACTTTGAGGAAATTGAATTCGAATAGATGGAAATGATTGATAAAGAATAATTTTTTCATCAGGATAAAAATGTTTATAAATGTGTTTTATGAATTTACAATAAAGTTCTTTGAATTCATCATCATTTTTGATTTTATTATAAAAAATATCGTGAAGATCAGTTTGGGTGTCATTTAACATTCCAAGTTCTAATCTGTCTTGATATTCAATAAACTGACTTGAACTTTTATGAAGTTCTTCAAGGTCCTGGCATCTAAAAAGATTTTTTAAAAAGTCTATGAAGTTATATGTTTTTGAATCATATGAATATATTTTATGATCACCTATCGTCTGCTTGAGTTCCATATATGATTTTATGAATTTAAAAATTCATATGTTTTACGCAATCCTTCAGCTAAACTGGTTTTGGGAGAAAAATTCAAATCTTTTTCAGCTTTGTTAATACATGCATAGGTGCTGGGAACGTCTCCTTTTTGTATATCCATTTGATTAATTATTGCCTTTTTTCCTACTGCCTTTTCACATAACTCAATAAATGTGTTTAAATTAACTGGTTTTGAATTCCCGAGATTATATATTTCACATTTTTTATTGTTTTTATTTTCTAAAGATGAAACTATTCCCGAAACAATATCATCAATATACGTATAATCACGTGATGAAGAACCGTCACCATATTTATCGATAGGTTTTTCATTCATGATTGCTTTTAGGAATTTATAAGGAGCCATATCTGGTCTTCCATGAGGTCCATAAACAGTAAAAAACCTCAGACCAATACAAGAAATATTATATAATTGGGTGTATGTTTTGGCAAACAATTCCATTGACATTTTACTACAAGCATAAGGACTATTACAAGATTCAATTTTGTCATTTTCCTCAAAGGGAACTTTTACATTTAATCCGTATACGCTACTACTACTCGCATAAACTACATGAGATACATGATTTTTAACGGCTTCTTCCATTAAGTGAATAAATCCATTTATGTTATTATCTACATACAATTTTGGGTGTTCAATAGAATATCTCACTCCAGCCATAGAAGCTAAATGGATAATTTTATGAGGTTTGAAAGAGGATATAACATTTGTAGTTTGAATATCGTCTTGAATAAATTTAAATTTTGGGAAACCACAAAGAATTTTTATATGTTCTTTTTTGATTGAAACATCATAATAATCATTCATATTATCTATACCTTGAATATGATATCCATTTTCTAATAAATATTTTGTTGTATGGAATCCAATAAACCCCGCACAACCGGTTACTAATACTTTTTTTTTTATATTTATTTCCTCAACACAGCCATATTTTTTACACCATGAATGACCAAAACTACAATTTATAACAGGAAAACAGTGATGACATTCTTCTTTATAACAATCTCCTAATACACAAAATACTTCTTCCATTTTTAGATTATTGATGAGATTCATTTTTCATTTTACAAACTAATAAAACTTGTTGACATACATAATCTATCTCATGGTCTTCGAGCAAAGGAAAAACAGGAAGAGTAATTATTTGATTATATATATCCTCAGCATTTGGACAAAGTCCTTTTTTATAATTTAAATTTTGGTAATAACTATGGAGATAAATTGGCATATAATGAACGTTCACCCCTATTCCAGATTCTTTTAATTTTTTGAATATTTCATCTCTTGTTAAATTTAAATTTTTTAGGTTAAGTTTTATTACGTATATATGATAAGCACTATCATAATAACATTTTAAAGGCTCAACAAACTTTTTGTGTTTTTCAAAAAAGGCATTATATTTTTCGGCAATTCTATTTCTTTTTTCTATAAAATTGTCAATTTTTTCTAATTGACTTATTCCCAAAGCACATAAAACGTCTGGGATTCGATAGTTAAATCCCAAATCAACCATATCATAAAAATGGCTATTGTTTTTTTCCCTTTCAATGAAAGTTTTTGTTATTCCATGACTTCTACAAGCTTGTCCTTTTTTAAAAAAGGAATTATTATTTGTCACCATCATGCCTCCTTCACATGTTGTTATATTTTTTACAGGATGAAAGGAAAGACATGTAATATCTGCGTAGCTCCCTACCTTTTGACCCTTGTATTTGCCACCCAGAGAATGAGCAGCATCCTGGATCAGAATAAGTTTATGTTTATCACACAATATCCTTATTTTATCAAAATCGCATGGTTGACCACACATATCAACCATAATTAAGGCTTTTGTCTTTTGAGTAATTAGATTCTCGATCTTAGATACATCAATATTCATTGTTTCATGTTCCACATCACAAAAAACTGGAGTTCCTCCCTGGTATAATACACAATTAGCTGAGGCTACAAAACTAATAGCTGATACGATTACTTCGTCACCTTTTCCTATTCCAGCGGCAAATGTAGCACAGTGAAGAGCAGCAGTTCCGCTATTAACAGCTACTCCATACGAACATCCAATATACTCACAAACTCGTTTCTCAAATTCGGGGACCCGAGGACCTGTTGTTAAATAAGTATTTTCTTCCAATACATCCATTACAGCTTTTTTATCACTGGAGTCAATTGTTTGTTTTCCATAAGGAATCATTTAATATACCTGTAGTATATTAAAAATATGTATAAACGATTAAATAAATATTTAAAATACTTACAATCAATACAATTATGATAAAAATTGTTTCAGTTGAGAAAACGAATGAATCTGGAAAATTAATTATGGACTGGAGAAATGATAAAGAAACAATGAAAAATTCATTTCGTCAAACAGAATTTACATGGGACGAATTTAAAGAATTATTTTACGGAAAGTATTTTTCAAATAAATTACCTCCGTTGTTTGCTATTTATAAAAATCAAAAAATCGCCTTTATTGGATCAATGAACTTGGAAAGAGAGGATACTATAGAAATTTCAATTAATATTAATCCTTCTTTTAGAGGAAAAAAATTGGCAGTTCCAATAATGAGAGAAGCCATCTGTTATATTCAAAAAAATCATGTATCAATAAAAAGAATTATTGCCGAAATAAAACATTTTAATATAGCATCAATTAAAACATTTGAAAGAGTAGGATTTGAATTTCAAGATAAATTGGATAAAAATGGAGAAATAGTTTACAAATTTATATACATAATGAATAATCAATTCGTAATAAACGGTAAATCGATTAGCCAGGAAAATCCTACTTACATCATAGCAGAATTGTCATGTAATCACAATCAGGATATTAATTTGGCATATCAACTTATTGATGCCGCAGCTGATTCTGGAGCTGATGCTATAAAACTTCAAACCTATACACCAGACACTATGACCTTAAATTGTGATAAACCTATCTTTAAAAATTGTTTAAATGGAACTTTGTGGGAAGGCAAAACTTTATACGAATTATATTCAAAAGCATACACACCCTGGGAGTGGCATAGTGATTTAAAAAAATATGCTAATTCAAAAGGATTGGATTTATTTTCGTCACCTTTTGACACCACGGCGGTCGATTTTTTAGAATCGTTGGATTTTCCAGCATATAAAATAGCCTCTTTCGAAATTACAGATCATATTCTTATAAAAAGAATAGCGCAAACTGGTAAACCAGTTTTTATTTCATCTGGAATGGCATCTTTGAGTGACTTAAATGATGCAGTTGCTCTACTAAGAGACAATGGTTGTTCACAAATTGCTATGTTAAAGTGCACCAGTGCTTATCCTGCTAAACCGGAGGATGCCAATTTGAATACAATAAAACATATGATGGATTCTTTTAACGTTATTGGTGGGCTTTCTGATCACACATTGGGTATAGAGGTTCCTATTGCCTCAGTGGTGCTCGGAGCAAGGGTTATAGAAAAACATTTCAAATTAACTGACGATAGCGGAAGTGAAGATGATGCGTTTTCATTAAAACCAGATGAGTTTAAGGCTATGGTTGACGGCGTCAGAAAAGCTGAAAAAACACTCGGTGTTATAAAATACGCTGGAGTCAACAATGAATCCAAGTCGAAGAAGTTCCGTCGTTCTTTATTTGTCGTTGAAGACATGAAAAAAGGAGATATATTTACAGAAAATAATTTAAAATCAATTAGACCTTCTAATGGTCTTCATACGAGATTTTATGATGACATTATCGGTAGAAAAGCACGAACAGATCTCGAAAAAGGAACTCCCTTATCATGGACAATTATTGAATGAAAATGAGCAAAATCATTAACAATAATATGTAAATTATTATTAATGAATATTGTTTTCCGTGTTGATTCATCTAATTTTATTGGAACAGGGCATATTTACCGTTGTCTTCATCTGGCTAATTGTTTTCGGGAAAATAATATATATTTCATCTGCAAGAAACATCCTTATAATTTAAATCAAAAAGCATCAGAATACAATTTAATTGAAATAGAAAACGGCGATGATATTGAAATTAATTTGGACATGCAGACGTGGTTAGGTGAAAACGAAACAAAAGATGCTGACAAAGTTATTAATGTAATCAAAGAGAGAAAAATAGATGTGGATTGGCTAATTGTTGATCATTATACAATTAATTCGAGATGGGAAAGGAAACTAAGAAATTTCACCAAAAAAATATTGGTTATAGATGATTTTGTATCAAGATACCATGATTGTGACGTCATTCTCAATCAACAAATATCTGAAACCGTTGGGAACAATGAATATAAAAAAGTTGTTCCAGAAGAATGTAAAATTTGCTGTGGGAATGATTATTTAATTTTAAACAAAGAATATTTTAAATACAAAAATATCACCAAAAAACACAATAAAATCTTATCAAATATTGTAATTTTTATGGGAGGTGCGGATACTCTTAATACAACACAACCTATACTTGAGACATGTATTGAATTTAATAAGAAATATAAACAAACAAAAATACATTTGGATGTAATTATTGGGAAGGCTAACCAAAAGTATAAAGTTTTAAAAGAATACGAGGAAAGATATGAATTTGTAAAAATACACTATGATATTCCATTCATCGGGGATTTACTTTTTAAATGCGATCTCTCTATTGGGGCAATAGGAACTACGTGTTACGAACGATGTGTAACATTAACACCAAGTTTGTGTGTTTGTGTTGCTGAAAATCAAATGACTATTCTTGATAAATTCATAAAAGCTGGAGTTATGAAATATTTAGGCACCATAAATGACAACTATCTTGAAAAATTAAATAAAATTTTGGAATTTGTAGTAGAAAATAATCATGAACTCAAAAAAATGAGTGAAAAATGTGGTGAATTTGTAAATATTCGAAATAACAAAATATATTCTTTGTTAAGTTAAATGAATTCCAAGGCTATAATTGGCACAGTTCAATTTGGACTTGACTATGGAATAACTAATAATGAAGGAAAAATAACTGATGAACAATTAGAGAAGATTTTTGACTTTTGTAACACCAATAATTTAAAATTATTTGATACGGCACAAAATTATGGAATAAGTGAGAATATATTGTCAGTAGCTAAAAAAAAATACCCATCGTTTAAAGTAATAACCAAATGTAAATTTGAAGCCCATAAAGGCTCACATTCAGAATGTATACGCAATTCTCTGGACAAATTTGATGAGATAGAGTGCTTTATGTTACATACATTTTCGGATTATCAAAATAAAAGTGTTCGAGATGTTTTAATTAAATGGAAAACTCATGAAAAAATAAAAAAAGTTGGTGTTTCTGTTTACTTTGTGGAAGAAGCAATTATCCTTTTGGAGGATAACTTAATTGATGTGATTCAAATTCCATTTAATCTCTTAGACAAACAATGGTTTCGAACAGACTTTCAACAGTTAAAAAGAAAAAGACCTAATATTGAGGTTCATGTAAGAAGTATTTTCTTACAAGGTATTTTATTGAATAAGCCTCAAAAGTATCCCGTAAATATACCTAAGGATGAATTTTTAAAGTTAGAAAATATTCTTGATATGCTATGTAAAAACTTAAATATGTCAAGATTACAAGTTTGTTTTTCTTTTATTAATTCTTTTGATTGGATTGATAAATTTTTAATTGGAATTGATAACATAGAACAGCTTATTTTTAATGAAAATGAAATGAGTAAAAATACGAAACTAACTGAATCAGACCTCACTTTTATTTGGGATAAAACCATTGATATTCATCCATTTATTATTAATCCAAGCAAATGGGAATTTAATTGAAAAGATTCAATGTATCTTTTTTTAGTTCAGTGTAACAACAAGTATCGTCATAAACATCACCTTCATTGGTTGTGTTGTGACAAAATAGTTGTAGGTCTTCTAAAAAATAATTTTGGGTGCTTACAAATATTTCAAACCAGTTTTGTTTATGAATAAAAGAATTGGGAATATATTTGTATGAATTTTTCCTTTGCCTATTACTATAAAAATCACTTATAATCAGTTTACCATTGTTTTTTAGAACTCTGTCAATTTCACTAACCGATTTAAGCAGTAAATCTCTATCAACATACATAAAAACAAATGGCACTAATATTATATCAAATTGATTATTATCAAATAAATACATATTATCACAGGTTCCTACTTGAAACGACACAGTATTATTGGGTTTACTATTTCCTTCGTCTACTCCTTGTTGGGATGGTTCTAAACCGAAATAATTACATGAGGGATATAAATTTTGTAACTCATGTAATCTCCAACCTTGACAACATCCTATTTCTAAAATATTCAAGTTTTCCAGGTTCCTATTGCTTAATTTTTTAAGTATAATATCCTCCCCCACATATTTTTCATTTGAATGAGCATCTTTATTTCTCTGAAAAAAATCATCTCCTTCTGTCTCTAAAAAACATATCTTATTCATTTTAATAACAAGACATATTTTTACACTTTAATTTACACGTTTAAATCCTGCGTGACAAATAGGGCCATCTAAATATTGTTCGATATTATTTGATTCTATGTCTAATTTATATTTTTTTATAAAATCTTCAATTTCCATTAAATAGTTATCGATTTGTATTTTGGTGTGGGCATAAGTCATATATAAAGCTACTGTTGATAAATACCCTTTTTTCAACATTTCTTGAATAAATAATGTTTTTACTGCCAAGGGATTCTCATAATTGAATGTAAATGAACTGATACAAGGTAAACCACCAACAGTCATATTCATGTTATGTTTTTGAATAATTTTTTTTAGCTCTGTTTGGAAATACTCGCCTTTTTCTTTTATATTTTGCGCAGCATTAACCTCTATAAATTTATTAATTGTTGCTAAAGCAGCAGTGAAACCAATTCCTTCTGTCCAATAAGTAGAAGATATGAAAGTCTCTTGTGCTTTTTCCATCACTTCTTTTTTTCCAAGGACTATACCCATAGGGAATCCATTAGATACGGCTTTTCCAAATATGACCATATCGGGATTAATATCAAAATATTTGTGAAGACCACCGTTTGTCATTCTGAAACCTGAAGTAACTTCATCAAAAATCAAGACACAGTTATGTTGTGTAGCAAGAGTCCTTACCTTTTGTAAAAAATTATCGTTGGGGAATTCAGAACGCATTGGTTCCATAATTATACACCCAACTGATTGTTCTAATAGAATCTTTTCTAATTCATCAATTTTATTGTATGAAAAAGGGTGAATTGTTCCTTCTAACACTGATGGAACTCCAATTGTTGAGAGTCCAGAAATTAAGTGTTTGTCTAATCCACTGTTTTTAATATTTGTGGAAAGATACCAGTCGTGCCACCCATGATAACCACAAAAAGCTATAGTATCTTTTTGTGAATAAGCTCTCGCTATTCTAACCGCTACCGAACATGCTTCTCCTGATGATCTGGTGTATCTTGCCATTTTTGCCCATGGATGTAAATCAATTAGTTTTTGAGTTAAATATACCTCGTTTGGGTGATTCAAAGTTGACATTGAACCTCTGTTTACACATTCAATAACAGCATCATTTATATCTCTATCTGAAGCTCCAAGAATACATGAGCCAATACCATTTATACCCATATCTAAATATTTATTACCATCAAGGTCTGTTACTTCAATACCTTCTACCTTAGAATAATAAGATGGCCAGTTTTCAGGTAAAAACATTTCTGGACGTTTTGATAAAAGTTGTGTTCCTCCAGGTATGATTTCTTTTGCCTTTCTATACAAATTTTGCCCTGTTTGTAATTTTTCCTTTGTAGAAGTTAATCTTTCAAATTCTTTATAATTGATATCCAAATCAAGAAAGGATAAAATATCTATAAAAGAAAAATTTTCATCTTCTTTGAAATGATCGAAAATAAATGTAGCAAGGTAGTAATCATTTAAATCGTCAATACTAAGTCGTAAATTAGTAAAATCATGTTTCCACCTTTTTTGATTTAATAAAAAATCGTAAAATTGAATATGAACATGATCTTGGTACTTATCTTTTTTTAAACGTAGGCATCCTGTAGCATGTTCTCTCATTTCCTTTTCCCTTTCCCAAATAAATGAAAGTGCTTTCATGTTACAAATTTCTATATCAGACCCTTCGGGATATACATTTTCGAAATTAACTTCATTAGTATTATACATGTATGTAGCCCTCAATGTTTTACTATCAGGATCAATGGATATAAACTCAAATGATTGAATCATTTTATCTAATTCTTTAACGTCTATAAAAGGACAGTCACAAGTTATTCGAATAATATTTTTGGCAGCAACAAGCTTGGCAAGAAAATAATAACGATTTAATAAATCTCTTTCGTCGCCTCTATAGCATTCAATATTATTGTTTTGACAAAAATTGTCTATCTTATTATCCTCCACATTACATGTGGTGGCCACAACAATTTTGTCTATATGCTTTGATTTTTTAATACGATTAACAACTTTCAATAAAATAGGTTCGTTGTTCAATTCCAAAAATATTTTATTGGGAAGACGAGCCGAACCGCAACGAGCTTGAATTATAGCTATGTTCATTTCTTCTTATTATGATAAAGTATAGAATATAATTAGTAATTTTAAATAAATTTAAACTTCAAAGGAAATATTTAAAGATTTTTCTTTTGTTAATAAATATGGTCATTAATACACTGATAATCAATGATTTGAAAAAAACTGATTATCAAGGTTATACTCATTTAATGAATCAGTTTCGACCAACAGGAACCGAAACAATGAGTGATCAAGATTTTAGTGAGATGGTAGACAAGGTTTTAAAAACTGGAGAAGTATATGTTGCCAGACTACAAGATCCGGAAAATATGTCAATGTTAAAAATAGTGGGAAGTGTTACGGTGTTATATGAACAAAAATTTATTAATCATTGTGCCATTTATGGTCACATTGAAGACGTTGTTGTTCATGAAAAATTTCGCCATTTAGGTATTGGAAGTAAATTAATTAATTTTGCTCAAAAACAAGCCATTGAGAAGGGTTGTCTTAAGGTGGTATTAACCTGTAGTCAGGATGTAGCTCCATTTTACAAACAAAATGGTTTTGAAGAAAGAGGATTAAATATGTCATTTTTAATTAAAAAATAATAAAAACATTAAACATGAGTGAATTTATTGGAGATTACTTATTTTTAATACAAAGACCTGATGGACAAGGATCCCATTATTACAACCATTTAGCTCAATTTTTAATGGCTAAGCATTTTAATCTCGACCTGTATCATCAGAAAAATTATCAGATACCTTGTTCCAAAAAACAATTATGTGATTATTTGTGTTTTACACCTATTATAAATTGCGTAAAACTAAAAGATTCATATGAAAAACGGAAATTTCCTGGTGGACTAAAAGGGACTCCAGCACATTTTGTTGAATTAGTGGAACAAGATATAATTTCTTATTTCAAGGAAAATCACAAAAAGCAGTTTTATGAAATTATAAAGAAACAGGCAGAAGCACGAAATTATTCCCTTCCATGGAAAGATAATTCAAACATAATTTGTATTAATATTCGGTTAGAAGATATGTGTAAAAGGAATCCAGTAACAGGAGGAAAAGCATGTGACAAAACTAATAAACGTGATTACGATGGAACAAAATCATTCAATTATGTAAGTCATAAAATAAATACAAAATCTTTTAAAGACTATAAAAAAAAATATCCTGAATTGGATTGTCAAGCACCAATCGATGTAAAAAAGTTAGAAGCACTTGTGTCAAAATTTAAACACGAATATCCCGAAAAGGAAATATATATAATTACTTATTGTAAAACTATACCTTCAAGATATAAGGTTGTAATCGATAAATACAACCTTAAAATCCAACATAGAAACCAAGAAGACTATGATGTTTGGTTAATGATGAATTGTGATATTTTGGTAACAGCAAAGAGCACATATTCTTTAATGGCCGGTATAAATCATAATGGTAGTAAGGTTTATTATCCTTATTGGGGAACAGGTGCCGCATTCGGATTAGGTTCGAAATTTGATAAAAGCGGATGGATAGGTTATGTCTAATTAAATCAAATTATTTTCGTTTCATGTAGACATATCCTCTTTCTCTAACACCATCTTTACCGAAAAATATTTGATGTTCGTATTTATCTGTTTTTAAAAAAGTATCAACAGCTTTACATATCTCAGGAAACTGTTTAATAGTATAATCATCACAAATTATTATATCGCCAGATTCTTGATTACGTTCTACAAAATTTAATTCTCTCATTAAATCATCGAATTTATGAGCCCCGTCCAGAAAAGCAAAGTGAATTCTACCTATATCTAATTTTTTCAAGATAGACTTTGAATCTCCTTTGATAAAGTTAATATAATTATCCCTATATTCAGACCATTTCTCCAATACTTCGTGAACTGGCATCCATACATCTCCAGGTTTAAGAATACAATTACTTATTTTGTCTGTGCGGTCAATTGTATGGATTTTTCCTTTTACATTGTTTTCTTTTAGAACTTTGGCCATAACTACATCAGCAAAACCTCGTGCTGTACCTGTTTCTAAAATCGTTAAATTTTCTATTTCGGGATTTTTTTTGATGTAATCATACAAGGCTGAAGAAATAACATAACCATGTAAATAAAGAGGACGAGAAGTCTTAATACAAATTTGTAAATATAAAGCGATGTAATCCATATCATCTTTATCAAATATCCAATTAAACTTATCTTTTATTTCATTGAAAAATTGACTATGGTCATAATTTTTGGCAAATTCTGATAATTTAAGATAATCTTCTTCGGTAAATTTCCCGCTTAGCTTTGGATAATTCATTATATAATTACAAATTATTTTGTATAATGAATTAGAACTAATCATTTATTTTTTGATGTTTGAAATATTTTTGTAAAGTTTCTCAGCCCATTTACGTGGTTCATATAATCTATGAAACTCTTTATATGCGTTTTGCGATACAAAGTTTCTTAGTTCATGATCTTCGCAGAGTTTATATAGAGCATCATACCATCCTGGTGATGAAAGACAAGCAAAACCATTATCAGGATCACCCAACAAATGTAAATTAGATGGTGTTATATCAGCTACAATTGGAATTCCGCATTGCGCTAATACTAAAATGCGTCCATTGTTAGATTTATTTTTAAATCGAATTTTGTAATCTGTATTATATAAACCTGTTTCTAACTGAGTTACTAAACCTTTGTTTTGTTCAAATTCAGATATATTGGTAACCACACCGATATCAAATGATTGAATAGTTTTGGTAATTTGTTTTATATCCCACTTAACAAATTCCATAGGAATATCTGGTTTTCCAAGAAGCCATTCATGTTGATTGGCACAAGTAAATCTCAATAATATATTAAATTTTGTCTTTAGTTTTTCCAGAGCTGTTTTCAATCCCAAGTGAAAATGATTCAAATGATTAGGGTTTCCATGATATCCTATTATAATTTGTTCTTTTGGAGTATGAACTTTTGGTGTAACATCCATATACATTTTTTCAATAAGAGGATACATAAAAACATTGCTCATTGTCTTCATCATAGAATCCTTTTCTTCTATTGATCCAACAATAATAAAATCATATTTTCTTAATTCATGCTTTTTATCCGCAGGAGGATTAATGCAGCCATTAATTTTATCTGGATATTTTAATGTTCCAAATGTATTTTTAGAATAAATATGAATATCGTAATCTTTAGGATTGGGAACATTTATTTTACATTTGATTCCCATGCCTTTAAAATAATGACATAAGTCATGAACCCATATTCTATGACTTCCGATTTTAACATCAGCGCTCGCACAAATAAAACAAATACTCATTTACAGATTGGGTATATATTATTATTAAAAAATATGTGTATTACGTATAAATGAATGAAAATTTAAAAAAATATAAAAACATTCATAAAGGAAAGAGAGTTTTTTTAATTGGAAATGGACCAAGTTTGGCAAAGACGGACCTTGATCTAATAAAGGATGAATATTCCATAGGGATGTGTCAAATATCATTAATATATGAAAAAACAATTTGGCGTCCAAGTTATTTTGTTTTTGCTTCTTCAAATTGTCAAGATAAAAGATGGGGTAAAGAATGGACTGATTCAGTTCTAAAAGCTGTTAACGAACCGAAAACCACCTCTTTTATTTGGGAAAAATATCATGAGCATCTTGATATAAAGGACAAACTACAAAATGTTGAATGGATTAAAAGTATTACTGAAAAAAAACCTAATATGAATGGAGATTATGAAGAAAGTTGGTGGCCTGAAAATATAGAAGAAAGGATGGACAAATCTGGCACTACGATGAATTTAGCGCTACAGTTAGCAAATTATATGGGATTTTCGGAAATTATATTTTTAGGAACTGATTTAGGTTACAGTCATCAAAAAAAATTAAACGAAGACCCGAATCATTTTTTGGGAAAGTACAACGCAGACATTCCTGAGTATAAAGTTGATAAAATCAATAATCAAATGGCTAACGTTCATCGATTAGCTAGAAAAAAGATTCCTCAAGAAGTAAAAATGTATAATGCGAGTCTTAGCAGTAAATTAGATGTTTACCCAAGAATATGTTACGAGAGATTAGTTACAAAAAATAAAATCAAGATGATAGAATAATAAATATATAATTTTTTGAAATTTTATTTAATGTGTGCGTTATATAATCTATGACTCAAGAACACAACGATGGATGGGTTAGAAAACCAAAACATTGGGAATCATGTGATAATTTGGTTCTTCTTCCTGAAATTGTATTCCAACAGCATATTGACAAATATAAAAAAGTTGATGGGATATTTGTTTTAGCTGGTGGAATCGATTCATCTGGGAATAGTTATCCTTGGATTAAGGATAGGTTGTATTTAGCATATCAGTATTATAAACATAATCCAAGACCCATTTTCGTATTAGGAGGAGGATCATACCACATGAAACCAATTATAAATAAAAGTGGTTATATTGTTCACGAAAGCACATCCTGCTCTGAATATTTAATTGGTTTGGGTGTTAAACCAACAGATATTTATAAGGAGTGGAGTAGCTATGATACGATAGCAAACGGATTTTTTGGTTTCACCCATTTCATATTACCTTTAAACTTTTCTTCCATATTGCTTATAACATCAGAGTTTCATATGGCTCGTTCAAAGGAAATTTTTGAATGGATGAAAAGTTGTTTTAAAAAAGAAATTGAAATTAATTACCTTAGTTCCAGTAATCATCAAATAGATAAAGAAATTCTGGAAAGTCGTATAGAAAGAGAAAAACAAAGCTTGGAAAATTTAAAAAAAAACGTAATAATTAATTGTAATACATTAGAAAAATTTCATAAATGGTTTTTTACTGAACACAAAGCCTATTGTTCTAATTCAGAAATAATAAGGACATGTGAAGTTAATGAACATGAAAGAAAATCATATTAATTAAAAAAAAAAAATTTTAATAAAATATTTATTTATTTATAATGGAACCAGCGTTTACTGAAACTGATACTGAACTTTTTAAAAAATATATAAAAAATGCTGTTAATTATTTTGAATATGGTTCAGGAGGATCCACTTATTTGGCCTATAAACAAAATAAAATAGAAAATATTATAGCTGTAGAAAGTTGTAAATCTTGGATAAATAAAATTTTGAGAGAATTACAAGAAAAAAAAATATCAAAAATTAATGATAAAAAAATAAAAAAAAAACTAAAATTTAAGTTTATACAATTTACTAATAAAGTTGCTAATTTAGGATTACCAATTTTTGAAAAAAAATCGAATGTTAAATTTTTAAAAAATATTGATAATGTTGGGCCCAATCAATTAGTTGATTATGAAATTAGTAGAGGAACCATAAAAGAAGTAAAATTAGATTCTTCACTCAATGTTTTATACAATATAAAACATAATGATACTTTGTTGGAAGATATTCATCCAAAACTTGTTATTCCAGAAGATAAAAATATTTTAAAAAAGTATGTAGATTATTCAAGTGTTATTACAAAATATCAAGATATTAATTTTGATTTAATACTTATAGATGGAAGATGTAGGGTCGCTTCTGCATTAACGTGTCATAATATTATAGATGAAAACTGTATAGTATTAATTGATGACTTTATTGATAGAAAATGCTATCATATGGCGGTATTAGATTATTATGATATAATTGAGAAAGGGGAAAGAATGATTGCTCTTAAAAAAAAGACTAATAAAAAACTTTCATTGGAAGAATTAGAAAAATATAAATATGATATTAGATAAATTTAATTCAAATAACAAAAATCATTGAAATCTTTTTCTATTTTATTTATTATTTCCTTTTCGAGGTCTAAAAAGTCTACATAATTAGATGAAGTCATATGATTAGTATTATTTACCCACTTATTTTTTAAATTATCAAAGTTTTTTATAATTTCTTCATTACTGATATTTTGAATACCCAATAAATTTTTTAAATTACTTATTTCTTTATTTTGATTATTCATATAATTCTCATAAACAAATTCATAATCTATCTCAGTTCTATCTTTCCATTTATTAAAACAATTATAAGTTATAAAACTACATATTTCTTCCGTTTTTCCGTCAAATTCTAATGAGGAAATCTTGTTTGATGTGTCATCAAAATATTTAAAATGACTTTTATTTGCTTTCAATTTTTTTTTTATTAACGAATTGTAACATGCTCTAATATCTCTTTTTGTTATAATTATCAAATCTGCCCATTTTCTTAGTTCTTTGAATTTCATGGAATTTTTATATGAATCATCATTACATTCATGTATTTTTAATACATAATGTTTATTATTTGATGGTAGACTGTTATAATTAAAAACTAAATCCATTATTACATCGTCTTTATTGAATTTTAATTTTAAACAAATGTAAATTAATCCCCACAATAAAGATGATCCTGACCTTGGCATACCACATATTAATATATTCATTTTATAAAGTATATTAATATTTTTGTTTTTTCTATTTTATTAAAATTAGTCAGATATTTTCTGCACTATAACCGTATATTTATTCTTATTGGCTATTTTTCTAATTTTTGGTTCGTATGCTTGTAAAAAAACATCAATTACCTCCTTACATCTCCTGTGAATTGGAGTCTCTTCAAAACTATTAAAACAAATATCTCTATTTGGTTTTACGGTTGGGTAAAACCAATAATCATCAATTATTAAGTATCCATCTTTATTTAATAAATTAAAAGACAATGCTAAATCTTCAAAAACATATCTGGCCATGTGACAACCGTCCACAATTATGCAATCAAAATATTTTTTTTTCCATACAAATTTACTTAAAACATTAATACTATAATCATTATGATATTTTATAATAGTATTTTCTATAATTTTTAAATATTTTTCTTTTGCTGATTTCATACCATCTTCGTTTAGTTTTTCATCGTATGGAAGGTGTGGGTCAATTCCTTCAAATTGATCTAATTTTAAATTTTTATCTTTCAATATTAAATTGGTTGTATGCCCACTCGCTACTCCTACTTCTAACAAGCTTTTAATCTTACTAAGTTCAAGTTGTTTCAACGAATCATAATTCGAGCTAGAACCCGACATTTATACTAATTATAAATATTATATTTTTTTTATTTATTTTTATGCGGATTAAAAAAATAAAAATATTATTATAATTTTATTATAATGAAAAAAAAAATAAAAATATTTATATGCACTTACAAACGCTCCGATGTTTTAAATGAACTATTGGAGAATATTTTTACGTCAGATTTTAAGGAATATGAAAATACTGAAGTAAATATTATTAACAATCATTCCAGTTTCCATATGGATGAAAAATATGAAGGTAAAGTGAATATATATCACAATATGTGTAGACCTGATTGGTCTTGTGGAAACTTAGGGCAAACATGGAATCAAGCCTTAGTTTTAGGATTTAAAAGTTTAATACATCCAGATGCCAAATATGTTATTTGTCTTCAAAATGATTGTGTTTTGGATAAAAAATGGCTTAGTAATTTGTTAACTATGCACCAAAAATATGACTTTATAGCAGGTAGATTTGGTGATAATATCCTTTCATATAAGGTTGATGCGGTAAAAACAATAGGGTTATGGGATGAATCATTTCAAAATCCCCATCACGAAGCTGATTATTACCTAAGAGCTTTACATTTTATGAAAGATAAGTGTTTAATTAATGATGAGATGCATAGAAGAGTTTGGAACCCAAACGATGATTATTTAACATTAGATATTCCGGATGGTAGAAATATAACTGAACAACTGTTAAGAAGGCCAGATGATAAAGAAAATGAGGAAATTTGGATTGGATGTAGGGGAGGTGTTATAAACGATTATGGTTGGCAATACTTTCAACATAAATGGAATGGAACACATAAATTAAAGGTTTCCAAACAAGGGTGGATTAAAGATTGGTCAAAAGAAATTTTGGAAAATCCTCCAAAACCCAAGAAAAACAGTATGACTATGATGTATCCATATTTTGAAAAAGATATAATAAATTTAAAAGAAAAAGGATATTGGGAACCAGAAGGATATGGAAAAAAAGAATGGGCTGATTGGGAACAAAAAAATAATCAATCTAATAAAGATTCATTATAATTTAATTTATAATTATTTCTCGAATACAAATTCATAATTCATTGCTATAATTCCAGAGTTAATAGGTCCGTCTTTAACTAATTTAAAATCTTTAAATAGTTCTACTATTGAATTTTTGTTTTCAATTATAACTTCAGTGTAAGCATCTTGGTCTATTCCTAACTGAACATGTAGAATAAATATTCCGCCTTTTTGTAAAATGCGGTAAGTTTCAGCAGCAAATTTTTCAGGATACAGGCTATGGTCAAATATGTTGGAAAACGCCAAATCAAATGTATTATCAGGGAAATCAAGTTTATGAATGTCTCCAATTATAGTATAAGGCTTAAATTCATGTAAATCAATTCCTATACTGTCTTCAACTCCTAACTTTCGTAAAGCAACCACTTCCTGACCGGTTCTTGAACCAAGGCAGATTGCCTTTTTTTTACCATTTATGAATTTATCAATATTGGTAAACAAATCTTTAAATATATTAATTTTCTTTTTCCATTCAACTCCTAACCATTTTTCCTGTTTAGATTTATCCGATGTTTTCTTTAATTGATGTTCCACATAATCCTCATACTTCTCGTAAGAGTGGGTCTTTTTCATTTATAGTAATTTATATTATTTTTTTATAATGATTAAAATCTATTAAATAAATTTAAATTAGTTATAAAAAAAGGAACTGTAAAAAAGGCACGAATTAACTAAAAACGAACGATTTGATATCAGGGTCATCTTTTAGTTTTTTCAAACCCAATATTTTATGTAAATAAGGATCTACTTTCAATTTACTATTCTCAGCATAAGATTTTTTTAAAAATGCCCATAGATTTTTCTGATTATGCCTTTGTGAAACAAAACATTTGCTTTTAAATTCCTCTTTATCTACTTGATCTTTATAGCCTGGCATAAATTTATCGAGATAAAAAGTAAATCCTGTTATATATAATTCTTTAACGTCATAATTTAATAAATCAAAAATGGCTATATAACCTGTATTAGGTCTACATTTAACTTGAGAACTAATCTTATTATAAAATTCAAAATTTATTTTGTTCAGATAAATATTATTATTTTTTAATTTTTGAATAGTCGTAGGTTTTAAATGTGATGGATCTTTATTTAATGCTTTCCCGTAAAAATCTACCTCTGGATGATATACAACAAATTTGACTTTTTTACAAGAAAAATAATCCGCATCAATTATTCCTCCATTGTCTGGGTGCTCAAGCATACAATTGTATAATATATCTGTTCTTTCTCCAATATATTCCTCATATTTATCTGTTGGTTCAATTCCCCTATTAACGCGAACAATTACATCAAAAGACTCTATAAATTCTTTATTTTTATTTTTTAATAAAGATTCAGATGGTCCAACTAAAATAACCTTTTTATCCTTTAAAAAGTCTTTAAGATTCATAGCCTTTTAAATACTCATATATTTTTTCTATACATATTAAACTAACTTTATTTACTCCTTCAGCTGAATTAGAACCATTATGAGTTCCAAACATATTTTTTGGAAATTCCTTTAATGGATGATTTATATCTAATGGCTCTTTTTCAAAAACATCAAATCCTATGGAGTTTATAAAACCTTTTTTTTGTAAAATATATACATCACTTTCTTTTACGACTCCTCCTCTACCTACATTAATAATTATCACTCCTTTTTTTGCCTTCAATATTTGTTCTTTTTGGATTAAATATTGGGTCTGTTTGTTTAAAGGACATGCTATTATGATAAAATCTGAATCAGCAAGACATGAATTTAAATCGGTTAGTGTTACATTTTTCAAATATAATGGTAAATCCATCATTTTATCATTCTTGTTAATAATTCTTCCATTAATTGTTTCATATCCTGGGTCACAAGCAAAGACATTAATATTGAAAGCAAGTAATTTTCGAGCAATACATCTACCAATATCTCCTAATCCTACAAGACACGCTTTTTTACCAGTTAAAGATTTACCTAACGGCTTATACCATATGCCTTGTCTTGCTGATTCAGAAATGTTATGTAAATCCCGCGTTAAACATAATAAATATCCTAAGGCTACATCTGAAACTTCCTCCCCGAACATTTGTGGTGTGTTGATAATTGGAATATTTAAATCTTTACATGCTTCAAAATCAACATTGTCCGTTCCCACTCCCCATTTAACAGCAGCTTTTAATTTTCCACTCTTGCCTTTCTCAAAAACTGACCTGGTAGCTGGGTCATCGCCAATAATCCATCCATCGTAATCAGCTATAATCGCCACCAATTCCTCTTCAGTCATAGTTTGACTTATTTTTGGACAATAATAATCAAACCCGTATTCCTCAAATTTTTTTTCGTAATTTTTAATAGTGCGCACCATATTAGGACAAGTGATTAATATCTTCATGTCTTATTAAAATCAAGAAAATATTTTTAAATTATAACTTTATTGGTTCTTCTTTTATGCCACGACCCACCACATGATTAAGTGTATCCTGAGAATCTTGATCTAATACAAGTAAGCGTCCATTATCAGATGAATTATTATAGGCTGAAGTAACAAAAAGTAAATCTAAGTCTTGTCCTCCAAAACAACAACAGGTTGTATATTTACATGGTAATTTAATAAATCTATTAATTTTCATAGGTGCCCCGACCTGTCGGTAATTTGGGGCCCAAACATCATCCATATATACATTGATCCCATAACCACCCCACATACAAGAATAATAAGCATAAAAAAGATCAACAGTGCCTCCATCTGGAGTAACTTCAGACCTCGCAAAATCCGCTGGACTATCGAATCTGTTGATAATTGTGTCTTCTTGCTGTTCTCGTCTCCATAATAATTTGTTTTTAGAATCACAAAAATACATAGTCTTTTGATCACCAATTTGTTTCTCAAAAGCAATACCGTTGGCTATACCCAAGTTATCTTTTATTTTTATCAGTTCATTGTTTTGGTATTTATAAATACAAGCATTTTGTGTATTATTTAGGCTCATAGTCCCAATATGAAGAATACCATCTTTGTCACATTTTCCATCATTAAATCGAACATTTTTGTCTTCTAATTTTTTTTGAATGTGATACTGATTCATTCGGAAATCATATATACCAAGACTGTCCTCCATAGAAACAAACATTTTTGTTCCATCTATTAAAGATAAAGATGTTGGTTTTTTTTCAGTTTGGAATGTTTCACCTTTACCCTGGCCGGTGAAGTGACCATCCAATGATTTGATTTGATAACCTTCAATATCAACCCAATAAAGTTTATTATTAAAATAATTCCAAATAGGTGATTCTCCTAATTTATTAGGTCTATTATCAGCTATTCTATTATTTGCTATCATTTTTACTACTGTTATTAATTATAAATTTAATCTTTAAATTTAATTTATAAGTTTGAAATATAGAATGTACGAAAAAATATCTATATGTATGATTATACCGATAAAGCATAAATCTCAAAGAGTGCCTGGTAAAAATTATCGAGACTTTAATGGTTATCCGCTATTTGACATTATATTAAATAAGGTTGTAAAAGTAGGATATATTGATAAAGTTATTATAGATACAAATAGTCCTACCATAAAAAAATTGATAGAAGAAAAACACAACGAAAAAGTTATTATTTACGACCGACCAGAAGAACTATGTGGACATGATGTTTCAACAAATACCCTTCTTATGAATGTTATTGATAAGATGAATTTGAACTATGATTACTATATGCAGACCCATGTTACAAATCCAATTTTAAGTATTGATACTATTGAGAAATGTATAGAGACCTTTTTTAAAAAAACTGACCATGGATTTGATTCTTTATTTACTGTTAAACAACTACAAACAAGATTATACTATAAACACAATGAACAGGTTCAAGCATTAAATCATAATATTAATGAACTTCTACAAACTCAAGACTTAGATCCTCTTTTTGAAGAAAATTCATGTTTATATATTTTCAATAAAGAAACATTGTTTAAGAAAAAACATAGACTTGGCTTCAACCCTTATATGTTTATTATGAAAGATATTGAATCTTTCGATATTGACACTGAATACGACTTTTTAATAGCAAAAACAGTTGACTATAATCTAAAACTATCTGCTAACTCCAAAAAAGTTGTATTAGTCACTGGTGCTAACGGAGGAATTGGTCAAGACATATGTAAAAAATTTAAATCAATGAATTGGAAGGTTTTTGGAATAGATATTGTTAATAATATTGACAATCAATATGTCGATGAATTTATAAAATTGGATTTGACTACAGAAGGGTCTTTTGAAAAGTTATCTTTAATTTTTGAAAGGTCTGATTGTAAACTTCACTGTATAATAAATAACGCAGCTGTACAAATTTGTAAACCGGTATGGGAACTTGAAGAAAACAACTGGGACAAAACCTATGCTTGTAATGTAAAAATGCCATTCATGTTAATTAAAAATTTACTACCCTTTATGAAAAATAATAAAGCCTCAATAATAAACATAGGCTCAGTTCATGCCACTAATACATCTGATGAAATTTCTGCTTACGCCTCTTCAAAAGCCGCTCTTGTCGGTTTAACCAAAAATTTAGCTATTGAACTTTCCAAGTTTCAAATACGGGTAAACAGTATATCACCGGGTGCTATTGAAACTAATATGTTAAAGGCTGGACTGCTAAGAAATAGCGATGGTATATTAACTGAAAAAGAATTAATTGATAATCTTGAAAAGAAACACTTACTTGGAAAAATCGGTAATCCCAAAAACGTGGCTGAGTTTGCTTATTACATAACTCAAAACGATTTCATTAATGGTTCAAATATGATTATGGATGGGGGAGCATGTATTAAATTGAGCACGGAGTAAACTAATTAGTTTACTTTCATTCATTTTTAATAATATAATTATTTATAAAATGTCCTGTGGATACATTTACGTAGCATCAAATAGCGTTGGTGGTGTTAAAGGAACAGATTATGTAAAAGAAGCTACCTTTTCCGCTGAAAGCGTAAGAAAGGTAGATCCTGAAGCTCAAATTTGTTTATTTACTGATAAACCATATGATAACCCAGTCTTTAATGAAGTAAAAATAGTTGAAATGAGCTTACGTTGTAAACAAGCTTGTTTAGAACAATCCCCATATGATAAAACTATACTATTGGACACCGACACATACGTTAATCACGACATAAGGGATTTATTTGATATGCTTGATAAATACGAATTAGTAGGATGTCCTGATTACTCACGAAAACGGATTTTTCCCAAAATCACTGAATATATGAATATTCCATATGGTTTCTCTGAACTAAATACAGGGGTTGTTGGATTCAAAAAATCAGTAGGTTTTAAAAGATTTATTGACCTATGGAATGTGTATTACAAAAAATATAAAGAGATTACGCCTTGGGACCAACCCTCTTGTAGAATTGCGCTTTGGGAATCTAACATAAACATGTATATGTTACCTATAGAGTATAACCGAAGAGCACTTGCTACCAAAGAAAAATGTATTAACTTGAGAATAAAAAAAGATCCAAGATTTGATGAACATCACCTTAAAACTCGTGTCTTCCATTTTCATGGATTAGCCGATATGAATGATAAAGAAAAGGAGAAAAAAGCTCAACAATTTTAATTAATAAAGAATAGCTTATAAAATAAATTCTTTTATATTTGTAAATGAGCAAACTTATTACAGTAAATTTGTCCTACTACAATCAATCAAAAGATATTCTTTTAAAACATCTTGAATATTGGAAAGCATATCCAAAAGAAACACGTGACCAATTTACTTTCTTTATTATTGATGACTGTAGCAAAATTCATATCTCTGAACTTTTAACGAAAGAGGATATTGGAGACCTTGATGTAGTTGTCTACAGAGTAAAAAAAGATCTTATTTGTAATATTGCTGGTATTCGAAACTTAGGCGCAAAACAATGTCAAACTCCTTGGTATGTAATCATTGACATGGATACTCTTATTCCTACAGCTATGGCTAAGGAACTTATTGTCTTAGCAAATGAATATATGGGAAAGAATAAGACTTTTAAATTTAATAGAAAAGTTATCAACAATCCATCTCATCCCAAAAATAATCAGCCTCATCCTGCTGTTTGTTTAATTCGAATTCAGGATTACTGGGCTGTAGGTGGTAATGAAGAAGATTTGGTAGGTAGTTATGGAAAAACTGACGGGAGTTTTTATCATAGAGCTAAAGGAGTCCTAAAAGTTTGTGTGAAACATGATATTTATGTTGATTATTTTGAAGAAGGGGAATCAAATATAAATAGAGATTATAGACGAAACCAGAAATTAGTAGAGCAAAAAATAAAAAATAATTCTTGGTCTACCGATTTTGTTAGATTTCCATGGGAAATCGTTACTTTAAACGAAGGTTAATGTTCTCTTTGGGATTCCTGATTTTCCAACATTACCTCCACCAGAAACAGAGTATTTAAGACCTTGAGCTTGAGATCTACGTGCTGATTTCAAAGGAGGATTGAGGTCAAATGCTCCACCATTATTAACAGTCACTTTATAATAGACTTCGTTTTTCATGCCTATTGTATATTTATAAAAGAAAAAGCATTCTACAAATTTTATAACTTAGCGTTTTCATATTCTTGAATATGTCGCTCGATATGCTTTTCTCCTTTAAAATTATTTCGAAAATTGTTATCCACAAAAGGTTTACAATTTTCATTCAAATAAATAAAATTCCATAAAGGTTGATCTCTATAGGATGGAGAATCCAAATATAATTTCCAAAATTTTTTACAAAGTTCTATTACTTTTTCATTTACATAAAAACCAAGTACAGTGTTTTCATAATACTGTGGAATAGATAAATTTACAGAGCTATTTATTTTAATTAAATATTTCTCTAAAGCATTTATATTTGCTAGACTATCTTTTTTTCCTTTGTGAATACAAGCTAAATCCAACTGAATACCACCTTTCTTTCGGTGATGTTCATATTGAATTATTGGCACTGGACAATTTTTGAATTTTTCACATAGTTCATTCCAGTTCTTTCTGTCTTTTGGAAAAAGATAACTGTCACAATAAAAAATAAACTTATCTTTTAATTCTATGTTGAGGTATGTAGATAAGTATGAAAAAACATTAAATTTAAAATAACGAGACATTTTTACACAATCTTCTCTCGTCTCTTCTCTTAGTTTCCTTAAAAAATCAGGATCGATGGTTATTACTTCCCACTGTTCATTCAAAATATCAGACTTTTCCAAATTAGTAAAAAAAAGATACCGAGCATTCTCAACTTTTTTGAATTTGTCCGCAATATCAAGTAATGATTTGGGACCAATGAACGTCGAAATAAAAATAATTTTTTCCCGTTGAAACACTCTTTTGAACATAGGAACCCAATAATCCTTCACAACATTTTCAATTCTCAGTTTTTCTTTTAATCCTTTCATTATATCTAATCCCTGAAACCATACTTCTGTATTATAGGTTTTTTTAACGTATTCTATCATTTCACAAACTGTTTCATATTTATCATCTTTTAATAAGTAAGGATAGGAAGGGTCCAGTAAATCTCTTACACTCATATCATTAGTTATAATAATATTCGAATCACAAGCAGCAGCATGAGCTAACTTCATAAGAGGACGATTATTGAATTCCCAAGATCCCTCTTTACGAATAGAAACAAAACAGTAATTTGAAGCAAGTAATTTATTATAAAAATTCAAAAAGAATTCATTAACAATAAGACCATAATCCTTGCGCATTTCTTTAATGTATAAGCAATTTCTCTCTTTATCTCCAATATAACCATTAAAAATAAATGTAAGTTTTTCATTCTTTTTTAATTTTATATCAATAAGGCGAATGTCATAATGATGATACACGATAAATGTAGGTTTTTTAAATTTTTCTTCATATTCTCTTTTCATATATTCATTGTTCACCAAAAATATATCAATATGTTTCACAAATCCATTCTTGACAATATCAGGCGTTAAAGAAGTTTTTACATCGTAATAATCCAATATATCGAAAATAATGGTATTATTGTTTTGTTTTGCCTCAGCTAACATACTTTCATTTAATTGATGATTATCTTTACAAAACAAAATGTAACAATCGTGAATTCCTTTGACACTGGTTGTAAAACGCATGTTGACATTTTTTAAAAGACTCTTATTATAAAGCACCTCATGTGTTTGATTCAATCTCATATACCCAGATCCTGATCCTCTATCTTTTCTCGGTTCATTGCCAAAAAAGTATAATAATATTTTTGGTGGTAGATCCTCCATATAAGTAATTAATAAAATAATAATATGAACAATTTATAAATGGAAAAATCGGAGATTATCAAAAATATGATTGAAAGCAGTCCTTATAAAAAAGAATATCAACATATTTGGCAACTTTTACAGACAATTGTTTGTTTAAAAGAAGATGGAAAAATAAATAAAATAGCTTCTCCTCCAAAACGACGTATCTATAGAGATTACAACTCAATAACTTTCCATCAATTTCTTTGCGAACTTATAAATGTTCTCAATCCTGTCCAGTATACATACGATTTATCCTTATTAAATGAATCAACCTATAATTTTTCTGGTGAGATTTCCATTGAAAAATTGAATAGAAAAGGTGTAGTATGCTTTCATAAAACTATTTCTAATCAAGAAGCCATGTCAATTATGGAAACAGCCAATAATCAGCATTTTGTCAATTTTGAGAAAAACAAAGTGAATAAAAATTTTGACATTTTTGAATCGGGGCATCAAGGAATATGGTGGAATCAAAACCAATCTATTTTATGGACAAATACAACCGTTCAGAAACTTGTCACTAATGAGTCTCTCCTCTTCCTTGTTCATAATTATTTTAAAACAACACCAATTTTACATAGTATAAATTTTTGGGCAAGTTATCCTGGACAAAGGGAAACAACACAAATTTATCATCAAGACTGGGATGATTTAAAATTGCTAAAAGTTTTTATTTATTTAAACGATGTCACAAGTGAAAACGGGCCTCACTATTATATGAAAAATAGCCTTAGAGAAATTATAGAGTGTAAAAAAACACCAAAGGGGCATCAAGGTGGGAAAAGGGTAGATGATAATTTTTTTAAAAATTACAAAGATAAAGAATGGGAAATTTGTGGGAAAGCAGGAACTATGGTAGTAGAAGATACAAATGGCTTTCACAGAGGAAGTAGTGTAAAGGAAGGACAAAGATACATTCTTCAATTTTTATTTGGGGTATCCCGTGCTTACGACAGAATAGAATACGCTTCTGATAAATCATTTACACCAAAAATATCCGTTGACAAAGAAAAGAGTCCAATTTTGTATCAAGCACAACAAAAATATCCTTTCATTTATCAACATTTCCAATTTAATTAATTTATATACGATTGATTATGGTTTTTATTTTCTTTCTGGATTTATATCCATGATTGATAAACTCTTTGATGAGGTAGGCGACTTAGTTAATAATAAATGCATTCTTATTACAGGAGGAACAGGAACTTTTGGACATAAAATTACAGAAATTCTATTAAAAAATTACACTCCAAAAAAGATTATCGTTTTCTCTCGTGATGAATTTAAACAATACAATATGAAACAACTTTTTCCCGAAAAGCTATTCCCCAATATGAGGTATTTCATTGGTGATGTACGAGACTACGAAAGATTATTGGTTGCTACAAAAGATGTAGATATATTGTTTCATGCTGCCGCTATGAAACAGGTTGATACGATTGAATATAATCCCCATGAGGCAATTAAAACAAATATTTACGGAACTGAAAATGTTATTAAGGCTTGTATTTCTAATCATGTGGAACGAGTTATTGGTGTAAGCACTGATAAATGTGTCAGTCCTGTAAATCTATATGGAGCAACAAAATTATGTCTCGAGAAATTGATTATTCATGCTAATATTATGGCTGGTAAAGATGGTCCTATATTTAGTGTCTTACGGTACGGTAACGTCATTAATAGCAGAGGAAGTGTTGTTCCTTTATTTAAAAAACAAAAAGAAAATAAATTATTTACAATTACGGATGAAAATATGACACGATTTACGTTAACAATTGATCAAGCAATTCGTTTTGTTTTAAATTGTGCTTGTACTATGATTGGGGGGGAAATTTTTGTTCCCAAGTTACCAAGTTATAATATAGTGCAGTTAGCAAAATGTATTCAACCGGAAGCAGAAATAAAAATAACTGGCATCCGTCCTGGAGAAAAATTACACGAAGCTATGTTATCTGCTACTGAAAGTATGAAGACAATTGAACTTAATGATTATCTTGTAGTGACACCTGAAATTGGTATTAATAAAGATTATGAGTCTAAGTACGGAAAAAAATATAGAACTAAAAACCAGGAATACAGTAGTGGAGAAAACGTAATGATCAGTGAAAAAGAACTACAAGAAATGATTGACTCTGTGTAGAAACCTATTAAATTACAACTTCCATTGATTATCTCTCCCTGTGTCTTCCCAACTATATGGTGTTATGTATTGTTCAAGTTCTCTTAATTGCTCCTGGGTATTTACTCCTTGAATTTCTTTTTGATTTTCTTTTTTTACTTCAAATATTCCAACCTTGGTTTCTTCATGGTCTTGAATAATTTTTATCATATCTGTTAGGTAATACTCGTTTTGAGAATTTTTATTATTTAAATAGGATAAATATTTTATTAACAATTGTGTGTTGAAAGCATACATTCCACAATTGATTTTTTTTACCTTTCTCTCTTCTTCCAAACAATCTTTTTCTTCCACTATCTTCACAAAGTTATTTCCTGATTCTATTATTCTTCCATACCCATGCGGATTATCCATATTTGTTACAACCATATTGACAGAATAAAGATCTTTCAATACATTTTTTATAGTTTGAGATGAAACCAAAGGGACATCTCCCGATAAGATAACAACATTGCCCTTTCTATTCTCCAATTTTTCTCGGCAACATATTATAGCGTGACCTGTTCCAAGTGGAAGTTCTTGTGTAACAAATTCGATATTATCAAGTGAGATGTATTTTGTTAGTGTATCCAAGATAACATCTTTATATTTTCCTACAACTATAAAAATTTTATCAGGTTGTATTTTGTTTGCTTCTCTAATAACTCTTACTAACATGGGAATATTACCTAATTTGTGTAATACTTTGGGTAAATCAGAGTTCATGCGTTTTCCTAACCCTCCTGCCATAATAATTACAGAATTGGACATTTTAATATACCATATTCAGTTATATTTTTATTTTAATATGAACCAGCTATTAGAATAAAAATAATTTTAAAATCATTTAATAAGATGACTCATTCCTTTTTGAAACTTATAGTTTTCAAAATTTTTTATATTACATAATTTTTCACAACATTCAAGATATTTGTCTTGATCTTTATATTCCATTATTAATTTCGCACGGTTTTTGTTGTAGGTACAGCAGTTAAAAATATTTGACCTTGGAACAGGATGAGTTGCTTTAACAGTTCTAAAGTGAATTCCTTTGATAGGACCGTATCTTAAACAATGATGTAAAAAACTGGCTTCATGAAAATAGTCTTTACCCTCCTCCTTCCCCATCAATGATATCGATTTGGTCTCTGTAAGCCTAACTGGATTAGTGCCACCTACAAATTCGCTATTTTGTAGATAAGTTTGGTTTAATTCTTCATGAGTATATAACGTTTTACCAATATATTCTTTTAAAGTCAAATCGAAAAAATCTGAAAATACTTTTAAAAAATAATCTGGTTTTCCATAGAATAGCTGATCAGACCACATATAAATTACGTTATCTTGAATTTCTGTGGTTTCAAGAATTTCGAAATTTTCAAAATACGTTTCTAATCTTAAAAACATAATAATATCATATTCAAGTAATTCTTTTTTATTTTTTTTTAAAATATGGTCTAAATGATATTTTACCCTTGTATTGCTTTTTTTTAGACTTTTATTCTTTCCATAGCAATTAGTAAAATATTTTTTATTGTTTATTTCTTCATCTGGTTCAATATTCAGGTATTTTATATTCTTTATATTTTTGGTATGTTTTTCTGCCTTGGAACTGGTAAAAGTTGATATAAATTTGTCGTATTTTGATATTTTATCAATTGATTTGGAAAAATCTTTATCTTTTTTCAACCTAAACAAATCACCGACTATAATTAATGCTATTTTATTGGACATAAATTAGAAATAGAAAAAATAAAAATGAAACAAATTTCAAACATATTAGTATTTCAGTTGAAAAAATATAAGCATAAAATATGGGTCTCTTTCCAATTGAAAAACAACTAATTCTCAATAGATTAGGTGAGACTTCTTTGAATAGTGACACTGTCGAACTTATCAAGGGATTCGCATTTGAATCATGGCAAAATTGGTGTATTCGGGTGGAAGCTGAGCGAATGAAAAGATTAACAAATAAATGTGTTAAAAGGATGGAGATCTGGAGAACTCTTGATAATCAGCAATGGGTGTGTGGTTTCGACGCATATGCACATAAGGATAATGTATCATACTTCAAAGAAATTGGAGCATCCAATTGTGAGCATTGTGGTAACTACTTCGCCCATATGATTTCGCCTATGGAATTCCGTCCAAGTCATAGTCTCACTATTTGTGCTCCCCGTGCTATTTGTGATTGTGTGGATCATTGGTATGATGATAATCTAATAGAAGAAGAAGACTGGGACTTCTAACTATCCCTCCAGAAACAAAAACGCCTTGTTTTTGTTGTGAACCAATTGTATTCATTTTCCTTCAAGAAAAAATGAAATCTGAAATAATCGTTGCTTTACCCAATCTTTGTCATGGATGTCTGAAAAGAGTTTATTATAATATTCTAATTGGGATTGAGTATTATTTTTTTCCCAATTGATTTCATTATTTACTATTTGATTACACTTATTTATTCTTTTATGAAGTTCTAATACAACATTTGTATAATAAATATGACTATAATACAGTCCCCAATTTTTATTCTGTATTTCAATTGGTAATTTATCCATATATATAACTACAATATCAGTTTAAATCAAAATAAAAAATGAAACAAATTTACGCCATATTAGCATTTCAGTAAAAATATATAAATAAATATGGTTTGCGTAGAAAAGCAACTTGTTCTCAACAGAGTAGGTGAAAATTCTTTGAATGATGACACTGTCGAAATAATTAAAGAGTTCGCATTCAAATCACGTATGCGAGTGGATGCTGAAAAAAAAATAAATCGTCTCAATACTGAGATTAAATTTATGGTTAGGAATAATTACGATTGTTGGCCAAAGTGGAGTGTAACAATTCATACTCGTGACGAAAAAAAAGTAAAATCACCACGCAACATCGAAGCAGGAGAAGATCGCGGATGGGCAGCACATCGTGGATGGGTTACCAAAAAAATGGGTTCGATTATGTGCGGCTATTGTGGCAACTACCGAGCATGGCTTGAACACGCTATAAATCCACCACATGATCACGTATGGGTGCCTTATAGAATGACACCATTTAAATGTGCTCCTCGAGCAAGATGCAAATGCAACATGGGGGATTTCTGGGAAAGCGATGTCGATATTGTTGACAACGAGGTCCATACTTGGCCACCTCAAGAAGGATCATTTGCGTATTTCCAGATCTATGAATCATAAGTCACCTAACTATCTTTCCAGAAACAAAAACGCCTTGTTTTTGTTGCGTTCTTTAAGTCCTCAAAATAAAGTATTTCTTTTTTGAAGCCTATATATTTTGAGGTATTTTTTCCAAAAGTATTTTGAAGATTTGAAAATTGGACATTTTTGAAAAGACAGAAATGTCCATTTTTGAAAATCTGAAAATAGTTTTGGAAAAAGAGTATGAAAAATATGGGTTGTGACGAGAATGCTCTTAATTTAGGATTTTGGTCGAAAATGTTGTGACGATACTTTTTTTGGGTCTTTTGCGTTGAAACTTTAGGCGTTTTTTCTTGTCATCATATAAATGATGACCAATGATGACCCAAAAAACGCCAAAAAACGCCAAAAATTTATATGCGAAGCATGTGACTTTTTTTGCTTTAAGAAATCTGATTTCTTTAGGCATGAAGCAACCCGTAAACACAAAATGATGACCAATGATGACCAAATGATGACCGAAAATCTCCAAAAATCTCCAAAGCAATATCAATGCGAATGCGGCAAGGTGTATGCCCATAAACAGGGTCTTTCCGTGCACAGAAAAAAATGCCAAATCATTCATGCTGAAGTTTGTCCACCTGTCACAGTTCAATCCACTCCAAATACGAGTGAAAATCAGAAAGACCAGATAATCGAACTCCAAAAGCAACTCCTTGGACAAAAGGATAAAACAATAGAAGTTTTACAAACAGCTGTAACATCAGGTAATCTTGGAGGAAACAACACCAATCACAGTCACAATACCACAAACAGTCACAACAAGACCTTCAATCTCAACTTCTATTTGAACGAGACATGTAAAGATGCCATGAACCTCCAGGACTTCATCAAGACCCTCCAGTTGAACCTCGCTGATTTGGAGCGTGTGGGAGAGTTGGGATACACAGAAGGCATATCCCGCATGTTTATCAAAGGCCTCAACGACCTCGATGAAACGAAACGCCCTATTCATTGCTCAGACCTCAAGCGAGAGGTAATCCACATCAAGGACAACGATGTTTGGGAACAAGATAATGAGAACAGAGACAAGCTGCGCAAGGCCATCAACGACATATCGAATAAGAACATTATGTTGTTGGACGATTGGAGGCAAGAAAATCCAGGGTTTGATCAGTATGATAGTAAGAAGAATGATTTATATTTGAAATTATTGGTGAATACGATGGGTCCAGATAGCCCTGATGCCACAGATAAGGCGTTTCGTAAGATTATTCGTAAGGTGGCGTCAAATACGATAATTAAAAAGACCACAGATGTAGTGTAATTATCGATTTCCTTTATAAAAGATTAACTGATAGGGACTCCATATTGTATTTTTGTATTGAGGATATTGTAAATCACCGTAAAATAAGAATTTCTGAACCTGAGGTGGATATTGGTATGGTGATTTATTTGTAAATCTGAAATCCACATCTTTGAAACCCTGAAACAAACATCCAATGTTCCATCCTCGCTCGACTATTAGACGGGACATTAGAATCTCTTGAAACAAAATCGCATCCCCTTGTTTTTTTTGTATATTTTCTAAGTCAAAAATTTCAGTATCAATAAGATAATCCAATGCTTCCCTGTCCATAGCAAATATGTTTGTTTGAACATGAGCAAGTTCTGTAGGATGGCTTTCTGGGTTAATCATGGCCCCAAATAATTTTACATCTCCTTGTAATCCTTCAATAAATGGATCAGTCCAATTCCCCTTGTAATATGCGGGAATATAAGGGCCTTTACATGATGAATTCATAAGAATATATTTATCATAATTTTTATATGTGTCTTCGTTTGTTAAAGCAAAACTATATGCTCCAAAATCATAACCTGTGTTTTCTCTTGTGTGAGTTAAAACATAGTTAGGAAAATTCCGTATTCTATCGAATTTGAAATGAGGGTTATTACATACGAACATAAAATCAATTTTATCGCTTTTGAAAACTCCCAATTTTATAAACATTTCTACTCGTGAATTCAATTCATGAAATACGTATATCACTAAAATTTTTCCTGTTGAATCATATCTATCTTCCTCTTTAATTTCGATTTCTAAATCACGGGAAAAACGGCCTTGTAGGAATCCATGCTTTTGAAAATGGTCTTGTGCATCCTCGTCAGATAGTTCAGCCAACTCCGGGTATACATTTTTGTAGTATTCAGGATTGAACTTAGAAACCAATTCCTTGTGTCTGGGACTTATAAATCGGTTTTCCTTGTAACCACAATCAAAGTAGTGTTGAACAAGATTGGTATCATTCAAGTCTTGTAAATCTGGATATTCATCTTTATAAAAATTTAAATCAAGATTTTTTGCCATCATGGCTATCCATTTACAATTTTTATGGTGTTCTGAAACAAATCTTCCTTCTTTATATCCATTTGTTTTGAAATGTTCAATAAGTTGTTCATCGGAAAGATCTTTAAGATCTGGGTTAGCATTTCTATAATATTCGATGTTCATGTTTTTTAAAATAATATCAGATATGTCATTATCACTTGACATTATATAAAATATGTTGTTTATTTTTTAGTTTTTTAACGAAGCATTTCAAAGTAAATATCTGGACAAAAAGTTAAAGGTATTATTTGTTGTTTGTTCGTCTTTATTAAAAAATAAATTAGATGCTTCTTCATGTTCAATCCCAAAACACTCAATATTTTTCATGTAATCGTCTTCTGAACGGAGTTTGGAATATTCTAAAATTTTTCCAATCTTGATTTCATTTTCAATAAACATGTTTTTAAGAGTTAGATCTTTATCATTTTTTTGTTTGTTTCCTAAAAATTGTTTAAGAAAGGGAATAGATTTCTTGGAAAATTCGCAAAAGGAAATGTCTTTCATTTCAATATTATTAAAGAGGGACCAATAATCATTTTCTTTTCTAAGGTTTTTAATGCTTTCTTTCATATTTTTAACTCCGTGAATAGGAAAAATAAGAGTATCGTTGAGTGAAAGAACATAATCATATTTAATTAATTTTGTTTTTAATATTGCTTCTGAAAACATAATTTTATGACGATCATTTATTGGCACGGTATTTGGAAACGAACGGTGATAAATTTGAAAAGGAAAATCCACATTTTTTATGTGATCACAAGCAGTCCAAAATAATATATCATAATTCAAAATCATAAGGGTTTTTAATCCCTGAATCACATAATCAGGAACTAAATTTTTCGGGTGAAAATGTGTGTAAATAACAACAGAAGTATTAAACGCATTTTGCTTAGGGAAAAGATGGACTTGATTAGCTTTTCCGAATATTAAATAATGTTCTTTTTTCGAATACCATTTTATCCATTGGATAGTATGAGGTCTATCTTTAAATAATAGAGATTCTTTACCTCTATATTTACCAGTAGTTGTAATAGGGAGGTTTTCAAAATCCATTTCAATCGTATTTTCTTCTTTATCCATGAAATTTTTCATTTTGAGGTTCCTATTAATTAAGTCAATAGTTTTACCATAGAAAACTGGCACACTATCATAGGTGTTGTCAGATACATTCCAGTTATTTTTAATAAAAACACATTTTTTCAAAAACTGTAGTTGGAAATGAGGATTTCTATCTACACGGTCTGGAAAGTTCATCCAAGACGATTTATCTTGGTAGTCTTGGCTTGAAAATATAAGTGAACTAATCTTGAATCCGTTTTCAATTAAGACACGGGACATTCCATATTCTCCCAATAAAATAGTAGAAGAAGTATCTGGATGAACATCAAACACTCTTCCAGTGTATGGTGCGTTATTTACTTCCCTGTTTGTAGAACCTTTCGATAATCTGTTTATTACTGTGTGAAGTAATAATTTATATATAGTGAAATTCATTTTTATTAGAGCACAATACGACTGTGCTCGGGGACCAGGTCCACCTGCGTCACTGGAAGGAAGAAAGTTAATAATTGGAGAACATAATACGCTTTTGTCTTTTTCCATTTTATAAATAAAAGGATCTAACCAATGATTTTCCTTGCCTGTGTTCCAAAAAGGACCGGTACAACTTGAATTAGTTACAAATAGGTAGTTAAACTTAACGAAGAAAGGTTTTTGATATTTATTTTCCAAAAACTCAATACCTTTTCGGTAAGACCCTATATCCCTTCCTCCTGAGGACGCGTCATAATCTCTCTCCCAGACAATAATATTGTCCTTTTTTGGAATATTCACTTCGCATTGGTTACCGTTAATGATTAATAAAAGTGTAATATCCATTTCTTTCCATAAATTTTCATTCATTCCGTGCCGCAAAAAGTAGGCCAAGTTGGATTGATTTTTATTTTGATTCTTTTTCTCGTAATAAGAATAAATAACACAAATATGTTTTTTATGGTCATTTTTTATATCAATTTGTTCAGACTCCGTGTATTGGGTGTTAATTTCCCTGGATGGATTTAAAGCAAAATTTTGAGATGGTGGTTCTTGTAAGATATTTGTATTTGATTCTTTTTTATCAGGCAAAGGAACTATTTTTTCTGCTATTTCATCTAAAAGTTCTTGTGTGGTTTTTGATGGAACTGGTTCTGGCAAAGGAACTATTTTTTCTGATATTTCATCTAAAAGTGATCGTGGCTTTCCATGACTCATAAAATGAATACAGACGTCACGTAAACTAAGTTCTTGAAGGCAATACTCAATTTTATACTTTATAATATCAAAGTCTTCCGAATTTGTTAAAAATTGTGCATGTTTTTTACTTATGATATGTCCTTCTTTCTTACCTTTATCCATATAATGATTTATGGCATCATTTTTACTAAGGTCTTTAACATCTGAATAATTAGAAACATAAAAATCATAATCAAATATATCTTCAAATTTTTTTAATTGACCTTTGGTCATATTAAAATGTCCTTCCTTTTTGTTTTCATTTGAATCTTGAGCTAATGAAATAGGCTTGTCTGGAAATATAATGTTTAATTCATTATTTTCTTTCTTTTGTTTATTTTGTAATTCAGATAAAATCTGGTAATTATCGTATTCTTTGATTAAATCAAAATTATGGTTTACTTTTTCAGTAATTTTGGCTGTGGATATGTAAGATTGAAATTCATGAATTAGTTTTTGTTTTTCCATATTTAGATGTTGATTAGCTGTAGATTCTAAAAATGACTCCAATATATTTGCTTTCTTCTCTAACTTTTCTTGTTGAGTTTTTACCTTGGCATTTTCTATTAGGAATAAATTTTGAGCTTCAAACATGTTGAATTCGACTTCTTTCTTTTTTTTTTCGTCAGAGATTATATTTATTTCTTGTATTTGAACTTCTTTACCAAATTCACTAATTGTTTCATTCGCAACAATCCGTCTTTTAGCTATATAATCAATTAGATTATGAATATTATCAATAGTCTCTTGTTTTTTTTGAATTTCATGTTTTAAAGACTTTTCTTCATCATTTATTTTATCAAAATTAGATTGATATTCATCACGCTCTTTTTGATTTTTTTCAAGTTCAGCTTGAAACCGTTTTCGGATTTGATAATTTTCTTTTCTACCATATCTATTCATTTGGATTTTAATTTTATCTTCTATCTGTTTTTTCAATGTAATTTGATTTTGTTCCTTTTCTTTTTGTAAATTAACATCTTTGACATAAAGTTGTTTCATTTTCAAATTATGCGATTCCAACATTAATTGTTTTTTTTTTATTTCCATTGTTTTTTTCATTTGTTCCATCTCTTCAGCTGCCTTTCGGCGTTCTTCGTAAATTTCATTTAGTCTTTCTTTCCTTATTTTCACCGCATGATTCCAATCTTCGGTTTGTCTTTTTAGATCTTCAGCAATTTTTCTCTGTTTTTCAGCTTCTATTTGAAGTTTTTGAAAGTGTTCCTCTTTTTTACGTTCAATTAAAAATTTGGCTTGTTTTTCAATAAGGTCTCGTTTGACTTCTATCTGAATTTCTATCCTTTCTTTTTGCTTGTTATAATGATTATGTTCTTCTTCTGATAATTTAAAAATTTCACCGAGATGATTTTCAATAACCATGGATGGCTGTGCTCTTGAATCAGAATGTTCCATCCTAAATTCAGGTATTCCTCTGGTAGCATATTCTTGTAAAAAGGATAATTCTTGTAGATAAATATCAACTGAACTTAAAAATTCTTTATCTTCCAAATTATCGTAATATTTATCAAAAGTTTCTTCATCAACAGGTTCCGACAGTTTCTTGATTAATTCAATAGTATTAATTCTATTAATCCTTTGAATTTTTTTAACTATTTCATAGCTTACATTACCACGTGTTACCATTTCCTTATATTTATTATCATCTTTGAATTCAATTGGATCAACTATGGAGACTTTCTTAGGAGGACCCGTTTTTTTATTGAAAGTAGTATTAAATAATTGAAGAGTTTCTGTGTAAGCAGGTTGACCTTCAATTGAGTTAAACGGTGATACAGTCTCAGTCCCATAGTCCATTATAAGAAGATTTCATAATAAAACGCAAATTTTACTTTATTGTGGTTGGAAACTTATCACGAGCCTGATAAAATAGTCCTCGATGTCCAGGTATCTTTGAATTTTCCCAATCGTATCGTAATATATTAGCTCTATATTTGCGACTGAATTCTTCTAAAATACAATCCATGTATCTCAATCTTAATTTCTTGGCAAATCCGTAAAGCTCGGATGCCCCAGCTTTGGAAATACCAATTGCGTGTAATCCTCTTACATTTCCACAAACAGACCAAACTTTATAATCGTTAATCACTTCACCTTTAAATTTTATCGTGGATCTACCTCTTGGCATACAAACTCCTAAATAGAAGAAAATAGGTGAAATTTTTTCATATAACACTATTTGTTCCAGTGTGATAGGTTCATGAATGTCAATATCATCTTCAAATACATAAGCATATTCTTCCTCTTTAATGGCAATAGTTTTATAAATTTTCATCATACTTATTTTATTAGAAGTAATAGGACAAACATTTGGAATAGATTGAACATAAATCACAGTAAATCCTATTTTTCTTAAAACATTAGAAGCAAATTGTGTTCTTTCTGATTCTTGGTTAGTCGTTAGTAAATAAGCGTTTCTTTTTATAGTCATTACTTACTAACGGTATAAATTTTTAATCATAATATCGTAATTTAAATTGAATATTTCCAATTAATATTCTTCAGCATTCCATTCCGGCCATATTTTTTCCATATCTTCTTTTTCTATTCTGCGGATTGGTCGGATTTTAATAAGCTCTTCCAGCCTATCGTATTTGGGATAATGTGGATGCTGTATGTATGTTGCTTTTAGTCTATGACCCGAGCCATCGTTTCCGACTTTATTTTGATCAGCTTTTGATTCAAGTTCGGATATATAGTAGTAAGCAAGTGATTTTCGATAAGTACCGGGTGGGCACAATATTTTTTCCGGAAGTCCATGCCAACTAATGTTGTTTGTTTGAAACACAATAGCTGAATTAAATTTAACGTGTGTTTTTACTTCTGCCTGGGTAAGTTCTTGATTCCATAATTGATTATCACCATTCCATTCTTCTTTCCAGTCCTTAGTTAAGAAAAGAATGATATTTAATCTTCTTTCTTTATTTTGAAGCATGGGGTGTTTTTCATAATCAAGATGAATATTTAATCTGCCATTCCTTGGATGAGCATGTAAACCAGCTCCATGAAGGCAGGGGTCATATTCTAAATTTTCAATTCCAGCAATTTTAGCAAAATATTCAATTGTTTTAGGGGACGATAAAGCTAAAAATGTATCCCGAGTAGTTTTTTCCATTCCATGTATGTCATCATATGCGAATTTAACTTCAAGAGGATTATGATATTTATGCCATGACGTGAAGTCATTAGGGAACTCATTAAATATTTTTTCGGCAATGTCATCACGTAAAAAATTATCAATAACTACGTGTCCAAAAGGTTTAGCAATTTTAAATAATTGTTCTTTTTCATCTAATTCTTTTGTCCAGGCACCAAAAATATCCGAATCTTCCAAGGATTCTATATTTTTATCACTAATTTTGTAATTCTCCATATGAAATAACTAAACATTAAAATAATTTTTCATAATTATGTTCAATATCAACAAAAATAATTGTTTTTATTTTTATATGGAGTTGTCAGTATCCGAGATGGATGAGTTTGAACGAATAAATTCAATATATAATACAGAATACACTAATCAACTGTTAAAGCACAAACATATTTTTTACGAACTCCAGGAAGCCTGGGGACCTGAGTGGGATGGACAGTGTGGTGGTTATTTATTTAATGGTCGCTCTTACACTTATGATGTTGATAGTTATCCTAAACAAGAGCTTCTTTACCAAAAGGCAAAAAAGGCCGATAGGATTTGTGAAGTAGGATCTTATGTAGGTCATTCTTTATTCATAATGTTAATGGCTAATCCTGAATGTCAAATTGTATCTATCGATATTTCTAATAAATTCACGGGACCGGCTGTTGAGTTATTAAATCGTTATTTTGGAAATAGGGTTAGGTTTATACACGCAGACAGTTTAACTGCCTTGAAACAGTTAGAAGAAGAGGATGCTGAGTTTGATCTTTTCCATTTAGACGGAGATCATGACGAAAATTTGATTATCCAAGAGTATGGAAAGTGTTCAAACATGAGTGCTTCGTATCCCACTGTGAAGATAGTTTTTGATGATGAAGTCTGTATGAGAGGATTTCAAAATTATTTACAAACGCATCGTGCTAATCTTACCTTAGTGATTCCTAATTGTATGTGGTCAAACGTATACATGGAATTTGATGAACCTGAAATAAAAAGAATACATTAAATACATAATTTAAAGAAATGATATTTTCAATATATACCATTTTATATGAGACGGTCTAATTCCACAAGGATTCAATATAGCGAAGATTCGAAAGTTCCATCGGTCCCTCCCAATTCTCCTCCACGTAGTATATTGGACTATAATGGCACCCCTCTACCAGATAATATAAATAGAAAGCGAAGATATACCTATCCGACTTTTTCACCAAAGCCAATATTTATTAAAGATGAGGATAGAGATAATGATATGTAATATTTGTTTTAAATATATCTATATTTTATAATGAAAACCAAATATAGAAATAGAAAACAACCAACAAAAAAAAAGACTCGTAAAAATAAAACATTGAAATACAAAAAATCAGGAAAAACACGACGTTTAAAACGACGAAGTTCAAAAAGGCGGGGGGGAGTGAGACCAAGCACTTCAGAGAACTTAATGAAGGTGTTAGAAGAATTAGAGGGTGATCCATCGCTTGAACCACTCTTTATCAATACTGCGTATGATGCTTTTATAATAAATCCAAAGGCGATTGTAAATATATATGGAGAGGGTAACCTATATGATGTTACAACTTATATTCTCCGCAAGTTTAGAGAATTTTCAAGTAATAATAACCTCATGGAAATAATGCGGATAAGAAATCACCAAATATTGACGGAAAGAACTTTAGTTTCAGATCGTGATTTCATTGTTCTTCGACACAATCATGTCGATTTAGGTCGCGCCCATGAAGATTTTGTTAATCGTCTTTTTCAAATAGCGTCCCCCTTTGAACTCCGCTACGAAGATTCCGATGTCGATTCCGATGTCGATTCCGATGTCGATTCCGATGCCGATTCTTAAGTTTAAATATATCTATATTTCATAATGAAAACCAAATATAGAAATAGAAAACAACCAACAAAAAAAAAGGCTCGTAAAAATAAAACATTGAAACATAAAAAATCAAGAAAAACACGACGTTTAAAACGACGAAGCTCAAAAAGGCGTGGGGGAGCGAGAGAAAATTATATAAATAATACAGCGGCCTTAATGGAGGGTTTAAATCAAATAGACGGTGAACCGAGATGGAGGCGATTCTTTATCGATACTGCGTATGATGCTTTTATAACAAATCCAAAGGTGTTTACAAATGTATATGTAGAGGGTAACCATCGTGGAGTTACAACTTATATTCTCGACAAGTTTAGACAATTTTCAAGAAGTGATCCCGACCTCATTGAAATAATACGGATAAGAAATCATAATTTTTTACGTGATGACGTTGCCAAATTCATCAGAATCAAAAAAAATCACCCATTCATGGGTCTAGCCCATGAAAATTTTGTTGGTCGTCTGTTTGAAATAGCGTCCCCCTACGACCTCCCCTACGATGCCGATGTCGATTCCGATACCGATTCTTAAGTTGAAATAGTAATTTCCCCTATAGGAGATTCAAATAAAGGACTCTTGGGATTCATTTTACATTTTCTTGTGTGAGCCGCCAAGCTCTGTTTACTTTTGCCTGTATATTTTTTACAGAAGGGACAAACTAAGGAATTAGTAGAATCCATTTTTCCAGCTGAAACGAGCATACTATTTAAAGAAGGTAAAGTAAACTCATCCATATTGTCAAGCATCTGTTTGCTTGTCAATTTGATATAATCAATCATCTCTCCTCGCTTTGTAGCGAAGGCCTTGTATTCCTCAGTAATTCTCTCAATCTCATTCATGGATATACTTATATTATCAGGCGTGTATTCATCCTCTACCATTTTTAAGGCAGGAGCAAGTCTATCCACAATATCTGCCGCAATCTTGATTTTCTCCAAACTGAACTCAGCGTTGGGAACATATACGTGAATTAGTCCATCGATAATATCGATTTGGTAACATTCTTTGAATGTAATAGGACTTGATTGAGATAAAAATATACCGTGGCATTTTTTAGCCTGGATGTCTCTCTCGAACTTTGCCACTTCTCGAGTATCAACGGATAACTTATAATCTTTATTTTCAAACATAATGGTTGGTTTATTTGACTCTTTTCGATTCACAATAAAATCACCTGAGGCAGTGGCGCTTCTACAATCCACAATTTCATCCGATGTGTATATGTTTTGAAGGATTCCATATAAAATATTCTCAGAAATTGAGCCCTTGGTTGTTGTAGAATGCTTATATTTGTTCAAAAATTCCATAATGTGTCCCCCCATCTTTTCTTGTTCCAAAGCCTGGACCGAAGAGGACTCTTTTAAGGCCTCAATCTTGCTATTAGTTCTCTCTTCACATGCTGAAATAAAACTAAAAATAGGTTGTTGAATATCATTTACAGAAGTTCCTTCTTTCTCCTTCAATTCAAGAATTCTTTTAGTATCAGAAGAAAGGCTTTGGTAAAACTCTCGAATAGTTCCTTCTATTTGTTTTTGATAAACCCCTTGGTTTTTGGGAATTACATCGTTCAAAATGTTTGTAGTTTTGTCCAAAATAGCGGATGTATTTCTCTCTAATAGTGAGTTTACCTTATCAACATTTTCTATGGAAGAATTATTTAACAAAGATTTAATTTCCCTTGGGAACCCCTCTTTCATACCTTTCACAATTCCTTCAAGTTCAGCGAGTTTGCTATCTGAAACGGATTTAGATAAGTCCGAACCTAATTTTTTCAGAATATCGATAAACAAAAGATTCATACTAACAATATCTATGTGTGGATTTTTTTCATAAAAATCAAGAATCGTTGCGTCCGAAATTGTAATACTTTTTGGCATATATATTTAAATTACGAACCGTTTTAAGCTATTTTTTAAGAATTCAATAAATTCTAAAACTTAAAAATCATAGAAATCTTAGAATTCAATAAATTCAATAAATTCAAAAACTTAAAAATCTTAGAAATCTTAGAAATTTTCTTTATGGTAAGAATCTACAAATTTTTTTAATAAAAACCAAACGGAAATGGTGCGAGAGAAAAAAACTCAAAAAAAAGCACCGCAAAAATCCTGTGAGAGAAAAAAACTCCAAAAAAGGCACTGCGAAAATCCTGCGAGAAAAAAACTTAAAAAAA
>MDSV01041133.1_pt1 | contig 52287 bp, 38 predicted proteins | sample 810851 | NCBI WGS metagenome assembly MDSV01 (sample SAMN05326640, study PRJNA326480) | marine metagenome | isolation source: seawater | place: Atlantic Ocean: North East | collected 2012
TAAGAAGCAGAATACCCAGAAGGATCAAGAGAACACCTGAAGCCTTCTCGACTATAGGAATCCATGCACGAAACTTCTGAAAGGTTTGAAGAAACCAATCAAGTGCGAGTGACGCTAACAAGAACGGGATCGCAAGACCAAGTGAGTAGACCGTCAGCAAGCCCACCCCCGCCCACATCGTGTCCTGTGCCATACCGTAGGTAAGAATCGCTCCGAGTGCTGGACCTATACACGGAGTCCACCCCGCTCCAAAAGCAACGCCCACACCCAGCGTACCAAGATAGCCAGCAGGCTTATCATTGAGATGCAGCCGTTTCTCGCGTAAAAGTGGGGTCATCCTAAACAAGCCGGCGAGGTGCATCCCCAACAGAACGATGACCACACCGCCAATTCGAGTGATCCAAACCTCATAGGCACGGAAAAACTGCCCTAAGAAGGAGGCGGACGCCCCCAGCAGGATGAAGATCGAACTGAAACCAAGAACAAAGAGTAGTGAATGCGTAAAAGTCGTCCTTCGGTCCACGCCCTCCTGAAGGTCCTCCAGACTCATCCCTGTCACGAAGGTCAGGTAACTGGGAACTAAAGGGAGAACACATGGAGACAGAAATGAGAATATCCCTGCCGTAAAGGCTATAAAAACGCCGACTTCCACTTCGTTCACGATTCGCTCATTCCTGGTTCGATTCTGATTCGATTCGGACTCCGAGCCCTAGCACCCCTTCGCAAAGGGACTTCCGCCGATCGGGAAATCAACCGAGGCGGCCCTGAAATCGGTACGACATCAACTTGTAGACCAGTTTCCCTACAAGGAAGTCTGGTGCTGCAACACCCGGCGTTGGCGCGAGTTCTACTATGTCCGCAGCTATGACTTTCCGCTCCCGAAAGACGCGCCTCAGGAAACGTAATGTCCGATACCAGTCGCCTCCACCGGGCTCAGGCGTTCCCGTTGACGGCACCAGCGACGGATCGAAGTAATCGACATCGAACGTCAGGTAGACGTGTGATCCCAACGCCTGCAAGGCTCGCTCCATCCAAGCATCGTCTTCCCACATTTCGTCGGCCCAGATCAAGGTTGAGGCTTTTGCTGATCTGGACACCTCAACCTCTTCTTGACTCACACCTCTTACCCCAACTGAGACCACATCGGCGCTTTCAAGCACACGGGCCATGGCCGAAGCGTGCGAATTTGGAGTCCCCTCAAACTCTGCTCGCAAATCCGCATGGGCATCCATCTGAAGTACTGAAAGCCTGGCGCCAGAGTCAGCTTTGAGACGCTCCGCCTGAGCTAGAATCGCTGGAGATGAAACAGAATGCTCACCTCCGAGCATCACCACAAATCGATCTTCTGCAGCCTCTACGACCCGAGCGTATGAGTCATACAACTCCTCCATCGCAGGAGTAGGACCGGCCCGAGTCAACTCTAGCGCTGGAAGAGTGTGGATGTGAAAGTGGTTACCGGGCTCACACCCAAACTCCTGATCGTAGAGCTCGACATAACGAGACGCCTCAAGAATCGCGCGCGGGCCCCATCGGGTCCCTCCCCCAAACGACGTCGTCGACTCGTACGGAACCGGAAGGATGAGGGCGTCCGCTCGCACGAACGAGTCCACAGTCTGATCGAGTCCTAGAAAAGTATGGGGTAGCTCCCACGGAAGGTCCCCGAGGGAAGCAGGAACGCCCTCAGGCGCATCCCCCTCCAGACCGCGTCTCGACGCGTCTGAATCGCGCCGGTTGGGCATTAGAGAATCTCGATCGGGCAGATGAGACCTTCAGTGGTAAGCTGCACTCCAGCCTCCTGACATGACCTGCAAAGCCCATATATCTCAAGTCGGTGACGCACTGGCGTAAATCCATGCTCTTCCCGGACACGATTTTCGACTTTGTAAAGCTCGTCGCTTTTGAACTCGGTAACCGTCGCACACTCAACGCAAATCAGGTGCTCGTGCACGGGTTGGTTGGAGAGCCGATGTTCATAGCGCTTGAAGCCTTCCCCGAAATCGTGTTCCTCCACCAATCGACTCCGCACGAGAAGGTCGAGGGTTCGATAGATTGTGGCCTTTCCTATGCGCTCCCCTAACATCCGTAAGGCATGCTCGATGTCATCCACCGAGAGGTGCTCCTCAGACGTGAATACAACCTTCGCTACAGCTTCGCGCTGAGAAGTCACCGGAAGACCCTGGTCACGCAGATACCTGCTGAAAAGCCGAATAAAGGGAGGGGAACCCTCTTCCTTTTCGATGGGACTAACGCCTTTATGGGTCTCAGTCATCGTTCTGTCGCCGAGATAAAAACATCATCGTACTCTGAAAGCAGCTCCTCGAACTTGGACGCGGAGCCACTTATCGCTACTGCCCTGGGCTCAGCGGCGCCCTCACCCGAGCGTCGCACAACCCCCTGCATTACTGGCGGGAAAATGTCAGCCGGAGCTGCACCTTCCATCGTGAAAGTTGGCTCAACAGAAACACCGCTGCCAGTGTGTTCCGCAGTATAGGCCACCGTTATCATCACACGCCGTTCTTGACCGTTCTGAAATGTACTGACTGCGACGAGTCCCTGCTCGCGCCTTCCGCTACGCACTGGCTGAAAGATCCAGAGCTTATCAATCGTTTCTATGTCTAAGCGGTCCCGCACTCTCATCAATATTCGGGGAAGTGCTTCGGGGACACCCGGATCATCCTTCCTCAGTCCTTGAGGCCTCGTCACTTAGTCCGCCTAAGCTTTTGCACAGCCTCACGTGCCGCATCGAGGACCCTCGGAACAGCCTCCTCAATTGGTCCCGTCACGACGGCACCTGAGGCCTTCACATGCCCACCGCCCTTGAAGGCTCGAGCCAAAGCGTTCACGTCCGCCTTCCCATTGGATCGAAAAGAGATCTTCACATCGTCGGAGGCAGTCATCCTAAAAAGAAGTCCGACCTCTGTACCTTCGATCGACCGAGGAATATCGACGAATCCCTCTAGATCCTCCGCGCTGGCACCGACTTCTTCGTACCGCTCACGCGGGACAATCATCCATGAGACTCCATACTCCTCATCATGTTCAAGAGTAGTCAGCGCGAACTGTAGCAGGCGATAACGGCGAATCCTCGAAGACCCAAAGACGCGTTCATACATCACCTCCGGATCAACCCCTCTTTCCACAACCTCTGAAACCACCCTGTGACAACCCGCAGTGGCATTGTCAAACCGGAACCCGCCAGTGTCTGTGAGAATGGCGATATAGATGCCCTCATCCATATGGCTCGTCCACGGCCCCTTCGACTCGTGGATGATATCGTGCACAAGTTCACCCGTCGCTGACGCGGTTACGTCACGGAGCGAAATTCCCCCGATAGCACGGTCCCCGATCGGGTGATGATCGATTACAACAGCTGGGAGGTGTCGGATCATCTCTTGGACTCTCCCAATCCGTGGCACTTCACCAGTGTCGAGCACAACCGCGAGATCAGCGGAGTCGCAGAGCTCACGAGCCCGGGCTGATCCAGCGGGGACTACCCAGTCTTGGTGCTCTATAAGGAACCGAAACGAATCCGGAAAAGACGTCGGGTTGATGATCCAGGCTTCTGTGCCGTTGGCCCGGAGCCATGCTGCAAGAGCAGCCTCCGAACCCGCACCATCCCCGTCCGCATTGAGATGGGTCGTCAGCACCGCCTTGCGTGATGCAAGAAGCGCGTTGCGGACCTGATTGACCGCCGTCGCCCGATGCGATGGCGTCCGGTAGCTCAAGGAGTTTTCCTAACCCTAAAGTGAAGTGCAGCCGCCCTCAAGCGGCTCTGTATGAAAGGTACCGTCTCATCAGGCTAAGCCGCCACCTGAGGCGCCCGAGAACTTTTTTCGGACCTTCGCCCAGGCAGAGCCCAGATGAACCAGCCTTGAGGCTTCCCGGCCACCTGTGTTCGCAACCTCAAGCGCAGCCAGCAAAGCAGTCGGCTCGTTCAAGTGAAAAGGTAAATCAACCCAAGCGTTTCCTATTTCCCCGATGGTGTGAGCATCAGACCCCGCCCCCATCAGCTTACCATGTCGAAGTGCCAGATTTTCCGCCTTTCGGTTCATCGACGCATTATGGAGCCGTGCATTAAATACCTCGATGACATCGCATAGTTGTCCTAGTCGCTCCGCATACTTACCACCGCCACCCTTCCCTGCAGCGTATGGATGTGGAAGGTATACGATACCTCCCTGCGACCGGATAAGCTCAATCGTCTCCTCTGCGGGAGTTCCCTCAGGGATCTCTTCACATAGGTACAAGCCAATGACGTCTATTCCCTCGGCGGTCTTAACCTCTTCACCGGGAATCACTACGTCCGGATAACACTCTGCCATACGCAAGGCTACATGTACCCTGTTGTGATCCGTGATCGCTACACGCTGAAAACCGCGCTCCATCGCCACCTCAAGAACACGCTCGGGATCAGACAAAGAGTCCCACGATCCCAGGGTGTGTATATGCATATCGATCTTCATTCTTCGGCCTACAAAACGACTCCGGAGTTCCTCTAGTACACTCCCGGCCTTCTCATCAAGCTGCTCCAGTGTCCCTTCGTTGCGGATCAAAATATCGGCCAGTTGACGCTTCTCATTTGCATCCATCTGAGCTGTCATAACCCGGCGAGCCTCGTCCTCGGAGAGGCCCCGAAATTCGATCATACGGGAAAGACGAGTGTCGTAAGGGGCATCTACTACAACTACACAGTCGAAGTCTTCGGCTCGTCCAGATTCAAAAAGTAAGGGAATCTCGGAGACGATGAGATCAGCACCTTCAGCCTGTTGAGCTTGAACCCAAGTCTCCCAATGTCGTCGCACGATGGGGTGAATGATGTCCTCAAGACACCTCCGAGCATCATCGTCTCGGAAAACGATACTCCGCACCCGGGCCCGATCGAGTGATCCGTCCTCCTTCAGAATACCTGAGCCTAACGCATCCACCACGGCGTCGAGGCCGGCCGAACCGGGGTCCACCGCAATTCGAGCGAGTTCATCTGCACTAACGACCGGGACGCCAGCTCTTTGCCACGCACGCGAAACCTCCGACTTCCCAGATGCGACGCTCCCAGTCAACCCAACAGAAATCATCGGACACCCGAGTGGCTACCAACTGCGGATACCAGAAGCGGAATCACATGTCCCTCTTCATGAGGCGCCGCATTCGAGCGGTCCAGACCAAGTAGCTTTCCATCTCATCGATAGGCGGAGTTGCGTCAGGGTCTCCGTACGCCGTGTCGAGCCTCCAGCGCATATAGGACGTGGGTGGCAGCGGCAGAAAAGGAGGGTGCCGGTACCAGTGTCGTGATCGGAAAGCCCAAGATGCCCGGATTAGGTAGGGAATCATCCTTGGACGTCGGATCACCATAAAGGCGATTCTCGAGTACAGCATCAGCTCCTTCGGATCGAACGTCTTTTCCAGGAGTATCGTTCACTTAGTTGTATTAGATAAAAGATACTCCTAGACCCCAGCATAACCCACGACTTTCTTCTGTCCATCGAGTCTTCGACTTCTCTGACCGATCATGCCCAACAGACTCGCAGCCGAAACCAGCCCGTATCTTCTTCAGCATGCGGGTAATCCTGTGGATTGGTATCCATGGGGACAAGAAGCATTAGAGCGCGCAAAGAACGAAGACCGTCCGATCCTATTATCCGTGGGGTATTCATCGTGCCATTGGTGCCACGTAATGGAACGCGAGTCGTTCGAGAACCCATCGATCGCACGTCTGATGAACGACCTTTTCGTGAACATTAAAGTGGACCGCGAAGAACGGCCTGATATAGACCAGATCTACATGAAAGCGGTACAGGCGATGTCTGGTCGCGGAGGCTGGCCAATGACGGTTTTTCTAACGCCCGACGGTATCCCCTTTTTCGGGGGGACCTACTATCCACCAGAGGCCAGACCCGGTATTCCATCATTCCCCGACCTGCTCAACGCAATTCATGAAGCCTGGCAAAATCGTCGAGACGAAGTTCAAGCCGGAGGCACTCGACTCTTGGCAGCACTGGAGAAAGCGAGCACACCTAATAAAAGCGGACTAACCGCCTCACTACAACTTGTGGACTCAGCAGTCTCAACTCTCAGCCGGCGCTACGATCCCGAATACGGAGGCTTCGGAGCAGCACCCAAATTTCCGCAGCCGGTAACGCTCGAACTTCTGCTACGGCATTATGCGAGAACAGGTGACCGGGCATCTCTGATAATGGCGGTTAACACACTAAAGCACATGGCAGCAGGAGGTATGCGGGATCATCTAGCCGGCGGCTTTCATCGTTATTCGGTCGACGCCCGGTGGCTAGTTCCACACTTCGAGAAGATGCTCTACGACAACGCCCTACTAGCACGAGTCTACCTGAACGCATGGAAGCTGACGGGCTCAGACGACCTAGCCGACATTGTGACTGAGGTGCTCGATGATCTCATCGAAGACTTCACCGACATCGGTGGTGGATTCTACTCCGCTCGAGATGCTGACTCAGAAGGGGTCGAGGGACGCTTCTACGTGTGGTCACCGGACGAAGTGAGCGACGCACTCGGTGGCGAAGCTGAGCTGTTTTGCCGCATTTATGACATAACGCATGAGGGAAACTTCGAAGGTGAAAGTATCCTCCACCTTCCAGATCCGATCGAGCTCGTTGCAAAGGCCGAAGGGATACCCGTATCGGAGTTAGAAGTAATTTTGGCCCGAGGACGTGCGGTCCTACTAGAACTTCGTAACGAGCGAGTGGAGCCGTTTCGTGACGAGAAAATCATTGTTTCCTGGAACGCCTTCGCGATAAGAGCATTTGCTGATGCCGGTGCCGCCCTTGGGAGGAGTGATTACGTAGAGCGGGCTATGCAAGCGGCCGAGTTCATATGGAGTGAAATGCGCGAGGAAGAGAGACTTTTACACAGCTCAATAAAGGGGAAGGCCTCAGGGTTAGCCTACCTAGATGATCTAGCCGGACTAGGAAACGCACTACTCAGTCTTCATGCGGCTACCCTAGACTCAAAATGGCTAGACCGAGCCTATTCTCTGGCAGACGAGGTTCTGGAGCTCTTCTTTGACGAGGAATCCGGTACTGTTTTCGATAGCGCGCACGACATGGAGGACCTGGTGCTACGTCCTCGTGACGCCACCGATGGAGCTACCCCTTCCGGGCCCTCACTAGCAGCTGAACTTTTCGCCCGGGCAGGGACACTAAAAAACGATATCCGCTACCGCCAAGCAGCCCGAAGCATTGTCGACCATGAAGTCGAGTCCATGCAAGAGTTTGGGACGGCATTCGGACGCATGCTTTCGGTGGTCGACCGACTCGAAGCTAATCCGGTAGAGGTGGCCCTCTTCGTCCCAGCCGACTCGGACCCCATACCCCTCCTCACTGCCGTCCACGAGGAGTTCCTTCCTGGTGGCGTGATAGCCGGAATAATATCCGATGAAGGCGAACTCGATCAAAAGAAGACTGGAAGTAGCCCGCAGGAAGACACACCACTATTCCAGGGACGTGGTCCGGTGAATGGTCAGCCGACGGCATACGTCTGTGAGCACTACGTCTGCGACCTAGCGCAAAATGATCCCGCTGCGCTGCGCGATCGTCTGGCTCGAACTCGAATCTGAAATGCCTCCTGAATTTTGGTTTCCTGACATCAAAAGAAGGTGACTTGACTACTGGTGATGGGAACAACCCAACATGGACACTTCCCATACCTCTTCGTGGAGAGATCGGATTCGGTATCTTAGAGGTCTATCCGCTCGATTTTCTACCACAGTTATAGATGGCGACACAGGAAGAAGAGACTCTTGCGGCCACTGAGCTGGCCGGCCTCACACCCGAGCAGCTTCTTGATTTCTATCGAACGATGGTCACGAGCCGTCGGATTGATGATCGAGAAATTAGTCTAAAGCGTCAAAACAAGATCTTCTTCCAGATCTCAAGTGCCGGGCACGAAGCCGTTGGAGTCGCCATAGCCGAGAACTGTGACGGCACCAAGGACTGGTTCTATCCCTACTACCGCGATCGGGCATTGATGCTCGGGCTAGGCCAGACACCGCTGGATCACCTTCTTCAAGCGGTCGGCGCCGAAGGGGACCCTGCCTCAGGTGGCCGACAGATGCCGGCACATTATGGGGATGTGCGATTCAACGTGCCGACTTCATCCTCTCCGACTGGAACACAGTTTCTGCAAGCGGTAGGCTCTGCTGAGGCAGTCACCAAGTTCCCAGTGATAGAAGGCCTGCGCGAGCGCATTGAACAATTCTCTGAAGACGAGGTCGTCATTGTTTGCTCGGGTGACGGTGCAACTTCGGAGGGCGAGTTCTGGGAGTCGCTGAACACGGCATGCAACCTCAAGCTTCCTATCGTATACGTTGTTCAGGACAACGGTTATGCCATCAGCGTACCGGTCGAAGTTCAAACCGCAGGCGGTAGTATTTCCCGGCTCGTGTCAGGGTTTCCTAACCTCCACATCATCGAATGTGATGGGACAGACGTAGTAGACACCTACAAAGCGGCGGCAATTGCTATCCGTCACGCTCGAGAGCGAAATGGTCCGGCAATGCTGCATGCTCATACTACACGTCCCTACTCCCACTCGATGTCTGACGACGAGCGGGCGTATAGGACCCCTGAAGAACGAGAGCATCAGGAATTACAGGACCCCCTTCGTCGCACCCGTGATCTGCTGGTCACGATCGGTGCTGCGACGGAAAACCAGCTCGAAGAGATGGAAGCGGAGATTGAGGCTACCGTAGCCGAGGCCGCGGACATCGCGCTCGCGTCACCACAGCCGGATCCATCGACGGCGATGACGCACCTCTTCTCGGAAGAAACAGATCCAGCATCGGACGACTTCGATACGGAAGGCGCACCACTGTACGAGTCCGATAAACTCCTCACCGTAGTCGACCTGTTGAATTCGTGCATGAAAGAGGAGATGCAACGCGACCCACGCATTGTCGTCTTTGGTGAAGATGTTGCCGACGTTTCGCGTGAGGACATTCTCGACGAGGTGAAGGGGAAAGGCGGTGTTTTCAAAGTCACACACGGCCTTCAGGCTAAGTTCGGTTCGCATAGGGTGTACAACTCGCCCCTAGCTGAAGCGAACATTGTGGGTCGTGCTATAGGAATGGCGGTTCGCGGAATGCGACCAGTCGTGGAGGTGCAATTCTTCGACTATATCTGGCCCGCGATGATGCAGATCCGGGACGAGCTCGCGACCATGCGCTACCGGTCTAACGGTCTCTTCTCGGCTCCCGTAGTGATCCGTGTAACCTACGGCGGATACCTCAAGGGTGGCGGCATCTATCACTCCCAGACAGGTGAGTCAATCTTCGCACACTGTCCAGGCTTACACGTGTGCCTACCTGCGACTGCAGAAGACGCGGCAGGCCTCCTGCGCACCGCAATCCGATGCGAGGACCCCGTGCTATTTCTGGAACACAAGCACCTCTACAGGCAGGTCTACAACAAGGGACGCGACCCGGGCCCTGAATACATGATTCCTTTTGGAAAGGCCAAGATCGTCCGCGAGGGAGCGGACGTAACGGTCGTAACATGCGGGGCGCTAGTAAAGCGGAGTTTGGATGCGGCCAAAATCGCTTCAGACCAGCACGGCATTGAGGCAGAAATCATCGACCTCCGCACGGTACAACCTATCGACATGGAAAGGATCGCCGACTCAGTCAAAAAGACGAATAAGGTCGTCATCGCTCACGAAGATTCCATGTCCTGGGGAATCGGCTCGGAAATTTCAGCGCGGATAGCCGACGAGCTATTTGAATACCTAGACGGACCAATCAAGCGCGTGGCATCGATGGATACGTGGGTGGCGTACGCACCCCAAGTAGAGAGCGTCATCCTACCGCAGACTTCTAACGTCGTGGACGCTATCGTCGATTTGGCAGCGTACTGACCGAGAACGAGCCACAGATGGTCTCAAAGAGCGAGCAGCCTCTGTCGAATTCCTTAGTTAAGACTCGCTTGGTGAGAGCCAATCAGCCTTGGGCTATAACAGGATTGGAAAGGCGAACGTAACGGCCTCTAGACGATCAGAGCCGAAACCCCAGAGTCAGCGGCGTCATTGACATGGCGACGCCATCCTGATCAATACGCACATACCGAACCTCCGCGAAGAAGCCTAAGCCTAGCTGGCCGGTCACCACACCGAAGCCCCCGTGGTATCCAGTGTCAGATCGCTGAATTCCTTCCGTGACGGCAAGGCCGCCATTAAATCGATACGAGCCCAACCCAGCCAACAAGTACGGCTCTAGGCCTACCCCCGGCAAAGTGAAAACCACTGACACAGCTCCCGAGAGGAACTCGGTATCCCGGTAATCGTTATTGCTCGAGGCGAGCCTGTGCAACTGCCCGTCTCCTCTGAGACTCACCGGCAGTGTCGGGATACCGATCTGGACCCCCGCATCAATGTGCCAGCCCGGATCTGCAGACTCTCTGAGGTCCCCCTGAGGGTTTGTGAACCCTCCACCAAACATTACACGCGGCTGGGCCCAGGCCACGGACGGCGCTGAAATGAGGAACGTGATAACAAGCAGAAGACGTCTCATGATGATCCGTGAACTAAGAGGTGCAGGTATAATATTGTAATGGATACAGGCAGCGAACGATTCGGGTCCCGTCATAAGCCCCGGTCACCAAGGTGAAACTCCCAGTCACACCACCCGAATAGACGAGTCGACCTCGTCAGACCATGCCTTAAGCCCGCCGCGGAGACTAAGAACATTTCGTCGTCCTCCCTCGAGTAGCAGACGAGCTCCTGTTCTCGAACGCTGCCCCGATCGGCAGTACACGATGACAGATCGATCGGAAGGAACTTCACTCATCCGGTCTGTGAGTTCCCCGAGCGAAATGAGGCGGGCGCCATGGTCCCCTAAGTTGCTTACGGCCCATTCCCATGGTTCTCGAACATCAAGAAGGAATGGAGGCACTTCCTCTCCGAGCAGGCGCGAGGCTTCTCTCGGGACTATCTCTTCGACCGTTCCCACATCGGTTTCTGAAGCCCCAGTAACTTCTCCTCCTGGCTCTGACTTCACTCCGCAGAAGACATCGTAATCGATCAGGTTCAACTGAGTCGGCTCGTCACCACAAACCGGACAGGTGGGATTTCTTCTCAAGGCAACCTCACGCCAGGACATTTCGAGAGCATCGAAAATCATGAGTCGCCCCACGAGACTCTTTCCAGCTCCAAGGATTAGCTTGATCGCCTCCATCGCCTGCATGGTGCCGATAATCCCTGGGAGTGCTCCAAGAACACCACCCTCAGCACAATTGGGCACCAGACCTGGCGGCGGAGGTTCCCGAAAAAGGCAGCGGTAGCAAGGACCGCTTTTGCTAGCGAACACCGAGACCTGTCCCTCCCAACGGAAAACAGAACCGTACACGTTCGGGATGCCGAGAAGGACACACGCATCATTTACAAGGTAACGAGTCGGAAAATTGTCCGTGCCATCAACGACTACATCATATCCGCCGAATATCTCGAGTGCGTTCGACGACGAAAGGCGTGTGTAATGGGGTTCAATCTTGACGTTCGGGTTTACATCAAAAAGCCGTTCAACAGCTGAATCCAGCTTGCTCCTCCCCACATCACGAGTCCCGTGAAGCAGTTGCCGCTGGAGGTTGCTCTCGTCAACCACATCGTCGTCGACCATGCCAATCGTACCAACGCCCGCTGCGGCCAGATACAGAGCGAGTGGTGAACCAAGACCACCTGCTCCCACGCAAAGCACCCGACCGCTTTTGAGTCTCTGCTGTCCCTCAAGTCCTATATCAGGAAGCGCTATATGACGGGCATACCGATACAACTCGTCTCGGTCGAGTTGCTGGCGTTTCATGATATATCGACTTTTGAGGCAACACGCTGACCGCCACCCGCAACTTCCTGAAAAGCAAGCGCATCATCACGAAGTCGCTGAACGAGCTCTGGACTCCTCCCGTCTAGCTGTGCTGCATCTGAAAGTTGTAGAGCCATTACGTAATACTGGTAGGGCATCATAGTAGTCGAACGGTCTGCCCAGATCGCGCGATCCCGAAGGCCTCGGTACTCGTATATTTCATCATAAAGCTTGAGCGATTTTTCTAAGTCGAGCCAAGCGCTCCCGTACTCTGGAGACCCCCTAATCATTCCTTCATGTGGGTCAGTCTCCAGGTTCCGCAGCTCTAGCTTGGTCGTCAAGCCATGACGGACGCCCCAACGCTCCAAGCCGAGCCGAGACATCATCCCGCCGGCCGAAGAAAAGTAAATTGGTCGTTCGAGAGCTGAGTCGTTAATAATGCGTAGAGCAATCTGTTCACTGCGATCGAGGACCATCCCCGATGGATAAGTGACCGCCAGCTTGGGAAACGCAACTGTAACATCCTCGGGAAGCCGGATCGATGACACCTCTTCCAGAACATCCGGATCGATCGTCGTCAAAGAAGTAGTGGGTGCTGCCCGATCCTCATAGAGGTTAGGGGCAAGAGCAGCATCAAATGGACGCTGACGGCCCGGTAGCGTGAGTTCCTGTAGCTGACGTGGATACCAACTCGTGAAGAGATACTGACCGACTATGACAGTTACGTCTTGGCGCACCCCCTCGACTTCCTGCAAATACCAAAGTGGAAAAGTGTCATTGTCACCATTCGTAAAGAGCACTCCATACGGCTCAACGCTCATTAGGAGATCGTAAGCCCAGTCCCGGGCCGCGTAGTCACCCGAGCGGGTCGCCCAAGGCCAGTTGAGCATTAGAGGTAGCAGAGCAATTAGTAGGATCGGCGCGGTCTTCAGGTGCGGAGCGAGCCCTCCTCTCACCCTTCTAGAGGCCGCGTTCCAAAGCCATGCTAACCCAATACCCGCCAGGCATCCCCAGTAAGAAAACGTCGCAATGTAAAAGTAATCACGCTCTCGAACCTCTCTCTGGACCTGATCAAGGTCAGCGTGCAGGGAATATCCGTGCCGGAAATTCAAATAGACAACAAGTCCAACCGTGAGAGTTCCTGCCAGAACCGCGAGGTATGCGAAAAGTGTTCGGTCAGACACCCACGCCGCGTAAAGTCCAACAAAGCCGAGAGCTAGAAACAGAACAGTAGGCAGGAATCGTCTTGGTGCAGGAAGTTCTGACGCATCTAAACCTCGGGCCCACTGCCAGTCAAAGTACTGCATAAACGTGGCCATCTGCGCCGTGAAGGGAGCCTTACGCTGCCACACAGGTGGGGTTTGATATTGTTCCCTGGACAGAGCCGAGCTCAGCGCCGGACATCCAACCCTGCCCTGGGAGAAGATCGATGCGGCAGCCTGCACGACCGAAACACAGGCAGGGTCACCCTCGTTGATAACCGGGTCGAGTTCAGCACGAATCGGAAGAACGAAGCTGAAGGAAATCCCTAATGCAATCACTAACGTAGCCCGGCTTATAAACCCAGCCGTAAGTAACCGAGATGGGCGCGAGAGCAACAACAGGACGCCTAACGCTGGAGCGGGAAGCACCGACATCATGTGACTCGTTGACCCGATCGCAAGCAGAAATAGGGCCCAGAGGATATAGCGCTCAGTGCCAGGCTCTTCTCCTCGATCGTGCCATCGAACCCCCAGCCAACTGACGATCGCGATGATCATCACCGAAAGGGTGTAAACCTTTTCGTTGACATTCGACTGGTTCCATACCGTGAAGGAAGTGGCTCCGATCAGAGATGACGCAAGCGCAGCCACCCGGGCTAGTCGTCGGTCTAGGAAAATGCCACATAACACACGATGTGCGACCAGATAGAAAAAGCCCGTCGCAGCTGCACTGGTTGCTGCAGCAAAAAGGTTGATTCGAACAGCAACCGAAAACCCTGTGGGTGCCAGAAGAAGGCTCCACACCTTCGCCAAAACAATGAAGAACGGGTTCCCCGGCGGGTGCGGAATCCCGAGTGTATGGGCGGTAGCGATATACTCGCTAGCGTCCCAGAAAGCAGTAGTTGGAGCAAGCGTTAAGGCATAGAGAAGAAATGCACTTAGAGCCGCTGCAACTCCCCACAGATAGGGGGGACGCTCCATTTTTTGCACATCTCCTCCGACTTCCGGGGCTGGGAAAGAAAGACTCATAGCAATGCGCTACCCAGACGAGTCCCAGTGATACAGCCCGTATTCACGTTTGCTTACCGGTTGACGATTCATCAATCGACCGGGATCAAGTCGAAGTTCTCAATCAGTCGTCGGTTTTCACCGCGATGAAGGAGATTTCAATCAAGGCACCGTTGACCAGGCCTGAGATCTCCATCGCAACACGAGAAGGCGGGTCGACCCCCTCAAAATACTGGGCATACGCTTCGTTCATCTCACCATACCCATTGATATCAGTCAGATAAACCGTCGCTCGCACAAGGTCACCAAAGTCCATCCCCAGCTCTCCGAGCAGCTCTTTGAATGAACCCATGATGTTGTGGGTCTCAGCTGCCATCCGGCCCTCGGTCATAGCGCGAGTCTCGTTGTTCGCCCCGAGCTTACCAGAGAGATAGTAGGTATTACCGACCTGCACCGCCGCGCTAAATGGAATACGCTCAGACGGCTGGTGTGCAATCCTTTCTTGAGCGAGAACAGGATGAGCCATGAACACGGCGAGAGCAAAAGTCAGGACGAAGCGCTTCACTAGGTTCTCCTACATGGGGCCGTAGCCGTCGATAAGGTTCTGGGCCGGATCATGCCCGACCATTGCAACCTATGCAAGGCTCAATCGTAGTCATGCGAACATCCGGTGTGGGAGCATAGCTTACAAACATGCTCAGTTCTATCCAACGCACTTTGTCGTTCACCAGAGCGTGGCTAAGACCCCCACGAGATGTGATCGAGGAAGAAGTCACCGTCGACCGCGACGGAACAGCCGTTCGGGCGACACTCGTTCGTCCCTCTATTACGGCAAGCGACTTACCCGCCTGGGTAGTGATGCATGGCATTACGCGTCCCGGACGGTCCCACACGCAACTGGTTCGATTTACAAGGGCCCTAGCTCGAGCTGGTATTGCGGCCATAGTGCCAGACGTGCCCGAATGGCGTGATCTACAACTCCGTCCTGACTTATCTGTACCAAGTATCGCGGCGTCGGTGCGATGGCTCCGAGATAGTGAACTCATCCGAGACGAACCAGTAGGTGTGGTGGGGTTCTCTTTTGGCGCCCCGCACGCTATTGGCGCCCGAGCAAGCCCGAGGTTGAGAGACGAAATCGGAGCGGCTTGCGGCTTTGGAGGGTATTGCTCATTGCGTCACACTTTCCGGTTCATGATGACAGGTCGGTACAACGCAGCTGGTGAGGAGGCATACCTGAAGCCCGACCCATACGGAAGATGGATAGTTGCCGCCAATTACCTTACCGCTGTGCCTGGTTATGAAGACGCTACCGACGTAGCCGAAGCACTCAGGACGCTTGCATGTCAAGCCGGCGACATCGGCGCTGCATCATGGCATGCTCTTTACGATCCTATAATACACGACCTGCGCGGCACCATAGCTATGGAACGTCGGGGTCTCTTCGACGTTTTTGCCCCAGGATCGAAGGCGCACGCACCAAGACCCGAAGCTTTTCGCATCGGAGAACAGCTCGAAGAAGCTGCCCGCCTCACCGATCCCACACTTGATCCCTCATCAGTACTGGGTGCAGTCAGGGGCACAGTACATCTCCTGCATGGGCGAGTTGACCACCTCATCCCCTATTCTGAGAGTCAACGAATGGCGAAAGCCCTTCGAGTTGCTTCGCCTCGTCTCACGATAACACGTCTCTTCAACCACTCTGCTCAGGAAACCATCCCGACATGGAGGAGCGTGGTTGAGATTCCCAGATTTGGCAGGGCGCTAGGATCCGTATTGTCGGAGCTATAACCGTCTTCTGATTCGTTCAAAGACCTGCCATATAATCGCGACGGATCAGGTCCCTGTGCCAAAGCTCGTGCCCGGCAATGATCCACGGAAAACTGCGAACTGTGAACTTATAACCAGAGGCACGGCCGGTGCGACTTCCTACTCCGTCCGGCATACAGGCGAACATCACCACATTAGAGCGCCGGACTAAAAGCCACTCGTCAATCAAATCAACCATGGCCCGATCTGCAGCATTTGATCCTCGGTTCCATGCATCCTGATCCATTCCCGGCAGATCTACATCGTCTTCCCGCGCAATGGCCAAAGCCCGATAGGCGAACATTCGTTCCGTATCGATCAAGTGACCGACTACCTCTCTTAGTGTCCACTTGTCTTCCGCGTATCGGTACGTCTCCCGATCGTCCGGCAACGACCGCAGGATTCCAACCGTTTCAGCAAGTTGGTTACTTAGTGTGCTCGTAATTTCTCCATCCGGCACACGAGCGATGTACTGAGCATAGTACTCGGCGTGCTCGGTAGGATCTGGACGCAAAAAAGCAGTCAATGGTCTTGGCCAATCGTTCGGTCGAGTTCACCAATCGTTCTAGTCGAGGGTGGCCGCTCACGCTGAAGCCGGCGCGCCACAGTCTCCGCTTCACGCCAAGCTCGAAGCAAATTCTCACCTGCCACCTTACGCATGTCTTCCTCCGACCACCCGCGGCGAGAAAGCTCAGCCAAGAGTACCGGGAAGGTCGAGACATCTTCCAGGCCCACTGGAGTCGATTCAATCCCGTCGAAATCAGATCCGATCCCCACGAAGTCAACCCCGGCGATGCTAACGATGTGCTCGATATGATCTGCAACATCGGCGATAGTAGCTTGGTCTCTTGAGGTCAGGAACGACGGAACGAAGGTGATCATCACAACCCCTCCATTCTGCGGAAGACGGCGCAGAACTTGGTCGGGAACATTTCGCGGATGGTCATGGAGTGCACGCGCAGAGGCGTGCGAATAAATCACCGGAGCCTCGGCAATATCAAGCACGTCATTCATAGTCTCTGGCGAGGTATGCGAGATGTCGACAAGCATACCCATACGATTCATCTCCCGAACAACCTCGTTGCCGAATTCGCTCAGGCCACCGTGGCGTGGCAGTGCGCAGCATGAATCTGCCCAATCAAGCGTTCCATTATGCGTCAGGGTCATATAACGAACGCCCATCGCGTAGAACGCCCTCAAGGTGCCCAGAGAGTTCTCAATAGCGTGACCGCCTTCCATTCCAAGCATTGAGGCCACTCTTCCTCTACCGAAAGCGCTCTCCAAATCCGAGACACTGGTGGCCAGCTCCATCGCCTCAGGATACTTGTCGATGATCTGCAGAGCGATGTCGATCTGCTCGAGCTGTACCTTGGCCGCGCCTTCCTCAACTGCTTCAAAGGGGATATACACCGACCACCACTGCGCTCCAACCCCACCAGCACGAAGACGTTCGAGGTCGGTGTGGAAAGAGGTTTCTTTTCGAAGATCATGCTCGGGCACCTCTACGTCGTGCGGACCAGCTTCGCTGTTGCGGATCACCCAAGGAAGATCGTTATGTCCATCTACCAGCGGAGTTGTAGCCAAGACCCGGAGTGCCTTTTCCAAATGGACGTCTTGAGCGGTCACTCCTGTCGCAAAAGTGGCAGCCAGAACGAGGAAACCGATCGCAGCACGTTTCATGATCTTCAGGAATGGAGGATACAGCACGCCGACCGCGAACTGTTCAGATTTAATGTCTACTCCCTGGTATCTCTAACCACCAGGAATATCCCAATGCAACCCGAATTCGAATCCTAGGTTGTTAGCCGCAGAGTAACGCTTTTTCCCAATAGTCACACTTCCATCGTCGTTTAGATCTAGGTCTCCCTTAACCATATACGTTCGGGTTCCAACATGCTGATATACAGCACCAAGATACAGGCCAAAAAACTTCCAGATCTTGAACCGCAAACCTCCTCCACCTCTAACAACAGGACCCCAGTCAGTATGGTAATTCTCCGTAGCCTCTGAATAACAGGAATCGGAAGAGTGATGATGATCGTGCCCTCCACGCCCGCATAATTCAAGTCCGAGACTCGTGTAGAATACTGACCTTCCGACCGTAGCGAATATGTACGGTTGCACCGGGCCACTTGTGACCGTCCACTCTGGACCTATCCCAAACTGGAAGGCCCCGTAGTTCGTAACCACATCTCCTTCAATCCAGCAGGGATCAGTGAGACAGGTCGGCGTGGACTCTCGGTCGTACAGATTAAGTGAAAGATCTAACCGGACTCCGAAACTACTGTTTCTCTTCGGCATCCAGGTAGAACCCATCGTGAAACCGAAGCCTACTCCAGTCAGGTCTCCGAACTCCCCTAATCCGTTTGTGATCAGGAAACTCGATTCGACTCCCAAGAGACGTGATCTCGAATTCTCCTGGTCTTGTGCTCCAACGGGCGCCGCCCCAAAAGCACAAATACATGCGCCAAAGAAAAGAGGATTCCTTCTCACTTCGTTTTTAATCCATTCTCTTGAGTTACTTAAGGATCCAATAAACCCTGGACCTATTGTCTCTTTATGCAAGTAGTAAAACTTTAGGCACCATACATCGCGACAGGGCGGGAGCATCCCCAATGATGAATGTGACAAATTCGGTTCGCCACCGCAGGGCGATTGCAGCAGGATTGACCGTATCTGTTGTCGCTCACGTGACCGTCCTCGTCATGGTCAGCCTTCCAGAAGTAGCTCCGAAAGAACCTGACACACCCCAAGCCGAACGCTACATAGAAGACTTCGAAGCGATTGAAGTCATCAAACTGGTGGAAGAGACCCCACCTACGCGCGTAGCAACAGCCTCGCAGCCAGCGGCCTCGAATATGGACGCTACACTCGACGACCCGACTTTTGGGGCAGAGCCTGTGAGCCTGGAAAATCTGCTAGAGGGAATCGAACCCGCGACTCTCGCAATCAATCGCCTTGCCGAAAGCAGCCCCGTAATCACGCATAAAGATCTCGAGCTGATCAGCGAAAATAATGAGCTCATGTCGGCACTCTATGGAGATCTCATGGCGGGATCAATCGATACCGCAACTCCAGGAGGTGGCGGACTCGGAGGTATACTCAGCAGTATCGGTTCAGCTCTAAGTGGAGGAGGACATTGCCCCGTCCCCGCGATGGGTCAAAACCGCTGATCAATTAGAGGTCAACAGGTACGTCCTACGTATAGAACTGTCTCGCAGAATTTTTCATGCTAGAGAACTGAGTGCCCTGTCTCAGTTCCACCCGCCTTGGTTTACGCGGATATCCGTAACGAGGACCTCTACAACCATTGGCGCGGAATCATCAACCATCATCGCCTCGAACTGCTCCATCTGTTCCGCCATGAGTTCAATGATCATGGCCCGCTGTTGAGCGGGCAGCTCTTCCAGCTCACGTTGCATCTGTTCGAATTGGGCTTTGACCTCAGGATCGATTGCGGCGGCCAACCCCTCAATCGTAGTCACAGTACGGAACGGAATCAGTAGCCCCTGAACCTCTCGGTACTCTCCCATTTCCATTGTCGCAGTGAGCGGGATCGCGGACCCACTTCGAGTCATCTCACCCTCAAAGACGAACCTGCGTGGGACGTAGCTTTCAGCATCCAGAAAAACGCTGCCTCTTACAGGCTCAAACTCCGAGTCCTGAGCCACGTTACTCCCGAAGCCCGTGCCGCGCAGATCTATTATATCCAGAACGTGCACCTCGTATTCACCGATACTTTCCCGACCCCGATACTCTGACCGCTTCGCTAGGTCTTCACCTAACGCGTAGACATCTTCTACTCCTGTCGCTGGAGAACTTCTCTGACCGTCTGCACCGACGAAACTAGCTCGGAATACGGACCGTCCTTCCAAGGTATGCTTCTCGAAATATGTCTCTGTTTCGAACCCCATCACGGCTTGGACGAGGGTGTAATTTTCTACCCCTTCGATTCGAGCCTCATGGGCCTCAAGCATCGAGTGGACAAGACCCGAAGCCGACTGGGCTACTACATCGCCGTTACCGATTGTGGTCAGTGCGACAACCATTGATCCAATGCAACGGACCATCACCTAACTCAGCTCCCCGAAATACTGAACTTTTGAATGCGGCGACCCGTCGAAGCCTCTCCCACATAGATGTTGCCCTGAGAGTCGACTCCCATGCCATGTGGCCTTAAGAACTGTCCGACTTGTCGCCCACCTCTACCAAAGCCGCCTGCGACCTCAAGATCGCTTCGGCGAAGAATCCACACCTTGTGGTTCGTTCCGTCAGCGAGGTAGAGCCACTCCTGTTCTTTATCCGGAGAGAGCTGGATCACGAAGGCGGATCCAGAAGCCAGCGTGCCTTCTTCGATGATCTTTTCGGTTACAAACGTGCCATCTTGCTGGAAAACTTGGATCCGGTTCCCACGACGATCCGCAACGTAGATCAGACCATCACTTGAGCCCACAAGTCCGTGTACTGTGGAGTACTGGGTCGGAGGATTTGCAGCATGACCCGCACCCCCGAAGTCGAACTGGTACTGATCCTCAGGCACCTCACCGTAGGCACCCCAGTGGCGGACGTATTCGCCTGTGTCTCCGTCAAAAACGATAACCCTTCGGTTACGATAGCCATCAGCGATGAAGACCTCATTAGTGCCAGGATCTACCCAGATACCTGCAGGGCCCCCAAGCAACTCTGTATCGGCGTTGCCACCTGTGACGTCATACTCACCGATCTGCATCTGCAGCTCACCCGAACGAGTGAACTTCATAACGCGGTGATGGCGATAAGTGCCAACCCATACGTTGTCGTTGTGGTCCACGAACAGCCCGTGGGCATTGCGCGGAAACTCCGAAACGTCCTGTGTCTCTGGATCACCCCAACCCTGAACGACATTCCCTTCGGGATCGAACTCGACCACAACAGGAGCCGGGCGGCAACATAGACCGATAGGGGGCTCCTGAACGGCAGAAATCTCTTCTGGCGTCAATGTCTCCGGTAAATGCGTGACCCAGACATGATCCTGAGCATCGACGAACACGGCCGTGATGGAACCCATGATCCAATCGTTCGGAAGCTGTTGTGGCCATGATGGGTCTACCGAAAAGTTCGGCGCTTCTCTAATGGCGGTATCAGCTGCAGTTTCGACTTCGTCACTACCAGAGGTGCAGGCACCAAGCACGAGGAGAGTGCCGAGAAGCACGTTGGCTCGAATCATGTTCGGTTCCGTCAGAGGGTTCACGTCATGCAGCGAAGAATAGGTGCAACCACTCCCGCAAGCAGACAAACACCAAGGTAGGGGCACCCACAGCGTCGGGACATGGGCGCTGTCGAGGACGGGTAAGCCGATCTAGCTTCCGCCCGTCGCCAGAAGCCCCGTACTAGCCATGCCCTCCAAGCCTGACAAGCACAAGGCCGCAAAGATCTTCATACCGCTCGCGATAGGCGGAATGATTGCCGCACTGACCGGATCGGCGCGCGTTCATACCAGTGGCATGCTAGCTCAGTCATTCTGGGGCGCCGCAACGGTTCTTATCGTATGGAATGTCGTGCTCTTGGCAGCACCTAATCTAAGAGCAGCAGCCGGCCGAATCGACACGAGACTCCGAGCCCAGCATTACATCCAGGCGGTCTGTCAGCTGGCGGTATATCTGTACTGGGGTTGGTACTGGTCCCCGGTCTATGACATGTCAGTGCTCATCGGCGCACAGCTGCTGTTCGCGTACGGTTTCGGCATGCTTTTGTCATGGACTCGGGGTAAGGCATATAAGATGGGCTTCGGTCCCATCCCGATTATCCTGAGTATCAACCTCTTCCTCTGGTTTCGAGACGACTGGTTCTACCTACAGTTCTTAATGGTCGCTGTTGGATTTCTAGGTAAAGACTTCATTCGTTGGACCAGAGATGGACAGCAAGCGCACATCTTCAATCCGTCAGCCTTTGCGCTCGGCCTATTCTCTCTTGTCCTAATCGCATCTGGGAACACTGATCTGACGTGGGGTCACGAGATTGCTTCCACCCTCACCTTGGCGCCCAGGATCTACCTTTTCCTGTTCCTAGTTGGGCTCGTGGTCATGTACTTCTTCGAGATCACGCTAGTAGCGGGCACGGCAGCAGCAGTGCTCTTTGGACTGAGCGCTCTAACGTTCCAGATCACAGGTGTCCCATACTTCATAGACTCGGATATCCCGGCAGCAGTATTCCTCGGCTTGCACTTGCTGATCACGGACCCGTCGACTTCGCCCAGAACACCTGTCGGCAAAACCATCTTTGGTGCGCTGTACGGCGGAGGTGTATTCGCACTGTACACTCTCTTGGGTTTAATGGGTGCCCCAACGTTCTATGACAAACTCCTTTGCGTGCCCCTTCTAAACCTGAGCGTTCGCGCAATTGACCAACTAGTGCGCAACCGCGCTCTGACAGAGACCTGGACCCCATCAACTAGAATAGCCGCTCAGCCGGTATGGTTGAGCCCGCGCCCAAACCTTATTCGAATGGGTGCCTGGGTCCTCTTCTTCGGAATGATGAGTGTGACCGGCCGGACCGACGGGCAACACACAGGAGATGCCCTTCCCTTTTGGGAGCGCGCTTGCTTTGAGGATCTCAGGAACGCGTGTGACCGTCTGATCCAACTGGAAGCGAACTACTGCGGGGACAATGCGGCATGGGCGTGCAACGAACTTGGTCTGCACTACCGAAAAGGCACGATCGTGGAGCCTAACTCGGAGCTCGCAGGGCTATACCTTGCTCGGGCATGTGAGCTGCGGTACCAGTCCGGCTGCATGAACCTCCTCAAGCCGGCAGGTGAAATCCGAACCGAGCCAAGACTACTGGATCTTCGGCTCATGCTCAGGGAAGGAGGGCAAAATCTCATGGAGATGGAGAGGGCAGACCTCCTCGAACGCGCCTGCGCGCACAACTGGTCATTCGCATGTCCAACAGAAGTGGCCAACACGTGACCACGCGAATATCAGAATCTGAATCAGAAGGGGCTCATGACAGGTTCAGGCGAAACTCCTCGGGTGTAGGACTTATGAGTATTGCACTCATTGGTCTTTCTTGGCTTGCTCTCGTGCTCGCTCCCGCTCCAAATGGGCAAGACAACACAGAAGGATCTGTATTCAAACTCCAAGACTCATTACTTCCGGGCTTCCGAGCCGATATAGCGTTCTTGCCCGATGAACGAATGCTAGGCTTTGTAGAGATTCCTGGGGGAGAGTTTCTCATGGGAAGCGATCCAGAACGGGACCCACTTAGCTTCGACCTCGAATGGTGGGGAAACGGTCGCGCTTCAGGACGTCCCAATGAGCCGACATTCTTCATGTCTAGGTACGAAGTCACCGTCGCTCAGTATGCCACTTTCCTGAGTACTTCGAAGTATCCCGTGACGACGTCCCAGGCAATCAGTGCTCCGCCAGATCATCCGGTCACATGGGTGGCATGGACAGATGCCGTAGCATACGCAGCTTGGCTAGACGATGAGATTCGAACGAGTGCTAGGGAAGGCTTACTGGCCGAACCGCTCGCTACGCTCATCCTCACTGGTTGGCGAGTAGCACTGCCGAACGAGGCGCAGTGGGAAAAAGCCGCACGTGGAGTAGACGGGCGCATCTACCCCTGGGGTGATGAACCGGAACCCGACTTCGCAAACTATCTGGCTGTAGGGACAACTGCCGTCGGCTCGAAACCTTGTTCGCGATGCGCCCACGGTCTCGCCGACATGAGTGGAAATGTCTGGGAATGGACAGCTAGCCCATACCAGCCATATCCGTTCACACATGAAGACGACCTACAAACACTGCGCACGGACGCCCTCTGGGTCATGCGGGGAGGATCTTTCGGCGACCCCGAGCAAATGATCCGTGCTGCAAACCGTGGTGGCGCCGATCCTGGAGCACGAAGACCCTTTATCGGATTCAGAGTCGCTTTGGTCCCAAGCTAGGCAGTAACAACTTTCTCAACTGCCCTTGCTGACTGCTCCAAGATCAAACAGGTGATCGACCTCCTCTCCGTCGAAGCCGAGTTCTTCAAGAATTTCAATTGAGTGTTCACCTGGTGTTGGTGGCACGCGCGCGGCCCTCGGCCGTACGCCATCGATCTGGAGAGGAAGAGATACGTCTCTATAACCTTCTAATTCCGGATGGCCGACGGTCTGGAACATGCCTGCCTCGGCTACCTGAAGATCATCTACTACATCGGCAATCGATTGGATCGCTGATGCCGGGATAGCGTTTCGAAGAGTTCTCTCTAGTAATTCGTCTGTCGAAATCTGAGATGTAGCTCCCTCTATGATCGCATCCAACTCATTCCGATGCGCAACCCTGTCGGAGTTCGATGCGAAACGGGGGTCCTCTTCCGTACCCACTAGTTCGAGCGCGTCGCACAAACGACGAAAAATTGCATCATTTCCGGCTGCTATCATCACGTATCCGTCTAAGGTTTGGAAAGCCCTATACGGTGCAATGGCGCCAAGACTGGACCCTCGCGGACCGGGAACCTCACCCGTCGCCATGTATCCCATCATATGGTAAGAGACCCATGCCAAGGATGTGTCCATCAGGGACGTCTCAAGAGCCACTCCCTTTCCCGTGCGATCCCGCTCACGTAAAGCGCTAATGATCGACAGTGCCGCCCACATACCCGTGCCAAAATCCACAACCGATCCACCTACTCGAGTGGGTGGTCCTCCCGGTTGTCCGGTCACTGAAATAATTCCAGCATAAGCCTGCATGAGCGGGTCATACCCAGGCTGATCGCTCATCGGACCCTTCTGCCCGTATGCACTCAACGACATATGCACAATGTCTTCATTCCAAGCGCGGACCGACGCCTCGTCAATGCCGAGCCCCAAGGCGGCAGCCGGTCGCGAACTCTGTATGAAGACATCAGACAACGCACCGATCCTCTGCAGAACATCCATGCCCTCCTTCTGCTTCAGGTCAAGAATGATGCTCCGCTTTCCGCGATTTGCGGATAAGAACAAAGTCGAGTCTTCCCCCCAGAACGGAGGACCCCACAGGCGACCCAAGTCACCTCCTGGAGGCTCTACTTTGATTACCGTAGCACCGAGGTCAGCCAGAATCTGAGCACAAAATGGACCCGCCAGATTCTGCGTGACATCACATACGCGTATATCCTCGAGCGGAGAGGTCACCGCGTTACTCGTTCCACACCATGCAGGCAGGAATGGTTTCCACACCTCGACAGTACAATCCTAAGTGAACTGCCAACCGCACCCATATTCTCTTCGACATCCTTCACTCCTGAACTATGTCCGATCGGGCCCAAAAAATGGGCACCACCTCAAGTCGCGACGCGGCAAGATCGCCCACCGAGATGTGGCAGGCCAGTCGCGCTTTCGTATTATGGAGTGAAACGAGCGAAGCCCCACTGTGCACAGCATCGTTAGCGGAGGTCAGCTTAGCCCGTTCCACCTGATCTTGAGACAACTCAGATGCGCTTAACGACCCGCTTACAAGTTTTTCTTTTCGTCGCCCTCTGTGCAGTTCCAATCGCCAGTGACGCCCAGCAACGCAGATCTTTCAGAGACCGCGAGCCGACGATACCTCCGCCGAACATCACCGAGTACAAGCCGCAATCCACGCTTGTCGTCCCAGAACACGAAGTACCAAGGGCTCGATTCCCTCTCGTTGACATCCACGGGCACCCCCCTGCACTAGATAATCTTGAGACAATAGAGAGCGTCGTGGCCGAGATGGACCGATTAAACATCGGTGTCATGGTCCAAGCACGACCGAGCTCGGGCCGTACGCTCCGAAGCCAGATCGAAGCAGTTCGTGAAGCTGGCTACGAGGACCGTTTCGTCTTCTTCGCGTCACTCGATCTTGAGAACATCGATCTAGGATCTGGCTTAAAGATTGCTAGGCAGCTGGAAGAAGACATCGACGCCGGAGCAGTCGGAATAGGTGAGATCAGTAAGGCGTTCGGGCTCTTCCATACCAAAATGGACGGTTCGAGACTAGCTATGGATGACCCTGAGCTGGACATAGTCTGGGAGACTGCTGCTAGGCTGAACATCCCCGTGTTCGTTCATACAGCGGACCCGCCTGAGTTTTTCGAGACTCTAGATTTCACAAATGAGCGATGGCTTGAACTCGCGATTTTCGAGAATCGTCGCTTCATGGACCGGGATCGTTTCCCATCTTTCGACGAGTTGATGGAAGAAAGGAACCGGATGTTGATGAAACACCCGAACACGACTTGGATCCTCGCGCATATGGGATGGCATACTGCCGACCTAGCACGTCTCGGGGAAATCTTCGACGCCCACCCGAACGTTCTCGGTGAGATCGGTGCGGTTCTCTACGATCTTGGGCGGCAGCCTAGGTTCGCTGCGTCTTTCTTCGCCAAGTACAAGGACAGGATCCTATTCGGCAAAGACTCCTTCCAGCCAGACGAGTATCCGTACTTCTTTCGAGTCTTAGAAACCGCTGACGAGTACTTCGATTACTACCGTGACTACCACGCATTCTGGAAACTTTACGGAATGGACCTGCCCGACGAAGTGCTTCGAGCCCTCTACTATGAGAACGCACAGCGAATCATCCCCGGCCTTCCTACCGCCACGCTGCCGGGAGTAATACCGTAGCTCGGCACTGACGTGTTCAGCTCCCCGCAGTATCATGCCATCGTTTCTGACCGCAAAATGATGCTAAGAGAGGCTCGAGAGTAAAAAGACAGGCAGAACGGCTAACGATACCCCAACGGACCGTCTAGAATCGGATCTCGTTCTCCTGTCATCTCCCATCGAACGAGTGCTGTTGGGATAATGCCGGATTCGAAGAAGACATCGAAGAATGAACCGATCGTGAACTCGTCTTGGAGCTGAATTGCTCGCTCAGCGAGCAATTCCTCAATCTGGATTTTTCCTGACAGATAACTAGTCCCGTAACCAGGCTGTCTCAGATATAGGTGCTGTTCCCCGCGAACTAATGCACCGTCCGGCAGCCAACCTCGAGGCGTCCATCGCATCGCATGCTCAACCGCCTCCTCCATCTCGAAATCATTTCCGTGCAAGTACAAGCCGCTTAGCGCACGCGCGGCTCTCTGAGCCAACATTATCCACACTAGCTCGCGTGACCGCGGACGACCGTCGAACAGACCCGCATGCATCATCATCTCCTCCACACCAGTTGCCAACCCTTCCGAGCGCGCGTCCCAGATATTGTATAAGAGAGGCGTTATGCGGAGCTGACTCACCCCCAAAGCCGGCGGCCGAGCAAGTTCTATCCAATGGTGCATATGGGTTCGCATTACGAGTGGATCCCGATAGTTAACTTCATTGAAGAAGTTACGGATTTCTCCAGGTTCAGCTGGCGTGAATTGGCCATTTACAGCTCGCAATGCCGGATCCATCCAGTCGAAGACAGCGTGAATCTCCTCCTCGTCCAAGAACCGGAGGTATTCGTCCACCTCAGCGTTCATGCGGCGCTCAAACTCAGTCGATGTTTGGATACGCTTGAGCTCGGGAAGATCTCGATTCCTATGCTCTTCCAGACGAAGTGACGAGTGCGCGCGAGCAAGTTCTCTGCGCATCAGCGTCACCTGCTCTTCCCAAGAAAACGGCACGAGATGCACATTCTTCATGTACCACGTGTAATTTTCCTTGCCAATACCGGAGGTCCCAGTTTTTGCGTCTGCCTCCTCCTCAAGCCAGTCATGGAACGCATCAGACGCAGCGATTGCGGCGGCTGTAACCTCATCGAGTGCACCATTCTGACCTTTGGCTTCATCAGCGAATGCTCGAAGATCTGCACTCTGACCCCGAAACGAACGCAACCCCGCCATCCAAAGGTCACGAGCATTACTAGCAGCTAGGTTACCGCGTGCCTGCTCTAGCAGCATGGGCACCGCTGCGATCCGGTCGCTGATAAAGGTTAGATCCGTATCCGAAAAAGGCCTCTCAAACGTCCACAAGTCGAGAGACCCGTGGTGCTCCGAACCCTCATGCGCCGGCACATCGCTTTGAGCGGCATAAATAGTGACGTAGAAAGCCGGATCCCGACTCCATGGTTGTCGAACCGCATGATCGAAAGACAACCCATTCATCTCAGCCCGCATGATATGCCAATCGATCTTCTCGGATATTGTCCACTGTCCAATATCGAATGCAGACAAACGAGCCATCCACATCGGAAGTTCCCCGGCTTGGCGAGCCATTGAGGCTGGGCTGTAATCCGGAACTTGGCCGTCAAAATCGGGGGCTTCGAATTCCCTCCATTCCGAAAAAAAATCGACGAGGGCGGCATGAGAACCATCTCCCGGAACTTGTGCTACCGGAAGCTCGTGCGCCTCGCTACCTATGTTGCTACAGGCACTCACTAGCACGAAGAGGAGAGGCAAGGACAGATGCCGTCGAAGCTCAAAAACCAACATCGAAGACTCCTGGGTTGATCCTAATGCTGCGATGAGAAAAGGTCCGCACACGAAGCATGGTAGCGTGCGAACGCCTCCGGGAAAACGGCACAGCCAGGGGATCAGGCTCTTTTACGACTGTACAAATAGTCCTCTATCCGTAACGCAGGAAGGCCCGAAGTCCTTATCGGACCGCGCTATTCACTAGAAGAAGGCGGCACGATTCCATTCAGACGCATATAGGTCACTAGGTTACCATAGTGCTCGTAGTTGTGTGCGGCGTTGAACGCTAGAACCCCGTACACCGTGGTTGGACCCAAGAAACTCAGAGTCCGAGCTCCTGCTTCATCGGTCATTCCGGCGTAAACGACATCGCAGTACGCAAACCCCATCCCAAGAGCCTCTAGAAGCTGAACTTTGGTCGTCCGGCTTTCCTCAAAGTTCTCAGTTGCTGGGCTCCGCTCCCCAGCTGCCGCTGCGCAGAAGGAGTACTGAGCATTAGCAATGTGCGCGAAAAGTTCACCCATTGATCGCACATCATCGGTCGGCCTGAAGGAGTACAAATCCTCTTCAAGCATTTCAGCACTCGCCATCACGAACGTTTTGGTGCGCTCATAAAGTCCAGCCAGCGACTCACTGACCGACTGTGAGGAGGCGGGCAGTGGCGCACAAAGCCCTAAAAGGAGGGCAGCGCAGGATAGGCTTCTAATCATTGTCAACCTCAGAAAAAGCAGTGAAAATCGGCTTCCGTGTTAATACCCATGTCTTCTCGGCCCCTCAATACATCCGCTGGATCTATGGAGAACATCCCATAATTAGCTAACGGTACACGACCTCAACACGGCCCAACTCGATCTGTGCAAAGGTAGCTCCACCAGGACCAGCCTCCCCCTCGACTCGAAGGTTCGCTCTGAAACTGAATGTAGCAGTGACCCGCTCCGGACCGACTTCGCTCAACGTGAAGGTTCCTGTCGGTGAAAGCCTAGTGGTGTCAAAACCACTGAACGTCGACGATCCGGGATCCGGATGATACAACCCATAGAACGTGTTAGTGGATCCGGGAACATTTTGGACAGTAAAGCCTCTCGGGTTGAGAGGGTTCGGACTTCCATCAATCTGGAGAAGCATTCTGCTCTGGCCCGCCCCTGTGGTGGAAACCCCTTCGACCTGAAGCTGGCCTCCATACATATCGACAATGACATCGACGATCTCGAACAGCATCTCGACTCCATCTAAGGTGGCACGCAGCACACCAGTCCAAGCACCGAATCCGTAATCAGCGCAGCTCACCATAGAGCCCACAGCTGTATAGATCTCAGTCTCGCCGAGCTGTAGACGACCATCCTGTATCACAAAGCGGTAGTTCTCAGATCCTGAGGCTGGGGCATTTGAGACTGAAGCAATCGTGAGGAGTAGGCTTTCACCATCAGTCCTCCATGAACCGGACGACGAGACACAGGTACTTGCTTTGAGATCGCTGACTACTCGTGAGAACAAACCATCTGGTGCAAGGCGAAGTGTCGATTCCAACACCCCTGCCTCGGAAAAACGCCAGACTCCTTGAGGACTCACAGAGATCGGGACGACAGGAGCACTCTCGCTGCATGCCGCCACCGAGAGACATCCGGCGACCAGAAGGACCCTCCTACCCAGAAGGTCCAGAATCATATGAGACATCGTCAGGCTAATGGCCACGCAGCCCTAAACCCCTTCGTGAGTCGACTTCGGCCTTCATCTCAGATCCATACGTCGTTCGGGGCGCTACCTTCGTTTGCGATATCGCCGGTATTCACGACTCCACGAGGTTCTACGAGCATAATCTTGGCTTCGGTCACCGCACGAGGACGGTGCTCTACCCCCTTAGGCACAACAAACATCTCGCCTTCACCGAGCCGCACCGTCTGGTTGGGAAGATCGATCTCAAGTTCACCCTCGATCACCAGGAAAGCCTCGTCCGTATCCGCGTGCTGGTGCCACAGGAATTCCCCTTCGACCCGGACAAGCTTGAACTGAACATCGTTCATCTCCGCAATCACCTTCGGCTGCCACTTGTCGACAAAGAGATCAAACTTCTTTTTCAGATTGACGAGATTACGAATCATTTCGTTCGGCCCACGCCCGTGGTTGAATCCTCTAAAACTGAGAAGTCTATCGTGTGTGTGACCTTCTCACCGGGTGGCAAGACACACTCACCGCTAGACTTCTGGAGCACGCGCTCATCCCGTTCCACAGCCCCACTCCCTACGTCAACAGCCACCTGGACTCTGTAGCGGTCACAAACAGGCGTGTTAGGCGGAAGCCTTAGACCAATAAGGTATCTCCCCGCCCTTACTGGCGTTGTCACCACTACAACACCAGTAGAGTCGATCAGCCCGACACCACCCTCCGCAGGGAAGCCACGCGCCATCACGTAACCCCAAACCATGAGATTGTGAGGGTCCTCATCTGCCTCCATCGGCGAGGGTGGTCCACAACCGACGAAGATGCTGGATCCCAGTATGACTAGTCCTGTAAGCCTCATCCGCATCAACGATCTCAGCCATAGCGAGGGAGCCACCAACTCGTTCATTGGAGATTGGTTCATATGCGCGCTGTCCCGGTCGGCCGCATGGTGCATTCAAAGAGAACCTTCAGTTTGGTCATGCCAACACCCATACACGGATGACGTTCCTTCTCGCTTTGGTCTCTTGGCTATTTTTCCTCTGATTCTGGAGTTGCTACATCGCGATCGCAGTGGCTCGAATCCCTTCACCTAGCACGAATTGAGACCCTACAGCTCCTACGACCGCGGTTTGTCGAGTCAGGTTCAGCCCTGTTCGAAGCCTGAAGAGAGGTTCGATACCGGTGCAATGTCCCGCCATCAAATGCTTCACCCCTATTTCGCGTAGTCGATCCGTCGTCCAACCGAGGGTCTGATCTGTCGCGTTAAACAGATGCAAGCCGCCCATCAGAGCGTGTATGGGGTGATCCGAAATCGCAGACTGAACATGAGTGAGCATATTCACAACACCCGAATGGCCACATCCTAGCAATACTATGTGGCCCTCCTCTGTGACGATCGTAAGCCCCTGGCTTTCTGGCACCCAATCTGCGACCCACGTCCCCGATTCCTTGATCCTTACCTGAACTGGATAGTTCTCCTCCGAATGCGGACGGGGCACAGGGCCTGTGACCCATACGCCTTTGAGGATTTCCGATGGGCCATCGTGAATGATGACCTCGAGTCCGGCGTTTTCCAGCGATTGCCGTTCCTCGATCATCTGGTTGGCCTCCTCTGCCCCCGAACGCGAGGGCACTCGCCTCGGCCGGAAGAATCCCCTCGCCACGTGCACGCGCTCAATAGAACTGTGATTCCCGAGCGCCTCCAGAATCGGCAGGACACCTGTCGTGTGGTCGAAGTGATGGTGACTGAGTACTAAGTCAGTAACACACGAGAGATCAGCACCAAGTACCTCAGCATTGTGAATAACCGTCTCAGGATGACGCCCAGCATCGAAGAGAACACAGGCTCCGTCCGCCTGAACTAATGCGGAAAGACCCCATTCGCCAACGGAATTTCCATTAGCGAGATTTGACGAAAGAATTGTGACTGTCACGTTCTGAGCCACACCTGCACGCTTGTCGTGGCCTTCGTCTGCATGGCCCGGAATACTGATCCCGGTGAGCACAGTAGCAATCGAAGCGATGCTCAATGGAATTATCATGATTGCAGCTCCTTTGGGTCCAAGCAGGGTATTACCTCACAAGATACCAATCTTCCTGTCGAGGTCTAAAGAAGCGCCACCCGCTCTGTGTTAGGTGGGCAGGGTCTTCTGCCATCACATAGACCTCCTGATCTCCCCATTCTGGGATGGCAGTCTTGGTATTGAGTTCAATAGAGATGTACGCACCCGCTACCAAAGGGCGAGCTGTCACATCTGTTCTTCCAGCGCTTCGGAAATCGATGCTCGGACCCAAGCCATGACCGTGGTTGCCGAGCGGGTGAGAGTATATCTGGGCATTGATCTCTTTTTCCTGCATTTCTCTCATCGTCAAGCGATACACTTCTCCTGCAGTCCGTCCAGGTCGTGACGCTCGGAGCATAAGCGCATCCTGAAGGGCATTCGTATTCTCCATCGCATCCTTTAGCCCCTGCGGTACATCTTCCTCGTCAGTGTGGAGTATATAGGCCATTTTCTGCCAGTCCGAATCGAGGCCCATGTAGGAAATCCCGAAGTCGATATGAACGAGGTCTCCCCGCTGCAAGACTATGTCTTCCGGAGCAACAGCAAGGAAGCCACGACTTCCGACCTCAGCCATTCCTTGCCGCTGAACCCGAAGATCCGGCTGAAACCAGGTGCGAACACCGGTCATCCATAACTCATCGTACATAAACCGGCGAACATCACCCACAGTCGTAGTACCTGGCTTGATCACTTCGTTGGAGAGCGCACGTTTCGTGATCGATTCTGTGAGGGCCACGAGATCGGTATAAACCTCAAGCTCACCTGGGATACGCGTGGCCAGATATTCATTGATGAGAGGCTCCGCACTCACAAATCTGCTAGCCGCTTCTGAACCCATCGCCTGGGCCAGGAAACGAAACGAGTCATGCGTCAGGCTCCTAGTCATCCCACGACTGCCTCCGAACCCAAGACCAATCCGCTGTGGGCTATAGGTCTCATAAAGCTCTCGAAGAACCTCAGCGGACGGCCTAGGATCAATCGGCGATTCGAAGTAACGAGCGACCGTTTCTTCCCAGTAACCAGTCGCCGCAATCTTCCTCAGACCGTCTGCCCCCGTATCAACGAAAACGAAGACGTCCCTCCGACCGGTGTAGGGCCTAGCCGGAGCGATATATTCGGTGAGTGGGTCATCATGAAATTCCTCATTCACGACGATCCACATATCGATCGAGTGGCGCTGCATCATCGGAAGAAGCATTTCGTGGCGAGTATCAAGCCAACCATCCCTCACAGCCATCTGCTCAGACCAGTCGAGAAGCTGAACATTAGAGGCGCCAGCATCGCTCTCCGGCAGCCCGTCAGAAAGAGTGCAGGCGGCAGAGAACAGACCGAGAGCGATTAGAGGTATCAGTGGTTTCAAGGTTAGCTCACTGAACGATACGACCAGAATTGGGAAAGACGGACTCTCCCCTCATAATCCGATCTATCGCCGTGTTTCGATCAATATAAAGAGGAGTGTACAAGGCTCGAAGAATCGAACCAACAGCTTCGAGCTCCTTCTTCACCGAACACCAGTTCAGTACGGAAGCAGGTAAAGTACTACCGCTAGAAATGGTGTCAGTAGCAGCATCATTGTGATGCCGTAACCGAACATATCACGAGCTCGCAGACCAGTTATTGCTAATAGTGGAATGGCCCAGAAGGGGTTGAGCAGGTTCGTGTGTGCGTCTCCGACCGCGTAGGCGGCTATCGTCTGACCGAGCGGCACTCCTAATTCTTGCGCAGCGAGTAGCATCGGTCCCCCCACTATAGCCCACTCGCCTCCAGCGGACGGCACGAAGATGTTCAGTGCACCGCCTGTCATCCACGCGACCATAGGGAACGTGTCCTGCGTTGCAATCGAGAGTAGTGCCTCAGTCATGGTGTCAACCAGGCCAGTTCCGGTCATGATACCGATGATTCCCGCATAGAATGGGAATTGCAGGATTACACCGGCACTGCCCTTAACAGCGTCATTGAACTCGCGCTGATATCGTGCTGGGCTGCTGTAGAGCAACATTCCAATCACCAGAAAACCGAAATTGAAGACGTTCAGATTCAGAGCTCCTAGGCCCTGAGTGACAAAGGCTACGCCAAACAAGACAAGGCCAGTCGCCGCGAGGATCCCGCCCAATATTTTCGAATTGTCTATCCGATCGGCTGGAGAATCTAGATCATCAGAGACTCGTGTGAGTTCAGTCGATCCCGCCCCTGCTTGATGAACAGATCCACCCTCGCCCCGGTGCTCTTCGAGGTCGACGAACTGCTCTATTCCTCTAGCGTTCTGATCCGGCGGCGCAAGCAACCAAAGCATTAGGGACCCATATAGGATCGAAATGCCGGTCAAAATCAATGGATACGAGTGGAATACCCATTCAGTAGCGGGCACCACCCGATCGATGATGCCCTGTGCCATAAAAATATTCCCGTCCGTAGCCTGCAGCAGGCCGGCTGAACTCGAGAGTCCCCACCCCCATGTCAGGCTCATTCCTAGGTACCCCGCAACCGCGAGCAGCGGATAGTGGACAGCCATACCCGACTTGTTAGCCGCCTTGCCCATCTCTCTAGCCAGAATCGCTCCAAAGATCAGACCCAAGCCCCACGAGATCCACCCAACCAGCATTGATCCTATACCGACCAGAACTACGGCCTGACGACCGTTCCGGGGTAGCTGTACCAATTTTTGGATACCACCCCGCACACTCGGGTGATAGGCGACGACAGTTCCCGTCACCAGAATGATCACCATCTGCATCGCAAAGGTAAGGAGGTTCCAAAAACCGCCGTACCAAGCGGTCGCTACGTCAGCAATAGAGGAGCCCTCCGACACAAACGCCGCGACCGCAGCCACGTAGGTGAGCAGGATCGCAAACACGAACGGCGACGGCATCCAACGCTCAACCCGATCCGCTATCGCTTCACCGAATTTTTGAACGGGGGTCAACTGCGGATCAGAGTTATCCATGCCGGCTCCGAATCATGTTGGAGAAGGTTGAGAGGAAGAAGCAAACGCGCAGGCACGACACGTGGCCAGCCCACCCTTCATGTCCGATCAACGGAACCCCGGCACCCTCCGCCGGTTGGCTCCCGGCTCGGTGCCGGATGGGTCACGGTCACGCTTTTCGACGTCGGGATCGCCATCTTGGTCACCGACGATACGAACCGCCCAGGGGTCATCAACACCCGCTAGGTCGCAGAAGTCCCCCGTATCGAGGAAGTGCGTGTGGAGACACTCGGACGTTGAACCTAAACTCGTGAGCAGATCTACTGTCTCCGGGTATCCGACCCTAGTGAAGAATCCAGAACGTCCGCCTCGTGCCATGTCTGCCGTTGACTGTCCCAATCGGGTGATCACCGTTACGTCCCCTCCCTGCGACACTAGGTACCGGACCAAATCATTGTCGCCCCGAGACGCTGCGTAATGCATGGCGGTATAGCCCCAAGAATCAAGCGCGTTGACATCGACATTGAGCTCTTCGACAAGATATCGCACCGTAGGGATGAAGCTTTCAGGAACATTCCGAATACTGAACGATCCGAGACCAGTGAAACCTCCACCGGCTGCTACATGGATCGGATATGCGTTGAAGGCATCCTCGGGAATCCATGGCAGTCCTGAATCTTCTTGTTGACGCCCATCTTGCTGTCTCCGCTCACGCATACCCACCGCAGGCCATGAGGTGGGTATGTTAGGATCGGCTCCATACGCGACCAAGAGCTTCATCATTCCGAGATCTTGAGCGAACGCAGCACGCCAGAAAGGGGTCGCACCCTTGAGATCCGTACCAATCTTGGTCAACCCATACTCGAAGTACCACAAGTGTGTATTAAGGCGAAGGTTTGGATCAGCACCCGCATCCAGTAGCGCAACCACCAATTCCGTATACTCGGTCTTCTGGTTGTCTTGCGCTCGCGGCTGGGGATAATTCGACTTTGGTGCCCAGTGCGTATTGAGCGTCGCAAACAACGCTGTCTGCCCATCGGTCGTCGCTTGAAGGTTGGGGTCAGCTCCCTCAGCGACAAGCATCATAGCCACGTCAAACTGCCCATTGAGTGCCGCCATTACCAGCGGACTCGTGCGATCTCCCGCACTGACCTGATTGATATCCGCACCCCCTTCTAGCAAGGCCATAGCAGCTTCGCCGTGCCCCTCTCGCGCAGCAAACAGCAACGCTGTCATGCCACCAGTCTTGCCTACGAGAGTCTCTCTATAAGGTGGACGTGGCACATCCGGCCCTCCCGGGTAGTCAGGACGGTAGTTAACCAGTTCCTCGGATTCGTAGTCCCTGTATGGCTCGCCAGAATCTAAGTAGGCACGCTGTTGTCGGATCGCCTCCTGAATCTGCTCAGCGCTCGGCTCCCACTCTCCTCCCCCTGCTTCTTCTTGGCGGAAATTTTGGATAGTGCGCCGCAGATGTCTTGCCGCATCACGATCTGCTATCAGGTGCTGAAGCACATCGACCACATCCGTCTCTACCGATAGATCAGCGCCACCCTCGACAAGCAGTCGAATGGTAGCCGCTCTGTTGTTCGCGGCAGCGAACATCAGAGCGGTCTGCCCGGCAGAAAGTTCGACAGCGTTTGGATCAGCGCCTGCCCGAAGGAGCGCACCGACCACATCGAAACCTCCCGACGCCCCCGCTGCGAGATGAAGAGCTGTCACACCACTAGTAGTGGTTACCCTATTCGGGTTGGCTCCCGCTGCGAGCAGGGCGCTAACGATCTCTTCATTTCCTCGACGAGCCGCCAGATGCAGCGGAGTATATGCTCCAATACGTGTACCTGCCTCAACGGGCACACCCGCAACCACAAGCTCAATAGCCACATCAGTATGGCCTCGCTCAGACGCAAGATGCAGTGCGTTCATCCCGTCTCCACGCGTAGCGGTCAGGTCCGCACCAGCACTCACAAACGTCCGTACCGTTTCAAGATCTCCGTCCTGAGACGCCACCAGCAGGTCCTGTGCATGCGCGTTCGTTGGGATGATCGCAAGCGCAAGTAACCCGACTGCCACCAAGCGTCCCGAAAACCTCACCGTCACGATCCCTTAGGAAAGTTCAAAGGAAGCGAACCTGTACTATCACCGAAGGCGCTCATGTCGTGGCCAATTCCTTCCATCAGCGTTACAAAAGCGTTCGCCATCGGGGTTCCCTTAGGCGCACGAACGTGAATGCCACCCTCCAGCGCTCCGTTCGCCTTGCCCATGAATATCAGAGGACAGCGACGATGATTGTGAAGATTTGGATCTCCCATGGGAGAACCCCACACAATCGCCGTCTTATCGAGAAGCGATCGGTCTCCATCCATCGTCGTCCGCATCCGCTCAAGAAAATACGCCATCATACCGAGTCGGTGCGTATTGATCTTGTTGAAGTCCATGATGTCGGCAGGAACATTGCCATGGTGTGACGCACCATGAATGGATTTAGTGGTACCAGACAGAGGGAAGGTCCGGTTTGATTGGTCGAAGCCTGTCTTGAATGTGATGACCCGCGTCATATCGGTCTGGAGGGCGAGCACCTGAAGGTCAAACATGAGCTCCATGTGCTCTTCCCAGGAATCCGGAATACCCGAGGGTGCCTCCGGCATCTGTCGCTCTTCACCACTGAGATTTCTGGCTTCTACAAGTTGGATTCGGCGTTCGATCTCACGAACATGAGTGAGATACTCGTCCATCGCCGCACGGTCCGTCGCTCCCAAAGAGCTACGCAGTCGCGAAATCTCACCCGTGATCCAGTCGAGCATGCTTGCATTAGTTCGGCGTCGAGCCCGACGGTCCGCTTGGGAATCTCCAGCTCCAAAGAGGCGCTCGAACACGGCCCGAGGTTCACGAATGGCTGGCAAAGGTTGATTCGGAGAAGACCAAGCGAGCGATGTCGTATACGCACAGTGGTAATTGTATGCACAGCCTCCTCCCCGATCGATAACCTCAGTGCACAGCTCTAAAGAAGGTAGCGCGGTATCTCGACCAAAACGCTGAGCGTGAAGTTGATCTAAAGAGGTCCCCAGAAAAATATCCGAACCCTGGGTCTGCTTAGGATGGGCTTGGGTAAGGAAAACAGCAGTCGATCGATCGTGGTCTCCCCCGATCTCCTCGGCCCGGTACGGTTCAGCCATGCGACAGTCCGTTTGGCTGACGATCGTTAGATATTCGCGGTACGCCTCCAGACCCTTCAACGAGCTGTCCGCATGGAACTCGAAATCCCTTCCGACACCAGCTGGCGAGAAGAGATTCCGCGCCTCACCCCAGTCACTGCCTCCCGCGGACCCCATCGACTCTTCGACAGCGACGAAACGCGTGAACTGCGGATCGTCTGTTGGGTTCCGCCACACCTTACCAGCGGGGACCATTGCATCGAGAAGAGGCAGTGCGACGGACGTACCCATCCCCTTAACAAAGGTCCGTCGATCAAGATGTTTCCCGGTCAAAAATTCCATATCACGCTCCGTTTCATCGACAATACCTAACTAGAGGCTAGGCTGTCCATACGATTCATCGTCTCCCAAAGAACCAGCAGGTGTATCGGCAGATGATTCGGACCGCATCATCTGGAAGGTGTCACTCTTCACTACACCCAAAATGAACGATGACATCCGGTAGTCATCGTCCTCTGCATCTCGCACTATCTGACGTACCGTTGGCTGGTCGAAGTACTCGACACGCCTGCCAATCGCGTAGGCCAGTAGATTCTGAGTGAAGTTCCGCACGAGAGGAATGGGTCGATCGAGCAGGACTCCATTGAGATCTTCCGGGGTGGTCAACTCAGTCCCGTCGTAATACGTGCCTCTCGTGTCCAGCGGTACCCCATCTTCCCGAATCCGCCAACGCCCCGTCACATCAAAGTTGTCGAGTGCAAGACCTATAGGGTCCATCATGCGGTGACACGCATTGCACGTGGGATTTTCCCTATGAATCTCCATACGTTCCCGAGTCGTCAGACGACGTCCGTCTGACGCCCCCGAAGTTTCCTCGAACGCGGGGACGTTAGGAGGAGGGGGAGGAGGAGGAGAGCCCATCAGAACTTCCATTACCCACTTGCCTCGCAAAACAGGGGACGTACGGGCGGACATGGAGGTTGCGAGTAAAACAGAACCGTGCCCGAGAATCCCTCTGCGAGTCTCATCCGGATATGTGACGCGACGAAACTCTGACCCCGTGACACCGGGGATCCCATAATGCTCAGCTAAACGTTGGTTCACGAACGAGTAGTCAGCGCTGTAGAACTCCAGGAGGGTTCGATCCTCAGAAATGAGATTAGAAAAGAAGAGTTGCGTCTCTCGGATCAGATCCTCGCCGAGCTGACCCGAAAAATCGGGATAGAGATAGAGTTCAGGCTGGTTTTTTTCAGCCTCCTGCAAGCGAAGCCACTGCGACGCAAAACGTGTAGAAAGAGCCTCAGCCTTAGAGTCAGCCAGCATTCTTCGGACCTGAGCCTCGAGCACAGATTCGTCAGCTAGACCTCCAGATGCCGCTACATCAATCAACTCTCTATCAGGACCCGTACCCCACAGGAAGAAAGCGAGACGAGCCGCTAAATCGGTGTCCTTGATCCTGTACGAAACACCAGGCTGCACGTCGCGAGGCTGTTCCTCTAAACGGAACAGAAACGATGGAGAGGCCAAGATCGCCTGCAGAGCGGTCCGCACACCCACCTCGAAACCGCCATCCGCAAGTCCGGCCTCATAGAACAACATCGGGCCAGCAATATCCTCCTCTCCAACAGGTCGGCGGTACGCCTCAGTCGCGATTCTGCGCACTATCGACTCCGCACACACTCGCTCCTGACCCGGCGTCACTGGTTCGACTGCACCATGTGCCCCACTCACCTTTTCGGCATCGGGATGACAGGTAAAAATCCGAGCCCGACTTGGCGTCTGCGATACGCCGACCGGATCAAGCGGACCCGTTACCATAAAGTCTGCGACATGCGGCAAAGCCGTTATCCCATAGTTCGCCCACTGTATGGCGTCCTCCCCTCCAACGAATGACCAGTCAAACGGACTCAAGCGGTCCTCATATGGCCCCTCGATTCTGCGAACAAACGCCGCGGCAACTTGCCTCTGCCCGGATTCCACGAATATCGGCTCTGTCTTGACCGGAACGTTCGCCTGCCTTCCGTGCTCAAGCTGAAGCCCAGCGACGCCCTCACCGTCAATCGACACATCAAGATCCTGTGAATTCGTGCCACCTCCGAACAACATTTCAAACGAGAAGACATAATCCCCGTCCACAGGGAAATTGTGGGTGATCACCATACCGCCCCGGGTTCCGAATGGGGCACCTTCGAGCTGATCCCAAGAATGCTGCGAAACATCGATCGGGTTAGTGTATTTCGCAGAGAATGTCTGAGCTTCGGCGTTACCCACGGCAATTCTACTGACCTCCGTAGCAGCCCTCAGGTAAGCTTCGAGCAGGGTCGTCGAGAGTCCCTGGGCGGCGGAGAGGTTGTCAAAGTTGCCCAAATAAGTGTCCGCTGGAAGCCATCTTCCCGCGTCGACCTCAATCCCGAGAAGCTCGTATATGACCCGCTCGTACTCAGAACGATTGAGACGCTGGAAGCGGCGTATACCAGGATTTGGATCCGTGACGGCCGCAGCATCCACCACCGATTCAAGAGTTTCGACGAGCGCGTTTAAGGTGTCGGCTGTCGGTCGCCGAGCGCCCGGTGGAGGCATCATCCCCGCCCTAAGCTTGACGATCATCTTCTCCGAAACGGCAGCGTGTTCGTCAGCGTATTCCGGATCGAAACCCTCAAGGGTGAGATTACCCGTCATCCGGCGTTCGTTGTGGCACCGAACGCAGTAAAGCTCTACAACATCTGCCAAAGCTGACGTGGCGACCAGCTGGCGGTCCGGAACTACAATGACGGGAGGTACACCCACTTGGACTTCCGTGATCACAGCTTCGGGTTCACCGACCCGTATGGGCGCGTTCGTACCAAGGCTCTGTCCACCAAGAATGAGCCCCAGCCCCAATAGCCCTGAACTGAACGCGATCGTCTTCACGAGATCCTCCTCCCGAGGCCCCACTGCTCCAATGAATTACCAGCCAGAGGATGGGGGTACCGGGAACCAGAGCCAATCTAGGGCTGGCGTCCTCCTCGGGCCATCAGAATCTCATCAAATACGTCAGCTTGGTCACAAGGCCACGATCTGTGAGTGACCAGCCCCTTAAGTCGTCGCTTCGATTCTCTGTAAAGACAATGTAGAGGTCGCTTCCGGGGCGATGAATGAAATTGAACCGCACATTAGTGGAAAAGTCCCCGTCTAGACTGTTGTGTTGAACCAACGCGTTCACGAAAAGTCGCGTCGATAGCGAGAACGAGGCCCTCAACGAGGAAATGTCGGCAGTAAATTCTCCTCCAGGCACTTCCGCAATGTTGCGATTTAGCCCTGGCGTGAGCGAAAAGCGCGGAGAAAGAGCCATCGTAGCACTGACACCTGCACTCACCAAAGAGCCGCCATAGAACTGAGAGACCATTCCATTCACTTCCGCGCTAAGCGGTCTTGCACGGCTACTCCCACCGAACCACCCCACATGATTGTTGTCGTAGCGTCCTTTCGGTACTTCGACGTCGGGCGCTAACTCAAATGCATCATCGACAACCGTCTCACCCAAGTTGCCAAGCACGCTGAGGTTGTCCCCTGAGCGCCATGTTGGCGTCGTGAGGAACCCAACTTGCCAATCTTGCATGCGATTGCCGGTCATAGTCGACGCATATTTCCCGCCGACAAACAATCCAACCTCCCGCAACCCTAGAGCACTTGGGCGCCACGTATAGCCATTATACAGCTCAGTGCTCCGATAGTCTTTCCTCGTAATGAAGCCCGCTGAGGCTTCAGACTCGGCACCAACCGCATAATGATTAAGAAATGATCTCCATCGATCACCACCGTACCTATATCCAACGTGATAGGCGACGCCATCCCCACCTACTCCTTCGGTGAAGCTACGCGTAACCGAAGCATCCCAAACCCATGCCTGTCCGACTACGAACTGACCATCGATCCCAGCTACCGTGTTCGTCGCTTCATTGCCCCGACGATCTACAACCATGGCGCCGATATAGTTGGTTTCTCCGACATCCCGCTTGATGCGAGCAACTGAAAAAAGCTCACGATCAACAGCCCGAAACTCTGAAGACTCAGGGACTGCATCGGTCATAACGCTCATGAAGCCTACAGTCTGCGAACCCACCCGACCCGTAAGACGAGCGCCTCCGACAATAGGGACCGACCCGTTCTCTGAAATCCCTATCTGGCGACTAAAGAACATCTGGTATGCGGGAGGTTCCAGAGGGTTTCCTGGGTTTCCGAAAGCAAAAATGCCTGAGTTCTCAAGGAAGAAGTCCCGCTTCTCAGGAAAGAAAAGGTTGAAGCGAGTAAGGTTGACCTGTGCATCGTCAACTTCGACTTGAGCGAAATCCGTGTTAAACGTCAGATCCAAGAGTAATCCCGGCGCAATTTCACTCTTCAAATCCACTCCGACAGCTCGGTCGACAGAACCATTCAACGCATCAGCAGAATTCCGTTCCTGCACTCGACCGAGCAGCCCGTACGGTTTGGCTTCGACATTGAGCCCCTGACGAGGCAGATCGCTCAGACCACTGAGATGCCCCGCTCGGCTAACCCGCTGAAGTCCTCCCCCCTCACGCTCCCATGAGCGCCAGTACACCTGCTCATTCTTACTGCGAATCCCTCTGAAGAAATTGATCCCCCAAGGTTCTTCACCCGACGCGTCCGGATAGCGTAACGTGCGCCAAGGAATCGCGAATTCAGCGCTCCATCCATTCGGTGTGCGGGTGCCCGCGACCTCCCACACTCCGCGCCAGTCTATGTTAACTGAGCTGCCTTCATCGGTGATGAGTGCTTCGAACTCAGCACCATTCGGGTTCGTCGCGAATACCACTCCATTCCGATGATCGTGGAACGGGTCAAGAAGGATTGCAAAAACATCATCCCCCGCCTGCTGTAATTCTCCACGTCCGAACGGGTCGACCTCAAGAATCCGGTCGCGCTGCATAATTCGAGACACGACCTGATCCGGTCTAGAATGAAAAGCGCGCACCGACACGTAGAGCGCTTCGTCGTCGTATACGACGCGCACTTCTGTCATCTCGGTGGCAGGATCCGACTCAATCGGGTTCTGCTGCAGAAAATCAGTTATGGGAGGTACCCGCTCCCAGAACCGTTCATCGACGCGTCCATCAATCTGAGGGCGCTCACTAACATCCTCAGAAAGTCGGACAGCGTTTAGAAATCCGGGCGAGGGCACTTCCTGCGCTTCTGATGTGACAGGAGCAAATAGAGCCGCGGCTAGCACCGACGTCCACAAACGAATCTTACGCACGAGTCCGGCAACGCACCCACACTTCGACATCCTTCTCCCCCTGCGCCTTCCGCTTTTCGCTAGTGCACTTCGGTCATATCGCCGGAAAGAAGGAGGAAGACATCACCCAAACAGGCAAGCCCTTGCCGGTTCGCACTGTTAGGCTTAGCGGCACTAAATCAACTCGGATCCAAAGCCGCACCGATTCTCAAGATCGCATCGCGGAAGTGCAACTCGGTCGGCCTGTGCGAGGATGTCGCACTTTCAAGTTGTTCACGGAGCATCTGAAGCTCGCCGCGCGCGAACGACACTATATCGGTTTGCGCTGCATCCTCATGTTCCAGCAGCGTCTTCATCCGATCAAGGTAGGATCGCTGCAAATTTCGCCGGTACACATCGGTGTCACGACCTGACGCAAGCTCTGACCACACACCACTTCTCAGGTCGACAAGCATCTCATGGAGTGAATACGCCTGCCCCCCATAGAATGCTTCCTGTTCGATAAGCCGCTTCATGCGCTCGACATTTAAAACCTGATCCAAGCCGCTCGACTGTCGTGCATGTACAAGGTCCGTCGCACCGGTCGCCTGAAACCTCTCCAGGATATCACTATCTAGCAGCCAGTGTGGTGTCGCAAAAACCTGCCGGTTCAGATACTCAAGCGCCCTCTTCTGCTTGTTGGCCTGCACCATCTCGTACTGAACACCTCCCTGCCCCTGGCGCTTACGTGTCCTTACGACCCCTCCGACATTTGCCACCACATGACCTGTATACCGGCTCCACTGGCTTACCACATTGGTGTACAGCTCTTCGAGAGCCGAGTAGTCGTCACCCTCTACATAGGTCCAGTCGATCAGGTTGGCCGCAATCCGCTTTAGGTTCTCTACTCCATAGTCTGACGCACGCATAGCATCGTCGCCGATTGCCTCAGTGAGAGAGGAAGGATCCGCGCCACCTCTCATGGGGCTTGAGAAGAGATAGACTGGGTCTTCTTGCCATTCTTCGACGAAGTTTCGCATTCCTTCCTGTTCTGAATAGCGGTCCTGACCCAGATGCATCCTGTAGCCCCACTCAATCGCGAACTTGTCATAGGGACCCACTAAAGGCATCAAACAGGTGTCGTCTCCGGGCTGAGCGACATAGTTGAAGCGCGCATAATCCATAATGGACGACGCCACCCCCATTTCGCAGACGAACCGGGTACGTAGGTCTTCGACAGAATAAGACGAAGAAGACTGCATGTTGTGCTGCAGTCCAATTGTGTGCCCGACCTCGTGAGCTGACACGAACCTTATAAGCTCTCCCATCAGATCGTCAGAAAACTCAACACCTCTCGCGTGTTCGTTGGCTGCCGCAGTCTGAATAAAGAACCAATTGCGCAGCAGGTTCATCACGTTGTGATACCACTGGATGTCACTTTCTAGGATCTCACCAGTCCGAGGATCATGAACGTGTGGGCCAGACGCATTCTGCACGTCTGACGCTAAGTAGCGGATTACTGAGTACCGGGCGTCCTCAGGACTCCAGGCGGGGTCTTCTGGAGCATCCATCGCGATGATCGCGTTACTAAAGCCAGCGGTCTCAAACGCCACCTGCCAGTCCTCAACCCCCTGCTTCAGATATGGGACCCACTTTTCGGGGGTGGCAGGGTCGATGTAATAAACGATGGGTTGCACGGGATCGACGACTTCACCACGAGCATAGGCCTCAGGGTCGCTAGGCTCGAGACGCCAGCGGGTCACATAGCAAGTTTCTACCGCACGTTGAGCCTCTATGCCGTAGTCAGTCTGGGTCGTACTGAAGAAACCAACGCGCTCATCGCATAGGCGTGGCTCAATGGGGTCATCAGGTAAAAGGAGCATCGAATGGTGCATTTCCATCGATAGAGTGTTGCTTGCCTCGTTCGACGGAGCTTCAGTCGCTTCATAAGTCAGGACTCGACGCACCTCAACGTTACGTGGGAATGCACTCGCGCGATCGATGTAGGTCCGGTCACCGTCTACACGGCGAACTCCATAAGAAGAACGTCGTCGCTTTTGTAGGCCAAGCATGGTGACATCTTCAGTAAAGAGATCCGTCACGTTGACCACGACAGCGGTGGAATCCTCATTCATGACTTCGACATCAAACGCCATGACGATTGGCTCGAAATTAGAGTTTCGAACAGCGGCGGCGATCGTTGTGGAATCTCCTGCAAAATTGTCGTAACTCACTAAACGAAGCAGCACGCGCTCGCCATTGTGCTCCCATCGCACCGTAGATGTATTCGACTTGGAGCCGCCGTACCCAGCACCATCAGGCGTGCGGGAGACCCGGCTGAGCAGGAGCATTTCTCGATTCATAAGATCAAGTGGGATCTCGTAGTAGAGATCCGCTCCGATCATGTGCGTATCAAAGAGACCCTCACTAGTGACCGCCTCTTCCGTGATCACTTCCGCGTACGTGGTTGCTTCAGGGTCTCCATCAGATTCTTGGCCCTGCTGGAACGCAGCAACAGGCGCCACCATGAAGAAGAGGGAAAAGAGCGCGAACAACGTTGAGCTGCGGAGCATGGTAGTCGTGGGTTTGTCAGTAGATATGTGGATCCCACTAGCGAAAAGAGCTAGGGCGCCAATGTGGATCCCTGATCCATCAGAGGACAGGGGCCTCGCTGGGTAACGCTCAATCCGAACCGTAACAAATCCTGATCAGAAGCCTTCGGCCCCATGATAGGTGCCGAAGGCTTCTGATCCTCTCCGGGTCTTTGCCTAGTGGCCCTCTGGCACAGTCATCGAGATTCCAGCCTCTGCTAAACGCGCACTCATGGCACGTGCTAACTCCAACACGTTCTCCGCCTCCGCCATAGCAGCTTCTAGGGCAGGTTTTACATCGTAGTAGCGGGCGATAAGCGCATCACTAGGAGGCTCCCAGAAGGCGAGCACTTCATCCTTCAGACCACTGACTTGGCCGAACACATTCTCAGGATTAGCCTGACCGCCACCAAACCGGCGCCCCCCCTGCTGCCGAGGCACACCGAACTTGACCCTCGCTTCATCCCAGGCTTCTTGGAACGAGTCAAAGTCAGCCTTCAGTGCCTCCGGGACTTCAGCGTCTTCCATCTGGTCAACGGCCGCAGTCACCTCCTCGTGTACCTGAGCAACGATCAAAGAAATGTGTTGGCCGCGGCGCTGCACCTCGTGCAAATCGTTCGCCACATTGTCATACGCCACTCGTTCGGCTCCTGCCAGGCCCACCTCCGAATCCATGACTATTGTCATCGATTCGGAGTCTACCACCTCTCCCTCCACGACCAGTGCGACATGATATGTGCCTGGCCTCACGAACGGACCTACGTCTCCGCTCGGTCGGTCTTCTTCCGTCTCGCAAATATCACGAGACAGGTATCCCGGTGCTGGGGGCGGAGTCGGAACACCCTCAATATCCGCATTTCCACTTCCCCGCCCGAATCCACCGAAACCACCGCTCGCACCGCCTAGTACAGGCTCGACGCGCTGGTCCCAGCACATTGTTCGGATACCTGGTTTTCTCCGGTTTTCTGGGGCGAACAACTCACGCACCAGATGCCCTGACTCGTCCATGATCCTGAGAGACAGCTCTCTGACTTCATCATCCAGATAGTAGTGCATGATAGCCTCAGCCGGAGGATTCTCACCGACAAAATACTGATGGCCCCAGAACTCTTCGTTCTTATCGTCCATCATCTTGAACTGTAGTGCCGTTGGTACACTGAACAGGCGGGCATCGGACTCAGTGGCGGCAACGTATTCCTGGATGGGCTCGAGGTGATCAAGGATGAAGAGAGCCCTACCATGCGTAGCAACGATCATTGCGTTGTCGCGTTGGTGCAGCGTGATCTCATCCACTCGAACAGTGGGAAGATTCGCACGCAGCCTCCGCCAGCTTTCTCCGCGATCAAGTGAGAGAAAAATGCCGGTTTCTGTTCCCACATAAAGGACATCTCCATTCCGATGATCCTCAGTCAACGTCCTGACATTCTCTCCCTCAAGCCCTTCCGTAATTGATCGGAACGTCATTCCGAAGTCCTCACTGACCCATACATACGGGTCGTAATCATTGCTCAGATGATTATCGATCGTCACATAGACTCGACCGGTAGAGAAGCTGGAGGGTACTACCTCGGACACCCAACCCATATGAGGTGCGTCAGGCAACCGATCGCCAACGCTCTGCCAAGAAGCTCCACCATCACGTGAAACGTTCACTGTGCCATCATCACCACCCGTATAGTAAACACCAGCCGACGCTGGAGATTCTGCAAGAGATACGAGGGTTGGCCAGTTCGAAATTCCATCATTCCGGGCAATGGTTACTTCACTGTTTAACACTCCCATTGTCCTGATGGTGTCGCGGTCGGCTCCCGAAGAAAGATCAGGACTGATAGCAACCCACGAGTCCCCGCGGTCAGATGACCGGAAAACCTTCTGAGCTGCCGCTATGAGGACCCCCGGATCATGAGGCGAACGAATAAACGGAGTGTCCCAATGCCACCGATAACGGTCTCCTTGCAAGTGATTTACGACGTTTGTCGCTGAGGGACGAATACTCTTTGATTCACCGGTCACGACATCGCGCCGGACCATGTTTCCTCCCTGAGATTCCGCGTATACAATCCGCGGATTACGCAAATCTGGCATCGCTACAAAGCCGTCACCCCCTCGGACCTGATACCAGTCGTAATTGGTGATCCCAACGTTCTGACGCGTTGCACTAGGACCACACCAGCTGTAGTTGTCCTGCATACCACCGCAAACATTGAACGGGCGCTCCATGTCGTAGTTCACGTGGTAGAAGAGTCCCACCGGTAAGTTTGGCAGGAAGCTCCATGTGCGACTTGCATCCCATGAAACCGCAAGCCCACCATCGTTTCCGATCAGTACGTGATCTGGGTTCTTCGGATTGATCCAGATAGCGTGCACGTCGTCGTGGGTTAGGCGAGCCGCGTCGGTTGCGAACGTCTCACCACCGTCAACAGTTAGGTGCAGGCCGACACCGCCCATATAGACCCGGTCGGGGTCAACCGGATCGACGCGGACCTGGCTGAAATACATTGGACGAGGATTTGTGTTGCTCATAAGCGTCCACGTCGCCCCCCCATCCTGTGAGCGATAAAGACCCGTCAGGTTCTCGACTTCCCCATCTTCACTCTGATCTCTACCACCAGGTCCATTACCACCGACTCGCGGGCCTTCCACCAGGGCATATACGACCTGATCATCACGCCCGTAGACATCTACCTCAATGCGGCCAAGTGGACCATCTGGGAAACCACCTCCAGTCACTCGGGACCAGTTGTCTCCCCCGTCAACTGACTTCCAAACACCACTGCCCGGACCACCCCCGTTCATGCAACATGCGTTGCGACGGCGCTGATACGTTGACGCGTAGAGTGTATTCGAGTTGGTACTTGAGCGGACGAGAGCGTTTGCACCGGTATCGTCATCCACCTCGAGCACCTTCGTCCAGCTGTCGCCTCCGTTCGTCGTCTTGAAGACACCTCGATCCCCCCCCGACCCAAAAAGCGGTCCAGTAGCGGCGACAAGGACGACTTCACTGTCCCTCGGGTCAATTAAAATTCGGTTGATGTGGCGCGAATCCTCCAAACCCATGTGATTGAATGTCTGTCCGCCATCGGTCGACTTATAGACACCACCACCCCAAGAGGTCGTCTGTCTGTTATTGGATTCTCCCGCACCAACCCATACCAAGTCTGGATCTGTCTGAGAGATTGCTACGTCACCTAGCGCAATCAGTCCCTCGTCCTGAAACAGCGGCTCGAAGAGCGCGCCGCCGGAGGTGGTCTTCCATAAGCCGCTATGGGCGGTAGCCGCATAGTAAATGGCCGGATTGGCCTCATACACAGCCAAATCTGAAATGCGGCCAGACATGGTCGCCGGTCCGATCGAGCGAAAATGGAGAGAATCGAATTCTTCGGCGACCGACTGGGCTTTGAGCAGGGAAGTTCCGCCCGCAATACCCAGTAGTACCAAGAGAATGATAGAAGAACGATGAACCTTCATGAGCTTTTCCAGTGCTAGTTCGGGATAGGTGCCCAATGTCGGCAAGGCTAAGAAAGCAGGAAAGGGGACTTGGCTCTCAAACTCATAAGCGGACCAAGAAGCGAATCGCTAAGGAGTTCTCTGGACGGCAGCGGCTTACTCAACGATCGTGACGGATCGTATCTCACCGTGACTGAAGAGCTGTGCTTAACCTTACCGAAATTTTCGATTCCATCTGGGAGGCACTCGCCAAGGGTCGTGTCCATGCACGAGATGCGTTCCATACGCCTGCCGTTGGCACAGTTCGTGCTGGACAGCCAGAAGTGCGCACTGTCGTGCTTCGTCATGTTGACAGTCAGGCGGGGATCCTTGGGTTCCATACAGATCGTCGAAGTCCGAAGGTTCAGGATCTAACAACAGAGTCGACCTTAGCGTGGCATTTCTACGATCATGAGCGAAAGGTGCAAATACGGGCGCGTGGATCGGGGCTCGTGCACATAGATGATGAGGTCGCCGATGAAGCCTGGGGAGAGGTGGCGCCTCTCGGACGCCGGTGCTACGGACAAATCAAGGGGCCGGGTGTTTCGAGCACCGACCCGCAGGTGGGCCTTCCATCTTTAGAGGCGCTAGAAGCCGAAGAGCCTAGTGTCGTCGCTGAATGTCGAGAAAATTTTTGTGTCATTCGGAGCAGATTGACCGAAATCGACTGGTTTTATCTTCAGTTTCAGGGACACAGACGCGCGCGGTTCACCCGAACTCAGAGTGACTGGCAAAGTATGTGGGTTGCGCCCTAAATCTTCAGCATGCACGCCGTTTTTCGACATAGCTCGCCAGTCTGATCATCGCCACCTCAAGCTCATCATACTGAACACACGGATAGACAACCCGAAACAGACCGTGCTTCGTGTGCCCAAAACCCACGCCAGGGGTTAGAAGCACTCCGGTTTCGTCGAAAAGCTTTCGCCAAAGGCTCATCTCCCCGCTTTCGGAATCTTCCTCGAGAAATTCTGAAAGGTCTACCCACAGGAAGAGGCTACCCCTAGCTGGTACATACGGTACTCCCATATCTCGAAAGGACCGGGCGGCGAGGGCATAAGAATCGGTGAGACGCTGCTGATTTCGAGTGATGAAATCGTTAATGAATTCGTCTTCTGTCAGTACGCGGCTCAATACCCACTGTGTGTAGTTAGAAAGCGAGTGCGTCAGGTTGAGGTTCTCATAAGCCTCGAGTGCTCTCTTGTTTAGCGTCCACAGAATACCCACTCGAAAACCAGATATCCCCAAGTCTTTCGACAAGGAATACCAGAGATGCAGGTACTCGCTTTGCCTGGCTTTCATCACTTGTGCGAATGAACTAAACGTCATTTGCGAGACATAATCATCGCGGATATCAGGGTGTCCGGTGTCTATGATTGACAACCCGTAGATCTCGTTAACTATGAGATGCACTTGGTGCGCTATACACCAATCGGCAATCCGGTTCAGTCTGTCGACGTCGTAAATCCCCCCCGTCGGATTGTCTGGAGAGGTGAGGATAAGGAGTCGAAAACGCCGACCTGAGTCAGTGATATCCTCCCAAGCACGCTCTAAATCATCGACGGTCAGGAGAGGTCCGTCCGCAAGTTCCGATATCTCATGGTGCGTTATGAGATCGTAGCGTTCGACCTTTGAGAAATTACCGAGGTCCTTTGTGTAAACTGGATAGCATGGTGCGGGGATGACAGCTACATCTCCCTCCTCAGCAAGGACAAAAGCCGTCATCTCAATAACGCCCGTGGCACCCGGTGACACGACTACCTCGTCTGGCTGGATTGAGCACCCCGTCAGATGAGTTCCCATAAAGTGCGCTAGTGCCTGCCTGAATCCTGGAGCACCACCTGCAGCTGTATAACTGGGGACCCAGTCCGGGATCGACTCTGAGCCTGCTATCGATTCGACCCTTGCCTTGAGGTCAGGCCAGCTGAGGCGGTTCTTAGCGATGTTGAGAGGGATCTTTCCTTGCGGATTTTCGGTGGGATGATACCGATCCCGTTCTGTCTCTCTTAACGCATCGTAATCGATTCGGAGAGGGCTAGCCGCAGCATGCGCTCCCCGGGACGACAGTGAGTCCGTCACGGCCTATAAATCTCCACTTTTTTTGGTTGGAACCCATTGATACAGTTGGAGGGAATTAGTAATGCTCAAGATACCACATTAGGCCACTGCTGACGTTTACAATTAGTCCATCCCACAGATGACCAGTAGCTTCTGTAGTTCTCCTCACGCCTGCGCACTGAGAGTTCACTTTTGGGTCTCACCACAGTAGACGCGATCGCTTTCGTAGCGTTCTTGTCCGCAGTGATCGGCATCTCACTATACGCATCGCGCGACGAGGATACATCAGAGGATTATTTCCTAGCTGGTAGAAGCCTAACGTGGTGGCTGATCGGATTCAGCTTGATCGCCTCAAACATTTCTACCGAGCATTTCATCGGGATGGCAGGATCCGGCTTCGGCTCTGCCGGCATGGCAATCGCCTCGTACGAGTGGATCGCCGCACTTTCGCTGGTGATCGTAGCGTTCTGGGTTCTTCCTCTCTTTCTGCGTCTAGGCATCTTCACGATGCCTGAGTTCTTGGAGCACCGCTACGGGAACCCGGCACGCACAATCATGGCCATCTATCTGATGGCTGCGTACGTCGGCGTTGCGATCGCTGGTGTCCTCTACTCAGGGGCACTCGGACTTCAAACGATCTTCGGACTCGACCTGCTGCCAGGCATATGGCTTATAGGAATCCTAGCCGGTGTATACACAGTATACGGCGGACTCAAAGCCGTCGTCTGGTCAGACCTTCTGCAGGGCTCAGCGCTGCTGGTCGGCGGATGCGTCGTGACAGTGCTGGGCCTCTCTGAGGTTGGTGGCCTGCAGGCGTTCTTGGCCGCCAATGAAGATAAGCTGCACATGGTGCTTCCAGCTGATGATCCGGAGCTCCCATGGACGATCTTTCTACTTGGGATCTGGATCCCGAATATGTTCTACTGGGGTTTCAACCAGTTCATTA
>MDSV01226466.1_pt1 | contig 52266 bp, 46 predicted proteins | sample 810851 | NCBI WGS metagenome assembly MDSV01 (sample SAMN05326640, study PRJNA326480) | marine metagenome | isolation source: seawater | place: Atlantic Ocean: North East | collected 2012
GATGATTTTGATGGTGATGGAATTGTAGACTCTTTGGATCCTGATGATGAGAATGATGGTCTGTTTACACAATATGAAAACCCTGATCCCAATGGAGACAAGAGAGCAGACGATGCTCAAGATACCGATGGAGATGGACTACCTGATTATATTGACACTGATGATGATGGAGATGGTATCCTAACCCTACTTGAGGGATCAGATCAAAATTTTGATGGGAACCCTGATGACTCGATAGACTCTGATCTTGATGGGATATATGATTACATTGACTATGATGATGATGGAGATGGTGTTCCAACTTCGCTTGAATTAGGAGATGGTCGAGATTATCGAGATTCTGATTATGATGGAACACCTGATTACCTAGATACAGACGATGATGGAGATGGAATCTTAACCCGCCTAGAGGTAGATCTTGAGGCTGAAGATTTTGAATCTAGGTTGATTGATTTAGATAATGATGGCATACCCAACTATCTTGACAAAGACGATGATGGTGACGGAATTCAGTCAATCGATGAAGATGGGAATTTAAATGGAGACCCTACAGACGATGATCTGGATGGTGATGGACTGTTTGATGCGTATGACTCGATGATAGCAGACTGTGATGAGGATGGAGTCTTTGATGAGAAAGATGCTGAAAACTGTAATCCCTACAACGACAGTGACGGTGATGGATTTGCAAATATTGATGAAATCAGATGTGGGGTTGATCCTAATGACGCTCAAAGTATTTGCCAGGATTATGCATCTATTGGTCTTACAATAACAGACTTTTTATCACCTAATGGTGACGGGTTTAATGATCAGTGGGCAGATGAATCATTCATCAGATATCCCGAAAACGAAGTCTGGATTTATTCTAGATCAGGGCAACTGGTATTAAATCAGCGAAACTATCAAAATAATTGGGAGGGTGAATTCAATGGCGAATCACTTCCAGAGGGAAGTTATTATTATTTAATCGATTTTAATACTGATGGTAATCCTGATTATAATGGGTGGATTTATCTAAGTCGATAATGTACAATGAGAAAAATTTTAATAATTTTTTTTTTGTTCCCCGTTAGTTTGATCTCTCAGCAAGATTCTTATTTATCGCTTTTCAGATATAATATGTTATTGGTTAATCCTGCTTTTTCCGGAGCTGAAGGCAAGCATGTCATGTCTTTAACATCCAGAAATCAGTGGAGTGAAGCTGAGGATAGTCCAAAAACTACAGCTTTATCATATAGTGTAGCAAGTGGTAAAAATGTTGGGCTTGGAATTTCAATTTTATCAGACAAAATTTTTATTGAGAATCAAACAACGATAACGGCTGATTTTTCTTATCGTTTGACCCTTAGTAACGGATCAGCATTATTGCTTGGAATAAAAGCAGGGGGTAACTCATACAGTTCTGACCCTTCCATGCTGCGGGGTTACAATAGTGAAATAGATCCTCTTAAAAAGGCTTTGAGTAGTTTCAACCCTAATTTAGGCGTAGGTTTTTTGTATCAAAGTAGTAATTTATGGTTTTCAGGATCAATGCCAAGATTATTTAATTCTCAGCGTGAGGATGGAGATTTAGTAGTTCAATCCAGAGATAGAATTCACACTTATTTGGCGGGAGGAGTTAATTTTTTAATTAATGATAAATTTTCTATAAAACCTAACCTAATGTTTAGACAAACAAAAGGAATTAATTCAGTTACAGACTTGGGTTTAAAGGGTGGGTATTTAGATATTTTTGAACTTGGTTTTTCTATTAGGACTGGATCAATATTTTCATCTCAGGCTATACTTAAAATTAATGAAAATTTGACACTTGCATATGCTTATGACACATTTAGTAATGATCAGTTGTCAGGGCTAAGTCTAAAAGCTCATGAAATTGCCATTCAATTTAAACTTGGTAGTGTTCCAGATAATGCAGAAGTGGAAGAGGAGCCAGCTGCTGAATAGTTTTTTTATTACCCAGATAAATGAAAAACCCCTCACAATTTTAAGTGTGCTGAGTCTTTCCACAATTGTATTTTGATTTTTCATTAAATTCATTCCAACACGCATACAACATTTGTACATACAAATAAAAATCATTATTCGATTTTCTTATTCAATATATTTCAGTTAAATCCCTACCAGGCTAATAAGAATTAATTTTTATAACATTTTACTGCACTAGATCTTTTGTATTATTATTTCTAGGTTTAGTCTTATGCGTTTACTAGAAATTTGAAAGACTTATATATAATTTTGGTTATGAATAAGGGATTGAATTTATTCTAAATATGATTGAAATAGGGGAGATTTATTTTTATATTTCATGAATATTCAATCAAAATTAAAAATTTACATTTTTAAGAAATATAGGCAGGAAATTTACTAAAAGCTTTTTGCTTTTCCGCCAGTAATGTCCCTCTAGATTTTTTACTTTGGTAATTCTTATTACTTTTTGGTTGTAAAAATTATTTATGGACGTATCTAATCTATTGGGTATTCTCATTGCAATCTCCGTTTCGATTTTTGTAATGTATATTGCCAAATTCGAAAACAAAATCGTTCAAAAAATTCTGCATTGGCTTCCAGCTATACTTCTCACCTTTCTCATTCCTGGTATCCTATCTTTTATTTTTAATTTGTCTTTGGAAAACATCGTCCTTCACGATTGGAGTAAAGCCTATATCTATCCTATCACCATTTTTTGCATAATGAGTTCCATGTCCCTAGCACAGCTTAAAATTGTAGGCCTCAAACCACTTTTGCTCTTTTTTATTGGGTCATTTACGATTGCAATCATTCCTGCACTTTTGTTTATGCTCTACTTCATGGGAAGCGAGCAAATGGTGGACTTATGGAAAGGCATCATTCCCATTGTTGGTAGCTGGATTGGAGGTAGCTCCAGTATGCTAGTACTCAAAGAATACGTTGCTGTTCGAGAAGACCTTTTTCTCTCGGTTTTGCTGCTGGACAATATGATTCAGAACATCGTAATGATCTTTCTATTTCAGATTATAAGAAAAACGGATTACTTTAATCAAAAATTTAAAATCACTCAATCCATCACATTTTCGCAAAGTAATAAGGATCCAGCATTAGACACTCAAAAAAACCCTTATTTGTCTGTATTGATTTCGTTATTAGTTACTGCTGGTGTAGTGACAATGAATTTTAGTTTTATCACCAACGTGATCATTCTTTCCATTTTAGGTCTTCTGATCGGAAACCTTTTAAGATTCTGGTCTTTTGATGTCAACCTTAAAATAGGGTCTATAGGGATAATTGTCATCATGTCAATTTTGGGTCTTAAACTTAAGTTTAACGACTTTGAACTGCCTATGATTTTGATCCTGTTTATGGTAAATTGGATGATAATTAATCTTTTGGTTATTGCCTATTTCAACTACAAGCTAAAAATCTCTATGGCTTGGGGTCCTATTGCTATGATGGCCAATATTGGAGGAATTTCCACCTCTCCGGCCTTAGCCTCGGCCTATAATGAAAAATTAATGCCCCATGCGGTTGTTTTGGCCATCGTGAGCATGGCCACTGGAACTTTTTGGGGATTCCTCACCACCTTTTTGATTGAATTGCAACTCTAGAAAAATGGATTGCAGTAGCAAAAAAAATCAATATTATACAGAAGACGAAGCAGCCGAAGCTTTGATCCGCTCTAATATCCGATTCAATAAGCCTGCGATAAGTTATTACCTCTGTTCGGAATGCGCTCAATATCACCTAACCTCCCGCGGTCCAAAACATTTACTACTCAACCAGCCAGAAGTGGTGGAACGAATCCATAAAGAACAACAGGTCCAAGAATGGTCACAAGCTTTAGGTAGAAAAAAAAGTTGAACGGCACCCTAATTATTCTTTGATCTGCGGATCTCCCTCTTTTATCTTTTTGAAGTATTCATCCAAATGGATTTCCCAATGCATTCGGTAATCAAAACCTGTTTCGAATTCCTGATCACACTGACTGCATATGATGATTTTTTTCCCCATAATTGATGGTGCTAAATTAATAAAAGCTGGAATATGAGCTATGGAATCTAAAATTTTACTAAAATAATAATTTTCAAAAATGACTCAAAAAGTGTCAAAAACGTCAAAAAAACGCTAAAATTGATCAAAAAAAGGTCTTTTTTGATCAAAAAACGCCATTATTTAAAAAAATGAATTTTTCAAAACCAGTCATTTATTACGAAAAAAGAGTTGATATTTTCTTACTATTCATTAATATTCTACCTTTAAAAGACAACAAAAATCAACAGATGATAAAGGCTTTTTTGTTTGATTTGGACGGTGTCTTTTATCAAGACAATCAATTACTCCCTGGAGCGAATGCTGCACTAGAATGGTTGCAAGAAGAACAAATCCCATATCGATTTATCACCAACAATACTACCCTCCCAAGAAAACAACTAACGAAGAAACTAAATGGTTTAGGCCTTAGGATTAGAGAAAATGAACTGGTTAGTGCGAACTATGCTGGGGTTTTGTATTTAAAAAAGCATGGCATTAGGGCCTGTCAGCTTGTATTAAGTGAATCAGCAAAAGCCGATTATATAGACTTTGACACCGATAACAGCCTACCTGAGGCCATAGTAGTGGGTGATATTGGGTCACATTGGGACTATGATTTACTCAACAAATTGATGAACCAGCTTTTGGAAGGCGCACAGCTGGTTGCCCTTCACAAAGGGCGCTACTTCCAAACCGAAAATGGACTAACACTTGACAGCGGGGCATTTGTAGCGGCTCTTGAACACGCTACATCTACCCAAGCCACAGTGGTAGGCAAACCCGAAACCACTTTTTTTGAATTGGCGACCCAAGGCCTGGACTGTCAAGCTAAAGAAATTGCCATGGTCGGCGATGACCTGATCAACGATATTGATGGGTCACAAAAATTGGGACACCTCACTTTTTTGGTCCAAACCGGAAAATTTAGACCAGCCCTTTTTAAAAAATCTGAAATACGACCCCATCACCTCATACCAGCAATAGGAAGCCTTAAAGAATATATATTAAGTAAAGATTTAATTTGATATTATTAAAAAAATGAAAAACAATAATTTAATATTTTTATTATTTATCCTAATTATCGCTTGTAAATCTCCTGAAGCGTTTGACACTAAAGTGGTGAACAAGGCCATAGAAAATGCCGATATGTCTCACAAAAGTTTTCAGAGGAGCCTCGATTTTACCCGTTCTTGGTTACAGAAGGCTGACCCAATTAGCGGATTGATCCCTTCTAATCTTAAATCCAAAGTCGATCTATGGGATCCAGCTAATGCAGCAGCTGATAATTATCCCTTTATGGTGCTAACGGCTTATTTATTGGACTCCGACCTTTTGAACAGTACCCTTTTGGACATTCTTCACCAAGAAAAAAAACTCAGCTCTAGAGTTGGAGTACTTCCCGATGTTTATTCCTTTTCAAAAATGGATTTTAATGAATACCCACTTAATATGGGGCATGTCATCTTTGGAGCTTCGGAATACATCAAAGACGGACTCATCCCCATAAACGAATTGATGGGCGCTTCACCTTGGCAGGACCGTATGATGGAAATGTTGGACGAGCTTTATCGCTATACCGATGATTTTACCGCCTTGGAAAAGTATTTTAAAAAGTCCTCTTCGGTAGAAGAAATCAATGGAGAAATGCTACAAACCCTCAGCCGAGTTTACTGGATGACAGGTGACGAAAAATATTTAAACTGGGCCCTTAAAATTGCTGATCATTATTTATTGGACACAGATTTATCGCAAATCAATTACCTCAGGCTAAGGGATCACGGTTGTGAGATTATAGGTGGACTAAGTGAACTTTTTCTCAGTTTACACTGGCTTTCTCATCCCAAATTGGACGCCTATAGACCCCCGCTCTACCGACTTTTAGATCGTATTTTGGTTTACGGCAGAAATGCCGATGGCCTTTTTTACAATGCGATCAACCTCCAAACTCAAGCCGTTGTTGATTACCGTATTGCGGATACCTGGGGCTACATCCTCAATGCCTATTATACAACTTGGTTGGTGGACAAAAAATTAGAATACATTGATGCATTTCGAAAACCTTTTAAATCATTAAACCGTAATTACCGAAACTATAACTGGGAACCGGGAAGCCAAAGGGGACCTTTGGGAAGTCACGATGGTTATGCAGATGCCATAGAAAGCGGAATCAATTTGTTAAACCGTGAAAACGACCTTGAGCTCAGTCGTTGGATCGATAGTGAAATTAAAGTAATGTTCGGAATGCAAAAACCCGATGGCATCATTGAGGGCTGGCATGGTGATGGTAATTTTGCCCGCACGGCTCTGATGTATGGGCTTTGGAAAACCCAAGGTGCCAGACTCTCACCTTGGAATTCATCACTGCGGCTAGGTGCGGAACCCTCTCAAAAAGGAACCTATTTTGTTATCACCACCCAAAACGACTGGGAAGGACAGCTGATTTTTGATCCCATAAGGCACAAAACCATCCTTAATTTACCTATAGACTATCCTAGAATTAATCAATTTCCGGAGTGGTTTACCATTGACCCTTCGGCCGACTACCAAATTACGGCTTCAGATAAAAGCCTATCCACTTCCTACAGCGGAGCAAAATTGTTGGAGGGTATCCGTCTAAAACTCTTTGCAGGGCAGCGTTTGATTATAGCAATTGAATAATTTGCAAAATAAAATAGATCTGTTGGCAGGGAAAACCCTTTCTCCCCTTTTAAGGTTTTTTTTTACTGAAATTTATTAATTTGACAAATATTGATTTAGGATGATTCGCTATACTTTTTTTATTATACTATTTATGGGATTTTATCACTGTGATGCTCCTGATACTTACAATGAGGAAGAATGGATTACTCTTTTCAATGGAACTGATTTGTCCGATTGGACTATAAAATTTGCCAACCAAGACCTCAATGTTAACCACCGTAATACCTTTCGAGTTGAGGACAGTATGATCCGAATTTCCTATGACCAATATGATACTTTCGAAGATGCCTATGCCCATATGTATTATAAAAACCCCTATTCCTATTATAAACTAAGATTCGACTATCGATTTACGGGAGAACAGGTCAAAGGGGGCGAAGGATGGAATGTGCGTAATAGTGGTATCATGTTGCATTCCCAATCGCCCGAAAGCAATGATTATGGTCAGTATTTCCCAGTTTCCATTGAAATCCAACTCTTGGGTGGGCTTGGCGAAGGTCAGCGAACGACTGGAAATGTTTGTACCCCTGGAACAGCAATAGTCATGGATGGAAAAGTGGATTACCGACATTGTATCTCCTCCAATTCTAAAACCTATGATGGCGATGGTTGGGTAAGTGCAGAGGTGGTTGTATTAGGCGGAGAAAGTATTTCCCACTTAATAGAAAAAGATACCGTACTCAAATACCAAAGCCCTCAGATTGGCGGGGGTTTTACCAACCCCCGTATGGGTGAAAAGGATTGGACTTCCCGTGGGGTGAATGAAAGCAAAGATGCTTGGGTTGCCAAAGAGGGACAGATTTTAACACAAGGATATATATCTCTTCAAGCTGAGAGCCACCCCATTGATTTTAAAAATATTCAGCTTCTGGAACTCTGCGGATGTAAAGACCGTAAAGCCAAAAACTATAAATCTTACTTTATTAAAACCGATAATTCCAAATGTTTTTATTGATATCACATAATTCACAAATTGTAGCTTTTCCAATGACCAAGTGTAAAAAAGTATTTGATTTAGATAATGTTCTCGAATCAGATCTTTACTAAAATCGTCTTTAAATATCCGCTAAAAAAGATGGATATGGTTCGCCATTTATTGGGAATTTTCGTATTTGATCAAACAGCTTTTGTGCGATAGCCCATACCCATACCAATAAATTGTATAAAATTTTTTTAATTCAAGGTGACTATCTCAGAAAAACATTATTTTAGAGTGTAAAACACAAAAGTTTATATTTAAAAATTTAATTATCAAAAATAACAGATCATTTTGCCCACTCGTTGCCGTTTTAGATTTTTTAGGAGACAGGTGGTCTCTTTTAGTTGTTCGAGATATATTTAATGGTAAAAAATCATTCGGGGAATTTTTAGAGTCTCCTGAAAAAATTTTACTAGTGTACTCGCTAATAGGCTAAAGCTTATGGAGAATAAAGGTATTGCCAAACACATTTTGTCTATCGAAGACAAAAAAGTTAAGTGGTACTATTTAACAGATCGGGGAATTGACCTTTATCCCCTTTTGTACGAGATGGTTTATTGGAGTGAGCGTAATTTGGATACAGTCCAGCCAATTTCCAAGGATTGGTTTAAAAGAGACGAAACCTTTACTTTTGAAAAGACCATCACTGTTAACCAAAACAAATACAAGGAAAAAAGGAAAGAACTTTTAGAATTACAAAAAGTGCTTTAGTCTTTGAATAATAAGTAATCATAAGACAATTCAAATTAGTTCCTGATAGTGATTGTAGGGTTTTTTCTTCCTCTATTTTTCACTCAACAACTGTGAAACATCTAGATTAAGTTGGAGTATATCTGGTTTTAAAGAAGCATTGTAAACGCCCCTAAGTCTAAGATGAGTATCAACCAACACAATGTTTTCAGTATGTAGAAACTCGCTACTGTCTTTAGTGAATCCCAGATCTTTTTCTGCAAAATAGGAACGGCGTGCCAATCGATATATCTCACTTTTTTCTCCAGTGAGCAAATGCCAATTTTTTTCTTTTATTTTATAGCTTTCTGCAAAAGATCGTAAAGCTGGGATGGAATCCATCCATGGGGTAACTGAAAAAGAAAGTAATGAAAACCGTACTTCATTTTTATAGGCGTCGGCTAAGGTTTTAAGATTATTGGTCATTATAGGACATATACTGGAACAACGGGTAAACATAAAATTGGCTACATGTACTTTACCCCTTAGGCTATCTGCAGTAATTTTTTCGCCATGCTGGTTGGTCGCCTCAAAGTCAGCGATGCTATGTTTGACTTGCATATCTACAGCAGTGGAATCATCAATAAATAAAGGCATAAAATCTGGGGTATTGTAATATGGCAAAGGGGTAGGTCTTGTTGAGCAACCCAACCAAATCAAGCATAAAATAATACTATATACTGTCTGATACATTGACACAATTTTTTGTTCCCAACAATCCATAACGTCGATTGTTTTTGATGACATAATTGGTTCTAATTGCACCATTATCATCCCAAAGCTTTTGATGCCCGACTTGCTGTCCGCGGTCATAATGTAAAGATTTGATTTTTTGTCCTTGCCTGTTCCAAGCCCTTAGATTTCCATGATAAACATCGTCCTTCAAAGGGTATTCAAAAGCCAAATTTCCATTGTCCCAATATCCTAAATGTAAGCCTTCCTTTTTTCCCATCAGATAGCTCCTTTTTTCAAACAAAACATTATTAGGGTAGAACCTTTTAAAAATTCCATGTTTTTGACCTTTTAAATAATTTTCAATAAAAAGTGTGTCTCCGCTTTTAGATTCTTGTTTGAATACCATACCTGTCAAAGGAACCCCTTTGTAAATCTTAAGCCCTCTTTTGTTGACAAGCTGAAGAGTGTCTGCATTGGCAATCAATGAGCGATAGGAATTTCCACTTTCACAACAGTAAACCAAGCAAAGTATTAGTAAGAAATTAATTAGTGACAGTGCCCGGTGTTCCAAAAAATCCACTTCCATTTATATAAGGATCAGCATCGGTTATATGATAATGATATATACCATCAGGATAATCAGTGGTTTCGTGACTGTGGCCATGATATTCATCTAGATTATCGTTTGTAACTCGTTTACCGCTTTCTTCTGGACCATAAACTGGGAATCCATCCAACAGGAAACCCAATAAAGCGTCACTTCCCTTACTGGTAGTAAGATAGTAGGGTTCTAGATGATAATGATAAACTTTAGTTCCAGTAGGGTGACCACCATATTGGTCAAATGAGTTAACTTCATTTGTTAAGGGCTGATTATTAGGTCCAGCGTATTGATTAAAAAACGCGACACCATTAAGAGAAACACCAATAGGTCCTAGAGGTGTGGAGGGTTTTTGGGTTGCCTCAACTGGATTGAGAGGTACCTTATACACATAATCGAAAGTACTAATTGTATTAGGGTTTAAATTAAACCTTGTATTTGTGCCATTATAGGCCTCATATAAGTCACTATTGGACGAATAATAAGGGCTCTTGTGATCTGGCGCTCCATCCACTTGAATGACAATAAAGTTGCCATCTAGGTAAATTCTTGTGGCAGCATAAATTTTGTTGAATACTACAGGCACTCCTTCTTCTGCAATATTTCCACTACTCTCTGTTGATTCAGTCTCGTTAGAACTAGAGGAGGAATCTGATTCTGTGGAAGAATTATTTGATATATCTGAGCTGTCAGAAGATTCATTATTTGAATTAGTATTCTCAGTGGTTGTTATTGTTTCATTGGCTAAATTATCATCTGAACTATCACCCTTGCTACAAGAAAAAAGGATGGTAAGTAATAAAATTAGTAATGAATGAACTCTTTTTCTCATAATCTTTATTATAACCCGCTTAAAAAATTAAATACCCTACAAGAATGAAATTAAAAATTTTTTATCAGATTTTTGCTTTCTTTTATGGAGTAATCTAAAGTTTTATGATTTTAAAGTCTGTTCTCCTGTTCTTTAAATGTTCATCCTCTTTCAATTGGCAGCAATCACAAAAGTTGATCCAGCCTTCCTTACCCTGCTCATTGAGGATGCTTATTGTTTTCTGTGCTTCAGCATTGGTGTTGGCCTGACTGACAATGACTTGGTATAGGTTTTCATTTGTTTTTTTGATCTCTGGATTGTATCCAAGTGCTTCTAGGTTTTTTTGTTGAATTAAAGCATTTTCGATGTTATTATAGGAGCCGCTAACAATCAAATAATCTAGGGTGGTATTACCTTTTGCCATACTCTCTCCATAACCTTTACCAAAAATCCGATCAGGGTTTTGTATTTGCCCCCTTACATAGTCAATGATGGTTTGATTTCTTTGCTCAGAGAGCTTCAGGTTGTATTCTTTTCTGCCTCTACAATCGGTGAAGGAACTGAGTTCTACAATCATTTCGGGTTGTGTCTTCATGGCAGCAACTACTGCATCAACTCTATCCTTGTAGTCTATTAATAAATTAGATTTGTCAAATTCGTAAAAAATAGGTAAAAAGGTTTTTTGTATAGCTTGTGGTAATTTTTCTAATTCGACTTCAGAGCGCTGGAGCAGTACTTTTATTACGGGTGATTTACCGTAGTTGCTTTTTACGGAATAAGAGAAGGAGTCTTTTAATTGTAAGGCGTCTCTGTTTTTATATAGGAATGAACCATTGGTATTAAGTTTAAGTGCTCCGTGATGTACATTTTCCACTAGCACGGCTTCCTTAGAAAACAAGGCTGTTAGAGGGTCATAACTCATCATAAGAACGTTGTCGTTTTTTAGAACACCCTTCTGCGATACAATCAGCGTGTCGATGGGGTTGTAGGAATATTGGTCCTCCTCTCCCATCATTGTTGGGGAGAATTTAAAGGCATAAAGGTCATCTTCACCTTTTCCTGAATCGCGATTGGAGCTGATAAAACCATATTCGAGGTTTGGATCGAGCGAAAAGGAAAAATCATCCCGATTGCTCTCAAAGGGTGTGGGAAGATCCATAATATCCCATCTTAGGTCAATGATATTGATAGCCAATTTAGGAGATAAACTTCCATTATCGGTTTTACGGCTGTAAAAAAGATAATTTTTTTGATAGACAAAAGGAAAAATCTCATCTCCTGCTGTATTGATATCTGGCCCCAGGTTGACGGGAGAACCATAATTCCTGTTTTCTAGTATATCGACATAGTATAAATCCATTCCTCCAAAACCACCAGGCCGATCACTTGCAAAATACAATCTTCGATCTTCAGGGCTTACGGCAGGATGAATGGTAGCATAACCTTCACTATTAATGTTAAGGGGCTGTGCAATTTGTTTTTGACTTTTGTTAAAAGTCCAACTGTAGATGTCGAGTTGTATGGTTTTTTGTTTTTGGGTTTTTTGAGCGCTGCGGGTCAAATAAAGTACTTCCTTTTTGGGGTCCCAACTTGAGGGGCCATCCTGAAAAACAGAGTTAAGACCCAAGGGAAAAGCCTTCGAAGAATTTGCTTGAAGCGTTTTGGTGTCCCATTCCGCCTGATAAAGGTTATAAATAGGAGTTTTTGAAAGTATTTTTTTACTTAAACTTTTAGTATAATCATCTGATTGTTTTTTGCTGTAAATCAATAAATTATTTTTTTTAATATTTATTAAATGCGCCCCAAATTCTGACCCTTCTGTATTGAGCGATAAAGGAATCAACTCGTAGAAAGATGCCAGTGTGTCTTTAAGATTTTGGGGATATTTTTCTATAGGTAAACGATTCGCTTTTCGTCTGTATTCGTCTCTCAACTTCTCATTGTCAGTAAGGTAGGAAGCAAAATAATAGTAGTCTTTAACCTCTGCAGAATCTGATTCGGCCAAAGGCCTGAGTATTTTAGCCGCCTGTTTAAGCTGTCTCATTTGCGAATAGACCAAGGAAAAGTTTCTTCTAGATTGCAAGGGGATGGATTCCCCTAATTTGGAATAGCGAGATAGCGCTTTATCGAAGTCTTGATTTATAAAGTAATAATCCGCCCATTCTATTATACGAGCTTTTTCACTAGAACTCTGAGCGAGTATTCCATGACAAAAAAATAATCCGAATATCAGTAATTTAGTTTTCATCATTAGAATATTCTGGGTGAACGAAGCATGTTTTTGAAAGTAGGGATCAAATCAAATCGTAACATGATTTCATGGGTAGCATGATTTGTACTGATCAAATTTCTCAACGAGGAGGTGTTATAGGAATATCCAATGGATATGTTTTTGTTGAAATTAACCCCTGCAATGACTCCAAAACCACCACCAAACTCGTTGCTTGGAACTCCTTTTTCGAGGGTAGACCTTATTTGAGGGCCGATCCAAAAAAGGTTTTTATATAACAAGAGAGCACTCAAATCAAAGGCAAAGGCAGAGCCTTTGGTATGTTTAACCAATAAACTGGGTTTTGCATCAAAACTATTAGAGATTTTCAGTAGTCCTCCCAGTATAACGTAGTAATGCTTTTGTATGTTGAAACTTTCGTTTTCTATAAACCAAGGTACAGAAAATCCCGCATACCATCTTGGACGATGATAGTAGACTCCAAAACCAATATTGGGTAAGAACTTTCCCTCTTCATCAAAAGTAAAGGCCTGGTCATTGGCCTGTGTAGTTTGGATAATGTTTTGGTCAAAATTGAAATTAGTCATTCCAGTTTTGATTCCAATGGCCAAGTAGGCATCATTTATGGAAAGGTGATAGGCTAAGTCAATGGCTACACGAACCCCACTCATGGGACCAATTTTATCATTTACACCAGAGAGTCCAAAACCAATATTTTTGGAGGTCATCTTGTGGTTAAAAGTAAAAGCTTGTGATTCTGGGCCCCCTGGAAAATTAATCCATTGCGTCCTGTGTAATATGGCAAATTGGGTGTAATCTTTGGAACCTGAATAGGCTGGATTGAGGCTTTGATGATTGAACATGTATTGTGAGAAAGTCACCTCTTGTTGTCCTTTTAGTAAAAAAGGATAGCATAAAAGTATTAAAAAAGGAATAAAACAATAGATTACCCACTTCACACAAATAAAGGTATTAAATAATTAAAGTGATTCTACAAAGACTTCAGCTCAAAGATAGATTAATTACTTGATAGCTTTAATTTGTGATTTAAATCAGTAAATTTATTGCTTAGCCCCTACCTAGTTTGAAATTAGTAAAATTAAAAAATGAGGGTTTTTTTTTTAAGAAATTTGTTTTCCTTTTTTATGCTGATGGTATTGCAAAGCTTATTTGCTCAGCTCAGCAAAGTACACTATATACCACCTATAGCAGCTCATGGAGCTGCAACCTCCAATGCTTATCCACTCGATCAGCACATTTATATTTCTACACCTTCAGACAACAATGTTTCATATTCAATCACTCCCGTTGGAGGTGCACCAGCTAGTATTATTTCAGATGTTGTATCGAATTCCTTTCCTAATATTCACAATATAGGGACAGGACCGACCAATTTTGCGATCATAAATTCTTTACTTTATGGAGGTACGGTTATTGACGATAAAGGCTATATAATTACAGCTGATTCACCGATATACGTGGCCATTAGATTAAGAGCTGGAAGAAGTGGAGACTCAACACCCCCTCAAGCAGGAGCATTGGTAAGTAAAGGTTTATCTGCGCTTGGAACTTCCTTTAGGACGGGAACTTATAACAGCCAAAATCCAGGATCAGATAATTATTTAAACTTTGTTTCTTTGATGGCTTCCGAAGACAACACACAAGTTGTAATCGATAATTTGGATAGGTCGTTAGATTTGGCTGGGATTGTATCTCCAGGTGGTGCCGGAACCTTCTCTAAAACCTTTACCTTGGATAAGGGAGAAACTTATTTACTATCTGCAGAAGTTGAAAACGCGACTGCTAATAGAGAAGGATTGATAGGTGTTTTGATTGAATCTGATAAACCCATTGTAGTCAATTGTGGCTCAGCTAATGGTAGTTTTCACAATGGAAGTGGGAGGGATTATGGAATTGATCAAATTGTAGGTGCTGACAAAATTGGAAGTGAATATGTTTTTGTTAGGGGAAGTGGATCTTCTGGATGGGAAAACATTCTAATTGTTGCCAATGAGGACGATACAGGAATTTTTGTTGACGGAGGATCAACATCCATTGCTACACTGACATTGGCAGGAGACCATTATATAATTGAAGGAGGAGCATATTCTACTGCTGGATCAGGTAAAACACTTTATATTAAGACCTCAAAGAATGTATTTGCTTGGCAAGGAATTGGAGGAACTGGAAGTGAGGCCAATCAAGGAATGTTTTTTGTACCTCCGCTTTCATGCCAAAGTCAAGGAGAGGTAAATAATATTCCTTTTATTGAAAATATTGGATCAGCATTCTTTCCAGGGTATGTTACTGTAGTGACAAATCAAACTGCATCTGTTACCTTTTCGGACTTGGCTAATTCCAATAAATCATTGGATGACTCAAGTTTTTCAGGAGGAGTTAATGTTAGTGGCCCCGAGACAGTTGCGGGAGCAAATTATAAGGCCTATATAATTCAGAATCTCTCAGGAAATGTTTCCATAAATTCAACGGAAGAGCTTTATTGTGCTTATTACAATCAAAGTGGTGCTGCAACTTCTGGAGGTTTTTACGCCGGTTTTATTTCAGCTCCAGAGACTGTGCTTGAGTCACCAGTTTTAAGTGGAGAAAAATGTTTGCCTAATGTTCAATTAAGAGCATCGGGGGTAGATGCTTTTGATAGTTATACCTGGTTTTACGATAACGGGACAGGTTATGTTGATTTGGGGGTTAGTAACAATCCTTACCTGCCAAATGTTCCAGGCGCTTATAAGGTTAGGGCACAAATTACATGTGATGGAGTTACTAGTGTTGCATACTCTGAACCTGCTGTTGTAAGTAATTGTCCTCCAGATTTTGATGGAGATGGGATCAATGACAACATCGATCTGGATTTGGACAATGATGGCATACTAAATACCTACGAATCTTTTGAGGATTATCAATTAGACATTTCTGATATTAATAACCCTTTGATTATAAAAACTGCTACTATTACTACTGCTGGGGCATATACGGTTTCTAATGTATTAGCCACTGATAGTTCAATTGTTCAAACTGCTATAGGAGAGATAACTTCCTCTTTAGCTAGTGGAGGAAAACAAAATCAAATTGAGTGGAACTTTAATGACAAAGTCAATTTTAAATTAATCCACAGCCTAAATAATAATCATTCATATTTGGATGGGGAGATGTTTATCATATCCACAAGCTCTGTAAGTGAGAGCATTTCTCTTTTAAACCCTAACAATGATCTTTTGGTTGACACCAACTACGATAATGACTTCGAAAGCGGCCTTACCCTTTATTCTTCTAATGAAATAAGGTTTAAGTTTAATAGCTCTGTGACAGCGAGCCCCACCTTTTCATTTTTAGGTCAAAATATGCAAAACTTGACTTTAACCCATATTAATAACAGTGGAACAAGTACTTCGGTATTGAAATGGGATTTATTTCTGCATCAAAATGATCTTGACACTAATGGGAATGGTACACCCGACGCCTATGATCTTGACAGTGATGGTGATGGTTGTTCGGATGTTATTGAAGCTGGTTTTACAGACAGTGACCCTATACCTGATGGCATTTTGGGCGCCTCACCCGTAACAGTTAGCACATTGGGTCTGGTAGCCGGTTATGATGGATATGCTATCCCAAGAGATGGTGATCTAACGGGAGTTTACGACTTTCAAGAAGTAGGAAGTGCCGCTTTGCCCTCCAACATCACTGGCCATCCCAATTCAGAAAGTATTTGTCTGGGAGGCATAGCTAATTTTGAGGTTCAGACTGACTTGTCCCAACCCATTTTCCAATGGCAAATGTATAATGGAACTGACTGGGTGGACCTAAGTGATAATGCAATCTATAGTAATACCAGTTCTCAATTAATGAGCGTAACACCTGCCGACAATACTCTGGACAATTCCTCTTACCGGGTTACCGTCGCAAAAGGAGGTTTCCTTTGTAACCCCGCCATTTCCAGCACAGTTTCACTTTCGATGGATCCACCAAAAGTCTTTAACTTAGATTCGGCAGTATTTGCCTTGAGTGAGACTGATTCACCCACTTCATTCAATATTACTTTACAGGAGGCACCTGCCTCCAATGTGGTATTGGATATTTCCAACCCCGATATTACTGAGGCTATAGTTTCCCCTACCCAGGTCACATTTACGCCTGCCAATTGGAATGTGCCTCAATCTATTGGCATTACTCCAAATACTGATGGACTTTTAGATGGAGATCAAATCATTTATCCTAGCGTTTCAGTTAATGTTGCGCTGACTCAAAACTGTTATACTAATGCTGAAGCAAAGACAGTGACCCTATCGATATTGGATGTAAATTTGGCAGGATTTGAAATTGTAGTTTTGGACAATCTTTCCAACGAAAATGGTGATGAGGCCTCTTTCACAGTTAAGCTACTATCAAAGCCCTCTGGTGTAGTTACTCTCGATTTATCATCCAGTGATCTGACTGAGGGTCAATTGAGTCAATCTAATGTTCAATTCAGTCCTTTCAATTGGGATACTCCCCAAACCATTATAGTAACTGGACTGCCGGACCCCGTTCCATTCAAAGATGGCAATATTGCTTACCAGATCATTACTGGAAATGTGAGCTCAACTGATGCCAATTACAATGCTTTGGATGGTAGCACAGTAGCCGATGTAGATTTAATCAACCAAGACAATTCAGGGCCTGGAATTGAATTGACTGTGGTAGGTGGTTCGGCAGTAACCGATGAAAACGGCACTTCATTTGCTGTTCAGTTTAACTTGCTTTCACAACCCCTTGGAGGTGCAGATGTAAGCTTTGGTTTAGGGGTTCTAGGGGATGCTGCAGAGGTAATATTATCTTCTACCAGCATAACCATTGCTAATTTGGATTGGAACAAACCTTTTAACAATCAAATTACTCTAACGGGGGTTGACGATGCCATTATAGATGGGGATATCATATTGGTTTTGGAAACTTTAGATCCCGTTTCAACAGATGGGACCTATGATGCATTAGACGCGTCTGATATAGCAGATCTGAACTTTAGAAATTTGGATAATGATCAGGCAGGATTCAGTGTTGGAGCTATTTCAAATAATTTGAGCGAAAATGAAAATATAGCAAGTTTTACTGTTGTTTTGGATATCAAACCGAATACTGATGTCTTTTTGAATATTACATCTAATGATGATGGTGAGGTAGCTGTGGATAATAGTTTCCAACAATTGCAGTTTACCCCACTGAATTGGAATATCCCCCAGACCGTTTTGGTTAGCGGGGTAGACGAAACTATAATTGACGGGGATCAGTTTACCCAAATCGTTGTTTCGGTAGATGGCAGTTCGGACGCCAACTTCACATCCGAACCTGCTCAAAATGTCAATGTCATCAATATCGATAATGATGTAGCCCAAATTATTTTAACTCCCATAGACCAGCTTAGCGGAGAAGATGGTTCAACGGGAAGCTTTTCAGTGCACTTAAGTGCTACGCCCTCGACACCAGTTCAAATCAGTTGGGCAAGTACGAATATAAATGAGGGAACCCTCGCCAGTACTACAATTACACTTTCTCCTTCGAATTGGGATCAACCCCAAATCATTACGGTTGTCGGGGTTGATGATCTCATTCCCATAAGGGACGGTGCTATCAATTACAACATTTTTATAAATGCTATTTCAAGTACAGACCCATATTTTGGAAACATTATTCCCGGCACTATAGCTGCTGTGGCCATGACTAATCAGGACAATGATTTTGCCGGAGTTACCCTCTATTTGTTGGAAGATGATTATCAAACAGATGAAAATGGAGATCAAGTTAAGGTCGCTTTTTCTCTTAACACAAAACCTCTGAACGATGAGGATGTAACCCTTCCAGTTGCCCTTCAGGACAATATCGATGAAATAGCATTATTGGAAACAGAGATCACCATTGAAAATGAAAATTGGGACAATCCCGAATCAAATGTACTCACCCTTTCAGGCTTGGATGACTTTTTGTTGGATGGAAGTCAGGAAGTAAATTTTGTTACGGGAGACCCCCAGTCACTAGATACAAATTATGAACAATTGAATGCTGATTCTGTAGCTGATTTAATTTTGGTCAATTTAGACAATGACTTTCCTGGAATTCTCGTAAGTGGAGCAATTACGGCTGTTTCTCCAGCAGAATCTGGAACAGTCACCACCTCCTACAAACTCGTATCTCCTCTAAGTGAATCGACAATTTCAACGACTCTTTCCATTGAATTGAATGTCCAACCCAATGCTGAAGTAATTATTACATTTATCGTTCCTGATGCTTCCGAGTTAGGGCTTAACAAAACCTTTTTGACCTTTACCCCCGAGAATTGGAATCAGCCACAAACCATAACCCTCATTGGAATCGACGATTATCTCTTTGACGGTGATATTTCAACTAGCTTATTGATTTTAGTCGATCCCTCAACCCCCGATCCAGATTATCTAACTGCAGATTACATCACATTAGATCTTACTAACGAAGACGATGATGTAGACCATGACAATGACGGTCTACATGAAAGGTTTGACAACTGTCCTCTTGATTTTAACCCTGAACAAGAAGATTTGGATGGTGATGGTCTGGGCGATCCTTGTGATCCTGATATCGATGGGGATGGCGTAACCAATGATCAAGAAGCTATAGATCGAACAGAGTCTTATGACAATTGCGATTTTCTAGACGCCAGTATAACCCTAATTATTACTTCGGCTCTTGATTGTGATAGGGACGGTGTGCCTGATGATATTGACCTAGATGATGACAATGATGGGATATTGGACACTGAAGAAACACAAGAAGATTTTGATCAAAACGGAAAAGGAAATAGCTCAGACTTGGACAGTGATGGTGATGGGTGTTTCGACACCGTTGAAGCAGGATTTGAAGACCCGGATCAAGATGGAATTTTGGGAAGTAGCCCAGTGGAGGTTGATGCTCAAGGAAGGGTCATTTCAAGTAATGGCTATACAAAAGCTGCAGACCTTGACAATTCTGGTCAATATGACTATTTGGAATTGCCTGTAAGCCCAACCATAAGCCTCCAACCTTCCTTATCGGTGGTGGTGGTTCCCAATCAGGAGACGGTTTTGAGCATCGACCTTAGCTCTAGTGAAATGTTCTTCATACAATGGCAGATCTTGCAACCCCCAAGTAATGACTGGCAAGATTTGCAAGCCTCTACCTCCTTTTTAGGGGTTAATTCCAAGAATTTGGTTTTGGTCAACCCTCAAGAGTCATGGGTCAACTGGAAGCTTAGAGCTGCTATAAGTTCAAAAAACTACTCCTGTGACCCAATTAATTTCTCACAAGAAACTCTTCTTATTTATCAATCCCTATTCATTCCTAATGCCTTTTCGCCTGACAATGACGGGGTAAATGAAAACTTGATTATTCAGGGGTTGGGACAATTTCCCGATCACCAATTGACTATATACTCCCGTTGGGAAACACTTGTTCTCAAAGAGGCACCCTATAAAAACGATTGGAACGGAGAATTTAGAGCTTCCTATTCCAACTCAAATGATCAAAACTTACCGGAGGGAACTTATTTTTACATTTTAGAATTGGGCAATGGACAGCCTCCTTTAAAAGGTTTTATATATTTGAAAAGATAACTCCATACCTCTGGTCTTGAAATGAAAAATTATTTTTGGGTTGTTTTTTCAATTGTTTGGGCGGGATTAATTGTTTATTTAAGTTTTTTCAGTCCCACGGGTGTTGATTCTAAACCATGGTTTGAAAACCAAGACAAATTCGGGCATTTTCTTTTTTACGCTGTACAGAGTATGGCCTTAATCAAGACTTTTTCTCAAGAAATCGTAATACAAAAATCCATCAGAAGAGGCGCTTTAGGGGCCTTTTTTTTTGGGGCCCTTATTGAGTTTTCGCAATACTTTTTTACTACTGACCGCGACGGTAATTTTATGGATGCATTGGCTAATGGATTAGGAATACTATTGATGGTAATTTTGATCAAAGCCTATCCAAAATTTTTTTACTTTGATCCAATGACTTGAAGATGCGAGTAAAATTTCATAAAGTATTACTTAAAAAAAGGTTCCCCCTGGTAATCAGTAGGGGGGCTAGAGGAGACTCCTATAATCTGTTTTTGTCTTATGAAAAGGATGGATTTGTGGGTTGGGGAGAGGCCGCTCCTAGCAAAAATGGGAAAGCTGAAACGGTAGAGGAAATGCAAGATCAGCTCAACACATTTCTGAAGCAAGGAATTGAATCCTGCAATACTGAATTTCTTAACCAAAAGGCCAGAAAAATGGGGATTTCCCCCTCTGCCTATGTGGCTTTGGATATTGCCCTTTGGGATTGGAAAGCTAAAAAAGCCCAATTGCCATTGAATCAACTGCTTCAATTGCCCCGACCTTTCATTCCTACTTCCCTCACTCTGGGTATTATTCCTGCTGATCAGGTCAAAGAAAGAATTCGTCTTATGCTCGAAAACTCCTCTGCAAAAGCCTTAAAAATAAAACTTGGTTCCCAACAGGGGATTGAAGCTGATCAACAAATGTTTGCTAAAGTACTTGAAAGCACTGAAAAATTTCAACTCAAAATCAGAGTTGATGCTAACGGGGGCTGGTCAACCCAAGACGCCATTTATATGATCAAATGGTTAGCTGATAGGGGAGTAGAATATATAGAACAACCCTTAGAACAAGGACAGGAGTCTGAGCTTCGATACCTTTACCCCAAACGTCCTTTGCCCATTTATTTAGATGAATCTTGTCGATATGCTGATGATGTTGGCAAATGGGCTGACCATATTGATGGTGTAAACATGAAATTGATGAAATGTGGAGGAATCACCGAAGCCCTACTCATCATTCAAAAGGCCCAAAAATATAAACTTAAAACCATGATCGGCTGTATGAGTGAATCCTCTGTTTCCATTGCCGCAGCGGCCGCCCTCTCGGGAGGTATCGACCATATAGATTTGGACTCCCATTATAATTTGTTACCCGACCCGGCAACAGGAGTCCAATTGATTGACGGTGTCACCCTTCCTGATTTTGTACCGGGACATGGTGGAATTCTAAAACCTCAATACCATGCTTAAACCCCATCAAAAAGTTGCAATTTTCATGGAAGGTTTTATCCATAGTGATTATGGCAAAATGGGATTGGGAGTAGTACGTTTTCTCCAAAACCCTATTGTTGGTATCATTGACTCCGAACTTGCGGGGAGTAATATCAACAAAGAACACCCTATCGATAGAGATGTACCCATCTTTGAAAAACTAGATCAAGTCATTGATCAAGGAGCTGAAGTGCTGGTTTTGGGCATTACCCCTTCGGGTGGAAAAATTCCCGATGTATGGCTCCCCATGATTGAAGAAGCTTTGGGTCGAGGACTATGTCTCATCAATGGTCTTCATGATTCGCTCGCCCATCGATTTGCAGACCACATCCAAGACCCCAAACAATGGATTTGGGATGTAAGAGTCCCTCAATTTACCCCTAAAATTGCATCCGGTCTAGCAGCAAAATTGACCAACAAACGCCTTCTAATGATTGGAACCGATATGGCTTGTGGTAAAATGACCGCAGGCTTGGAAATTTATCGTTGGGCCTTAGACAAGAAAATCGATACAGCTTTTGTGGCTACTGGTCAAATTGGCATTACATTGATGGGGAGAGGTATTCCCCTTGATGCCCTTAAGTTAGATTATGCCTGTGGTGCTGTAGAACAAATGGTTTTAAGTCACCAAAACCAAGATCTGGTAGTTGTCGAAGGACAAGGATCGCTATTGCACCCTGGCAGCACGGCAACGCTATCACTTATGCGGGGTAGTTGTCCCACTCATATGGTCTTGTGCCATAGGGCTGACAAGACTACTTTGAGACATCCTGAATCTATCAAAATTCCCCCTCTTAAGGATTTTATCGCTCTAAATGAATCATTGGCCTCTGTAGCTGGAACCTATGGTAAACCCAAGGTAATGGGCATTGCCCTGAACACGGTTAAACTGTCAGAAAAAGAAGCCCAAGAGCATATTGCCCATTTGGAAATCGAGTTGGAAATTCCCGTTACGGATGTCATTCGATTTGGTGTAGAAAAAATAGTAAAGGAATGGCTATAAGCTATTTGCAGTGATAATCTGCTGCGCGAGTAGCAATTTGATTGTCCGGTTTTACATTCACCTTATAGCCTAGAGAATTTGCCCAACCTTTGGTGGCCGATATCAATTTATTGGATTTAAAATTCTTGTCGCTGTTGTAATCCATGTCAATTTCAACCTTTACACTCACCTGATGGGTAAGCCACTCAGCCACGTCAATACTCATTTCTGCCTCTTGCCACAATCTGGTCCACATATTAGTAATTAAAACTTCCACTTTTTTGCTTAATATATAGTGCACCCCCCTACTGCCATAACGATATGCAATCACGGTAGCATATTTTGTTAATTTCCCTACATTTTGAGAGTCAGAGCCGATATGGATTTGTACGTTGGGGTGTTTTTTGAGAATTTTTAGCGTGTGCTTTATGGGATCTAATCGATGGCCGTTAATATCTCTGAATATTCTCATAAAAGAAAATCCTAAGATAGGAAAGCCATCTAAAAAAATGGTTTTATTTTTGAGTTAAGAATATGGTTTACGAAACTATTTTTAACATTTTCAATTTGGGGATCATACTTTTTTGGTTAATCCTTTTGGTTTTTCCCAAAAAGGATTTTACCCAGAAAACCATTGCCTTTCCATGGGTGCCTCTGGCAATTGCTTTGGGATATGTTTTTTTTCTGAGTAATACTTCTGGAACATTTTCTACCGATTTCCCCTCACTAAGTAGTTTGACAGAAATGTTTCAAAATGCTGACCCTCATGGAGTAGCTGCCGGGTGGCTTCATTATTTGGCCTTCGATTTTTGGGTGGGTTGCTGGATGCTAAAAAATAGCCAAGAAAAAGGTATAAAGCACCTTTGGATGATATTCCCTTTACTATTTACTTTTATTCTGGGCCCAATAGGAATATTGTTTTATACTTTGGTGCTTTTGACTCAAAAAAAATTATTTTCTAAAACAGTATGACCAACTCCTTTTTCTTACTCTCTTTGGCCCTTGGGGTCGCAACAGGAGCCTTGGGTGGTTATATCGCTGAAAAAAAGGGGAGAACCCAACGCTTTGGGTTTGTGATCGGTTTTCTTTTTGGGCTTATTGGTATTTTGGGTTTATTGATCATGGCAGATAGATCTCAAAACGATGAACTTTCTGATAGATCAGAATAAATTTTTCCAAAGCATATTCCCTATCAATAGGCTACAACCTAAGATCAAAGGATAAAAAACAAAAAGCCATAAACTATCTTTAAGACTGAGGAAATTGCCATTGCCCCAGTTGTTAAGAAAGTCGTACCAGGTTTTTAGTCCCCATTTAGTGGCTAAAAAATTAGCCAATATCGCGACAATCAAAATCATCAATCCTATTACATATAACTTAATCAATCCCATAAATTCATTTAATTTGTAAATAAGCTTTTAGCTATGAAATTCAGAATACTCATCAAATTTCTCATCATAATCTTGTCATTAGGGTGTTTTTTTGTGGTTTATTTAATGTATTCCAAATTGTCTTTTATTGACACTCCCTATCTCTATGGAGGTATAATACTTATGTTGATCTGGCTTTTACTTCACTTCAAAAAATAGCCTTTACTCTTTGATCAGAATATATGTAGCTCTTACCCCTGTGGCAAGGTTCCACTGGTTAGCAGCAGTCATGTCGCCATTTTCATCATATACTCTGACCTCTGCCGTATTGGGCCCAGAGGTGCCTTGGTTGAGGGCTACAAAATCAATCTTATTAAAACCTGGGACTAGATCTAAGCTTAAGCCTACAAAGCGCTCTACCAACAAAACATTGGGTTGAATAACCATGTCGTTGTGAAGAATTCTTACACGATCCCCGTCGGGATATTCGTGGTCTCTAAATATGATTCGGGCTTGATCCCCTTCAATTCTGTAATCCCCCATGTATTGATTAGTTCTGTATTTATTGGGGTCTTTCCCTGCTTCTACTTCTCTGCCTTTGAGTTTTGAGAGATAAATGTCCCCTGGATTCAGGAATTTCTCCTGTTCTTCCATATTGATTTTAGAGCCTTTATCATCTAGTGTGGGATCAGTCATGTCCAAAGGCTTTTCCAAAAAATCTCCTTTTAAATAAGGACTTTCCTCAGCTGGAGGCTTGAAAAGAGAATTAGGTTTATCGCTGCTGTTGGAGGGAAAACTAAAAGAGGGATTGTCATTTTCGATTTGTGCAATGGCAAATTGAAAGCTAAATATCAAGGCAACCCAAATTGATATGAATGGGGCTGTTGATCCCTTATCAATAAGCGAGGAGTGATATATTTTAAGATAGCATTTGGAACGCACTGAACCTAATTTTTAATACAAACCTATTTAAAAATTCAGAACAGTGGGATTGTTTAACAATATTTTATCAGGTTTATAGATTAATGGTTACTTTGGCATTTTAAAAAAAAATATAATGGATTTAGCAGCAATAGATTGGGGAATCATCATCAGTTTTTTTTCAATATCCTTATTTATAGGGATTTGGGTTTCCAAAAAAGCAGGATCTTCTAGCAGTGAATTTTTTCTTTCCGGGCGGAACATGCCTTGGTGGTTGCTGGGGGTATCTATGGTGGCCACAACCTTTTCTACTGATACACCCAATCTGGTTACGGATATTGTCAGAAACAACGGTGTTTCCGGAAACTGGGTTTGGTGGGCTTTTCTCATTACGGGATTACTTACCGTATTTGTTTATGCCAAATTGTGGCGCAAGTCTAATGTAAAAACGGATTTAGAGTTTTACGAATTCAGATATGGTGGAAAACCTGCAGGTTTTCTGCGAAAATTTAGGGCTCTCTATTTGGGAATTCTCTTCAATGTGATCACCATGTCCTCTGTAACACTTGCGGCCATCAAAATTGGTGGGATCATGCTTGGCTTAGAACCTTGGCAAACCGTCGTAAGTGCAGGCTTGGTTACTGTAGCCTTTAGTACACTGGGAGGTTTTAGAGGGGTACTCTATACCGATTTACTATTATTTGTGGTTGCCATGGCGGGCTCCATTGGGGCAGCTTATTATTTGGTCAACCTGCCTGAAGTAGGAGGAATGACTGCACTTTTGAATCATGAAAACGTAAGTGATAAATTGTCTATACTTCCTGATTTTTCCAATACGGAAGCCCTGATCACTTTACTGATAATTCCCTTGGCGGTCCAGTGGTGGAGTTCCTGGTATCCTGGAGCAGAACCTGGCGGAGGGGGATATATTGCACAGCGGATGTTGGCCTCCAAAGATGAAAACCATGCCATTGGAGCCACTTTTTTCTTCAATATCATGCACTATGCCTTACGTCCTTGGCCTTGGATTTTGGTCGCTTTGGCCTCCTTGGTGGTCTTTCCTGATTTGGCCAGTATCAAAGATGCTTTTCCCAATATTACTGATGATAAGCTAGGTCATGATTTAGCTTATTCTGCCATGCTTGTAAAATTACCCCCTGGATTGATCGGTTTGGTTTTGGCCTCCCTTATTGCCGCTTATATGAGCACCATTTCAACTCAACTCAACTGGGGTTCCTCCTATTTGGTTTACGATTTTTATCAAAATCAAATCAATCCAAATGCTTCCGAAAAAAGGTTGGTTGCGGTAGGAAGATTGTGTACCATCGGATTGATGATTTTTAGTGCCTTACTTGCTTTATTGTTACAAAGTGCTCTTCAAATTTTTGACATTCTACTTACCTTCGGTGCTGGAACTGGGTTGATCTTTATTTTGAGATGGTTCTGGTGGCGAATCAATGCATGGAGTGAAATTTCAGCCATGTTTGCCTCTGGAATTTTATCCATCCTACTGAAAACTACCAGTTTGGGAGACCATTTTTTTGAAGCTGAAACTGGACTAATGCCCTCTTGGCTCGAATATCCTTTTGTGGTATTGGTGACCTCGGCAATTTGGATTACGGCCACCTATATGACCTCTGCTGAGGACAAATCTGTTCTTAGAAATTTTTATCAAAAAATACAGCCTGGTGGTCCCGGATGGAAAAAAGTAATCGATGAGGCTGCAGCAGAGAAGATTAATATCACCGACGACAGTAAAGGGTGGAGTGTCCCTTCAGGAATTACGGCCATGTTACTAGGATGTGGAATGATCTACAGTGCTATGTTCTCAACAGGATATTGGATTTATGGTCAATATACCCTTGCCGCTTTCACTACATTTGTTTCCATTGCTTTTGGAATCATTTTAGTTCGTACCTGGAAAAACGTAAGAGTTAAGGTAATGTGAACTTAACCTAAAAGTGCACCGGCAATGGTTGCTGACATCAGGGAGACTATCGAACCAGCTACCATGGCTTTTAGTCCGAGTTCACTCAAATTATTTCTTTGGCCCGGCGCCAGGATACCAATGCCCCCGATTTGGATGCCAATTGAGGCTAGATTGGCAAAACCACATAACATATAGGTAGCCATGATTACCGATTTTTGGTAGCTGAAATGAAGCGCACTTTCCACCTGCTTGAGGTCTGAAAGTTGGATATAACCTACAAACTCACTCGCTACAATTTTTATCCCTAAAAGTTGACCCATAAGTGCCATATCCTCAGCTGCTACGCCAATAATCCACATCAGTGGAGCAAACAAATAACCCAGTATAAATTCTATCGAAAATTGATCATATGGGCTATGCTTAGCTACCCATATGTTAAGGCCACTAGCGTCACCGATACCTGAAAAAATGCCATTCAATAATGCGATTAAAGAGATAAAAACCAATAGCATAGCTCCTACATTTACTGCCATTTTTACTCCTTCAGCGGTTCCGTTGGAAATGGCGTTGAGAACATTATTACCAACGCTATTTTTGGGGACATTGATCAACTCAGGTATTTTGTCTTTTTGAGGAAACATGATCTTGGCAATGACCACTGCTCCCGGTGCCGCCATCACTGATGCGGCCAAAAGGCTTTTGGCGAAAGCCAATTGCTCAACCGGATCATTCCCTCCCATAAAACCAATATAAGCACCCAATACACTTCCCGCGACTGTTGCCATACCTCCAACCATCACCAAAAACAGCTCCGAACGGGTCATTTTTTCCAGATAAGCCTTGATCAATAGAGGAGCTTCAGTTTGTCCTAGAAAGATATTTCCCGCCACAGCCAAACTCTCCGCCCCTGAAATGCCTAGCAATCTACGCAAGCCCCAAGCTAAAACTTGAACCAGCTTTTGGATAAGGCCAAAGTAATATAGTAAAGAGGTCAGTGCAGAAAAGAAGATGATTATAGGCAGTGCCTGAAATACAAAAATAAAACCATAGAGGTCCACATTACTAAACTCACCTAATAGCATTTGGGTTCCCACTTGAGTATAATCCAAGATCTTGACAAAAAAACTGCTTATAAATTCAAAAAAACTTGTGATCCATTTCACTTTGATTACCCCTACAGCAATGACAAGCTGACCAAGAAGACCCAGGACAACTACTTTCCAAGGAATGTTTTTTCGATTGTTACTAAAGGCATATGCTATAAGTATCAAAATTAACATGCCCATTACCCCTCTTAGAAGAGACTCCAAGCTCATGCCTTGGTGAGGGATTATTTCCATAGGGTTGATTAAATTGATTTAGGATGAATTGAAATGATAAAAAGCTGTCTAATTCCCCTTTTATCCAATCCGGAAACCAAAACTTGATTGTTGTCGTGGTTCCATCGGGGGGCGGGATCTATCCTTAAATCTTTTTTGTAAATGCCAGTATCAAAAGAAGGCGTTTTTACCCATGCTCCTGACCTTAGATTCAATATAGTATAAAAATTGGAGCCTGATTTGTTGTTGTATCCATTGATTAACCATTGTCCATCAGGTGAAAGACTGATATCTCCTTCGGGTCTTGGAAAAATATCTAGGCTCCCTAATGTGCCGATTATTTTTTTTTGCAGAATATCATAGATAACCTGCTGGTTGTCTTTGCTTCCGATTATTTGGGTAGCATTCAACCATTCAGGATGTCCCCCTATGTGTTGATGGCCGGCAATAAATTGACTTCCATCGACTTTGATTGAGCATGCAGCATTTAGCCCTTTTCGACCGTCTTTGTCTGATTTCCAACCTGCTCTGACAAAGAAATAAATCCACTGTCCGTCTCTACTCCAAAGGGTATGATTGATGAAGAGATTTCGGTCTTTTACATCAAATCCATTTCGTTCCAGACCCCGTGCCATTTGTTCAAATGAGATCAGAATTTTCTTTCCTGCTGTTTCTATATTGATGATTGCAATTCCATCCTCCTTGGGGGCCGTCACACCATCAGTCCAATCAAAACTTTCTTTATATCCGGTTACCGGACGCAAACGCCCCATTCGGGCATAGTTGATAGCTAAAAAATATTTTCCCGAAGGACAAACCCCACTATTGCCAAAAGATTGATTCTTATAATGATAGGATTTTACCCTTTGGTGTTTTTTAACATCATAGAGAACCGTAAAAACAACTCCGGTTTTGGGATCTCGGTCGTTAAAAAAAAACTGATGATTGGGGTGGTGAGGATTCCAGTAAAACATGGTGCCTTGCTGGGGATTCCACCCTCGACTTTCGTCCAGCTTTTCAATCTTATAATGTCCTTTTTTTTTGCGATCAAGATGGATCAGTTTGACATTGGCTGCTTCGCCCTTGCCTGGCAAATGGTCGTGAAAAGGGGAGGACAAGCAAATTAAACGATTTCCTTTTTTGTTCCAAGGGATGGTTAGTGATTGTCCGATATATCCAAAGAAATGATGATTTGAACCAAAGGTAACTTGCTCGATTTCAACCTTTAAATTTTGCGGATTTTCCTTATAAACCATTGAGGTACAAACTGTACCAAGAATAATCCCCCCAGCGTTGACGATAAATTCTCCCCTATTCAAAAAAGACGATTTAGAACATAAATATCGTGTTTATTTCGATATCATCTCCAAAATCATATCTCGTGTAGTCATCAATTTAATCTTGTGAACAGAGTCTTTATAGTCACCACTGGAAATTCGGTTTTCCAGCTCTTTTAATAATTCTTCTACTGTAGTTTTTTTTTTCATAAAAAATTTAAAAAGACATGGGTACTTCCACCAACAAAATTTTGGAATGGGGTTGGGCGAAAAAAGAAATTTTTTCTAATTCCCAGATCCCCATTGCATCACGTTTGTCTAGCTTTTGATCCCATAAAGTAAAGGTACCATCAATTACAAAGACATAGACTCCATTTCCTTTTTTTTTGATTTGGTATTCTGTTATTATGTCCTGGTCAAAATCACCCAAGTGAAACCAAGCGTCTTGGTTAATCCACATGCCTTCATCTTTGGCATTGGGAGACAAAACTTGATAAAAGGTATTTTGTTTTTTCAATCCCCTTATTGACATTTGATCATAGCGTGGCTGCACATTTTGCTCCTTGGGCATGATCCAAAGTTGGAGCAAATTGATTGGTTTGTCCCGGTTTTTGTTGTATTCACTGTGATAAACTCCAGTTCCAGCACTCATTACCTGTATCTCACCTTCGGTGATTGCCCCTACATTACCCATGTTATCCTTGTGTTCAAGGTCTCCCTTCAATGGGATGGTAATGATTTCCATATTGTCGTGAGGGTGTGATCCAAAACCCATGCCCGGTGCGATGGTGTCATCGTTTAAAACCCTTAAGGCTCCGAAATTCATTCGTTGTGGATCGTAATATTGTGAAAAACTAAAGGAGTAGTTGGCGCTTAACCATCCATGATTAGCTTTCCCTCTGGAATTAGCAGGATGATAAATTGTTTTCATATATTATGTAGACACAATAGTTGTATATACAAATAAATATCATTCTTCTGAGTTTTCCTTTTTTTTATTTGCATCGTTCACAGCATCTATGAGTTTTGATTTGGCATCCAGATACTTAATAAGAGTTTTGACCTTGGTTTCGGTTTCCGTTTTTTCTCTGTATTTTGCCTTTTCCTCTGCTATGGTAGATTGAATTTCTTTGTAAGTAGAAAAAACAAAACCCAACACAATGGCCACTGCAATGAGAATGGCTAAAATTTCTTCTGTATTGTTTAGACTTAACATTCTAAAAAATTACTCTAATTTAAGAAATCCAAACTATATTTGGAATCGTAAAAAACAGACCACTTTGTTGATGAACAAATTCTCCAGAATTTTAATTGCACTGCTAACATTCTTCACGCTCTATGTTCAAGCCCAAGATAGTATTCAGCAAAAAATCACCTTAAAGGAAATCACCTTAGACGCCATTCGAATCAAGACTCCCAAACGCATTATACCTTTTGCGTTAAGTCACCGCACTTTTAAGCTCCGACAGCTAGACATACCCCAGAATTCATTGCAGGATTACCTCACTTCGGTTCCGGGTTTGTATGCTCAAAACTCTCAAAATTTTGCTCAAGACCTTCGGCTTTCTATTCGTGGTTTTGGCGCGCGCTCCGGTTTTGGCATCAGGGGCATCCAATTGATTGTGGATGGTATACCTGAAACCACTCCTGATGGTCAAGGACAATTGGACAACCTTCCCTTAGGGCTTATTCAATCCCTTACTGTGCTTAGGGGACCGGCTTCATCTTTTTATGGCAATGCTTCCGGTGGGGTCATTAAGATCAATACATTAGAGGATTTTAAAGACAATTTTGTGCGCCTTCGGGCACAAGGCGGTAGCTACTCCAGTAGGAATTTAGCGGCTACTGTTGGATTAAAAAACAATAATACCAAGGCTGTTTTTTATCAAAACATTACTGAGTCTGAAGGTTATCGCGATCACAGTAAATTCAAACAACAGGTTTTTAATGCTAGGGTTTGGCACGATGTTTCTGATCGTTCCCAAATCCGTTGGCAATTTAATTACACTCACAGTCCCTATGCCTATGACGCGGGAGGGGTTGATGCACAAAGTGTAGCCCAGAACAGAAGGCAGGCACGTGCACAAAACAAAAGCTTTCAAACCTACGAAACCGTTGACCACCTTAAAACAGGCCTTCAATGGGAAAAGCAAATAAACGACAAGCTTAGCTGGGAAAACTATGCCTTTTATGCCCGCCGGGATTTTGTAGGACGATTGCCATTTGGTTATGGAGGGGTTATAGATCTTAAAAGAGACTATTACGGACTAGGTTCGGCTTTGGAATACCAAGTAAATAATAATCACCGGATTCAATTTCGTTTCTCCCTTGCAGATCAAAAAGACCACCGCAAGCGTTTTGAAAACCTCGATGGATCATCGGGGGACAAAACCCTTGACCAAGAGGAGCTTTTTTTTAATACCGCTTTAAGTATAATCGATCAAATGAAATGGAGTTTTGGGGTCCTCAGATTGGGCTTAAGATTTGACCGCCAAAACTTAGGAACCCAGCGGGAAAGTGATCAGGTAAAGCTTAATAGTTTTAATCCCAGTATTGGGTTTACCTTCACCCAATGGGGTAGTCATGTTATGTTCGCCAGTTTTTCCAGTAGTTTTGAAACCCCAACCCTAAACGAGCTTTCGGCCAATCCCAGCGGTAATAATGGCTTCAACCCAGATCTTTCTCCTTCAAAAGCCCGTAACCTTGAATGGGGATGGAGATATACAGCCCCAGGAAATACCCTTGAGGTGATCCTTTATGCAATCAAAACTCGCAACGAAATTTTGCCCTATGAATTGGCCGCTTTCCCGGGTCGAGATTTTTATCGCAATACAGGGAATACCCGAAGAATGGGCATCGAACTTTTTTGGGAACATCAAAAAGGACCCCTGGAGTGGTCTATAGCATACAACTATGCTACGCTTAAATTCGATGATTATCTATTAGGAGATCAAAACCTTTCTGGAAATCAGCTGCCTGGAGTTCCTAAACAACAACTCAGCGGCACATTGTTATACTCTTTTTCAAAGGGATGGGCTAGCGCTCTTCAAGGCCAGTACACAGGAGCACTGTATGCTGAGGATGCTAATCAGACACAGGTGGAGGATTACTTTCTCTCCAACATCCGGCTATGGAAGTCTTTAGAAAATCTATCTTTTTTTGGGGGTGTCAACAACCTACTAGACAGGGACTATTTTGATAATATTCGGATCAACGGATATGGTAAAAGATATTACGAACCAGCTCCTATGAGAAATTTTTATTTTGGAATGAGCTATACATTTTAGTTAATTGCTTGAAACTTGAGGCAGACTAATAATATACTTTCTATTATGATTAGCATTACCTATTTAGTTGCCTCATTAAATCATATCTAATTTTAAGTGAGACAAAATTATTTTTTTACATAGGATAGAGTAGTTAAATTTTAAACTGGAAGCACAATTGATAAGTAATTGTTTATAAATAAAATAAGGACTGAGAGAGTTTTTAATTAAAAACCACCCGCCCCAAACAGATTAATTTAATTGGACTTAGAAATTTATACTCATTAGGATTTATTCTAAAAACAGATCTCAAGAGAACTCTTTTTTAGGTTTTTTTCAAGTAAATTTGAGTTTGGCACAGTTTTTGTATAGTATGAATAAGTTTTTGAAACTAAATTTTCGAAAATTTTAAACATTATTAATTAATTAAATTTTTATCAAATGAAAAAAGGTTTATTAGGTCTTTTAGTTATTGCTCTGACAATTGTTGGATGCCAAAACTATGATGACCAATTCGACTCACTGAATGATAAGATTGCACTCCTCTCTTCAGAGGTAACTGCTCTTAAAACAATTCAAACAGCCGTAACATCATTAAGTACTAAACTAGACGCTTTAGCGGGTAGTGCACTTACTGATGAAGATTTAAATGATATTCTTAAGGAAGTTGCTGATGTTCAAGCTGCTGTTGATGGAATTGACAACTCTGCTGTTGAAACTGAGGTTGCCGACCTTAACGCTGAGGTAGATGAAATCTTAGAAAAACTTGGAGATTTATTATCTGCAAATGCTTTCTATGAAGGTAATCTAGTTATTAAGAATCTTGGTCAATTGGCTAACGCTCATGAAATGATCAAAACAGGTGCTGATGACCCAACAATTACTGTTAAAGGTAATGTTGATGTTGTAGTTGGTGCTTCTGGTGTTACTAAAGACAGTATTGCATCTGTAAACTTAATTCTTGCAAAAATTAGATCAGTTATGGGTACTGCTACCGTAACTACAGACGCAAATGCTGACTTGGCAGCTTTAACTTATGTAACAGGAAATCTTTCTTTAGACGGTACGTCTGGAAAGGCTAATATTGGAGCTGCTAAACTGCTTACTATTGATGGTAATATGAGAATTACAGGCATTACTGGCGATTTGGTTTTCCAGTCTTTAGGTTCTGTTGCACATGTTCTAATTACTGAAACCGCTGGAACAGCTACTGTTACTTCAATAGATTTTTCTGGAATGACATCTGGTAAAGTAGAGACAGGTACTAACAGTATGTCTTTAGGTGGATGTTTGACTGTAAAACTTGGGGGTGAATTACCTTCTTTTGTTGATCTTCCTAAGTGTACTTCATTTATTCATGGAGGGGCAGTTGCTCAACCAGCTCTTAATTTAACTTTGGGTGGAGCTGCTGCTGAGTTGTCGCTTGCTGCTACATCATTTACTGGTGAAGTTACAATCACTACTACAGGACACATAAATCTTCCAGCATTAAAAAAAGTTACAAAAACTACCCTTATTGGTACTAAAGATGCTTTAACGGCTGATCTTCCTTCACTTGAAGAAGTAGACGGTGGTACTCTTCACATCAATGATAAATTTACTACGGTCAATTTAGATGCTCTTAAAACTTTAAAGAATGACTTAACTATCGACGGTGAAGTTGTTGTTTCGTTGCCAGCACTTGTAGGTGCAAAATCTGGTGCAGGTGTAACTACAATTACTTGTGCTGTAGCTACTACTTTTTCTGCTCCAAAACTGGATACTGCATCTAGAGTTATTGATTTGAAAGCAGCAGTTGATCATATTAGTATTTTGAATCTAAATAACATTTCTACTCCTGTAAGCGAAGTTTTAGAGTGGGCTGCGATCAAAAAAATTGAAGTTGGTGCACAAAAAGGCAATTTTACTACCGCCAGTGCAACAGCATTAGTAGATCTTATCTTTACAGGATTTAAAAACACTCCTGTAGGTGAGGATAACCAAACTAACATACTTACAATTAATGATGCTAATGCAAATATCAAAACTCTTGTAATTGGAGCTACAAGTGCATTGAAAACTTTAAATATTTCTGCAACAGTATTGGAATCGCTTAGCACTGCTGGTGAGATCATAAATACTGATGTCCATGATAACGCTGCACTTGAATCATTTAATTTTGCACACACACACCTTCAAGGTGATAGAGAGTCAACTGTAGCCATCAATAACAATGATGATGCTAAATTTACTGCTGTTGACATGTCTTCTCTTTCTAAAGTTGGTACTGTTATGATAGTTGGTAATGCAAAATTAGCAAGTATAGTTGCTCCAAGCACTAGTGTTCTTGCTACTTCACTTGCCACCGTTTCGGTTACTATTAGTGGAAACGATCTTACAGGAACTTATGAATCTGCTACTGCTCCAACTGGGACAGTTACTTATTCAGGTCCTAAAATTACAAATGCAACTTTATCTTCTTTCAAAGCTTGGATTACTGCTAATGTAAATGTTGATATTGCTGATCCAATCGGGACTACTGATAGAACTATAGCTGCTGCAAACCATGCTAGTTTTGCTTTAAATTCTGGTATACCTGCTGCCTTTGGTGGAGTTACTGCAAACCCAGTCAAATTCAATATTGATGTCGATAATACCGATGTAGTTGGTACTGATGCTGTTGAAACTGGAAACCTCTCTACACTTATGAATGCCGATGCTGCATCTAAAGCTGGTGCTACTGGTTCTGCTGGGGATGAGGATTGTGATAATGATGGAGCAGTTACTTCTCACAGAGAATTAGGAACTGTTGTTGACTAACAATTATCATTTGAAAATTTAAGATGTTATAAATTACATCTTGAAATCAAGAGCCTCCCAATTTGGGAGGCTCTTTTTTTATATCCAAAAGGGAAGGAGTAAAAACAGTAAAGAAAGCAACTGGATGATGATTACCACGACAAAATGGGCATATCCTTTTTCAATTAGTAAATGGTGTAGGTGATTCTGATCTGGGTGAAAAGGAGATTTTTTGTTACCAATACGAATGATAAAGACTCTAAGTAAATCCAACAAAGGATAGACAATCAAACTCATGGCCAAAAAAGGTTTGTTGGCACTTAATCCATCTTTTAATTCATACTCTGACCCCAAAACATGAAAAAGATAAATAGCAATCAATGTTCCCAACATCAAAGAACCTGCATCACCTAAAAAGACCTTATAGTCCTTTTTAAAGTTAAAATAATATAAAGGTAGTAGACTTAAAACAGTAATCACTCCCAAATTGAAAAAGGGACTAGGCTGGTTGGAAAAATACTCGACCAATAAAATCACTTTAATGGTTTCGGTAATGGCCAATCCATCAATTCCATCAATAAAGTTGAAGGAGTTGACAATGACTAAAAAAACAAATACGGTAAAAACCTGACTCCCCAAGCGAGGAATTTCGTTTAAACCCAGAACGCCGTGAAAATCATCGATGATCAAACCTTGATCGATTAATATCTTGGCAACGAAGATTTGTAAAAAAAACTTTAGCTTAAAATCAGCATTGTAAAAATCATCATAAACCCCTACAATAAACATAATACCCAACGGAATCAATAACGAAAAATCAAAAAGGTCAATTTGATTTAAATAAAAATAAAAAGAAAAAATAAATAGAGTTATAAAAACACCTATTCCTCCTGTTTTGGTTGCTTTGGTTTGGTGAATGGATCGATGGTTGATAGCATCAAAATTTTTGAGTCTGGTAAACCACGATTTTAATCCAAAGGAAAAAACAAAGCTGAGCAGAAAAACCAGAAAATAGCTTAAAGGGGTCATGTTTTTTGAAAAGTCAAATTCACAAATAAATCTTTATATTGCAAATTAATAAAGAAAAAATAAGAATGGCTAAATCCGCCCCTAGGCAAGCTTCACTTGACACTTCCAATTTTATTTCCTCCCTACTCATTATTGCATTTCTGTTGGTGGGATTTGTTCCCAATTTGGGAGCCGTAGACAAAATTGCACCTCAGTGGCTTTACCTAAGTCTTATAAACCTCTTATGTGGTGTTTTTTTATTCATCAACCGTAAAATTTTTAAAGAGCGTTTTTTGTTCGTATTGACTTCCTATATGAGTCTGTCCTACATTGGTTTTGTGGTCTGGGCAGCCTTCTCCTATTTTTATGCCATCAATCCTACAGAGGTATTGGTAAATATAGTACGTCAATTCAATACCCTATTTATGTTTTTACATCTTGGGATTTTGCTTTACAACATCAAAGACAAAAACCGTTTGCTCTCCTTGGCCATTATGGCCATACTGACAGTAGAGTTATATGCGGTATTGGAACAAGCCCTACAAATGTATAAGGCTGGTTATATTGATTCTGGTAGCTTAAAGGGTGTAACTGCAAATAGAAATATTACAGCTTTCTCTATTGCTATTAAGATTCCATATGTGATGTATCTTATTTTTAGAAATCCAAAACTGTGGTTAAAGATGACTTATTTCTTTGTAATATTTATGAGCCTTTTTTCATTAAGTATGATCCAAAGTAGGGCTTCATACATTGCAGCAGCATTAATCGGTGTAATGATTTTGGCATGGACTTTATTAAACTATTTTAAATCTCGCTCTTTTAGGGAGTTTTTCATAAACCTTTATTATTTGTTGCCCTTAATTCTAGCTTTGATTTTGAATAAAGTTTTAATTTCTGACAAGGGCGCAGATGCATTATCTCGTGCCGCTACGATATCTATAAGTACTAATGATGGTTCGGTCAACCAGCGCCTTCGTTATTATGAAGATGTTTTGACTCATATCACCAAAAACCCCATTAGGGGGGTTGGGATTGGAAATTGGAAACTGACTTCCATTAATTATGATAAAGAAGACATGTCGGGGTATATCGTGCCATATCATGCTCATAGCGATTTTATTCAATTGGGAGCAGAACTCGGTTTTATTGGTTTTTTACTTTACCTCGGGGTATTTATGTTTGCCGTCTATTTTGCCTTTGTGATCTTATTTAAATCAGATCTAGATGTAGACAACAAATGGTTTGTTTTATTTCTTATCAACGCATTGGGCGTTTATTTTATCGATGCCAATTTGAACTTTCCTATCGCCCGTCCACAAGTTTTGGCCCCATGGGCCCTGACCATGGCTTTAATTGCCTTTTATTATCATCAGGCAACAAAAAGAAAAGCTTCCCCTAAAAAGGTTAAAGCGTTTACTTTTTTCCCATTTTTGACAATAGTACTGATGGTGCCTTCAATTATAATTACTAATACTACATATAAATCGCTAAAAGGGCAGTTAGTTTTACTAAGAGATTTTAATACTAACAAGTTTTCCGTTTCACTTGATAAAATAGATTATATAACCCCCGAGTTACCAAATATTACAGTAACGACTATTCCAATGAAGTCCATCAAGGCTAGATACTATCGCAACGCTAAAAAATATGATAAAGCTTTAGCTCTGCTTAACCAGGGGATACTCGCTAATCCTTATTTGTTTTTTAGTGAAAACCTTAAGGCTCAGATTTTCCTTGAGCAAGGCAAAATAGATAGTGCTGAGGTCAACGCCAGAAAAGCTTTCTATGGATTACCTAAAAATGCTCTTCATGCTACGACTTATGCTCAAATTTTACAGATTACAAAAAATTTATCAGAAGCCAAGAAAGTTTTTAATGAATTAAGTTATAAATCTGGACCCATAATTTGGAAAAACTTTTTGATAATGCTTTCTCAGATTGCCCCTCCTGGGGATCTTGATTTGATTAATTTTTCTACCAAAGCTGCGGAATTTTTCCCCGAAGATAAAGAACTTTTTTCTATCAAGAAACTAGCTGTTATTGGTCAATTAAAAGTAAATGAAGCGGCAAATATATCTCAAAAGGGATTGGATTTTTTTAACCGACAACTTTATGTTGAGGCTGCTATTGAATTTGAGAATGCTTCAAAAATTGATTTTCTTGAATATGCTCACTTTGAGAATGCCGCTAGTGCATATTTTATGGCTGGGGATAATCAAAATGCTTTATTTTTTTCTAACAAAGTAATTAATGAGTTTCAGATTAAAACAGGGAAATCTGAGTATATTAATGGATTAGTATACTTTAATTTTGGAGATAATCTAAGGGCTTGTGAGCTATTACAAAAAGCAATTGATTACGGTTACAGTCAAGCTCAAGCCACCTTTGACCAGCGGCGATGTAATAAATGAATCCCTATAAATTTCTTAAATGAAATACAAAATTGCAGTAATTGGATTGGGATACGTTGGTTTACCACTTGCAGCTGCATTTTCCAAAAAATACACAGTTTTGGGTTATGACAATGACTCAGCAAGAGTAAGAGAGCTTAAGTCTGGCATTGACAGAATCGACCAGTTTTCAAAAGCAGATTTAATACAATTGCATAATTTTCTTAATTTTTCAGATAATCCTGAATCACTGTCTGATTATAACACCTATATCATCACCGTTCCTACTCCGGTTACTCCCTCCAAAAAACCTGATCTGTCTTTTTTGATGAATGCTTCAAAAACTGTGGGGCGTTATCTTAAAAAAGGAGATACAGTCATCTATGAAAGTACTGTATATCCAGGATGTACTGAGGAGGACTGTGTTCCGGTTTTAGAAAAAACATCGGGATTGAAATTTAACACCGATTTTTTTTGTGGTTATTCTCCCGAACGCATCAATCCAGGTGATAAAATCAACACCCTAACCCAAATAAAGAAAGTAATTTCAGGTTCTACTCCTAAGGTAACTGAAAAAGTCGATGCATTGTACCTTTCCATCATTAAAGCAGGAACATATAAAGCACCCTCGATCAAGGTAGCCGAGGCTGCAAAAGCCATTGAGAATGCACAGCGTGATCTTAATATTTCATTTGTAAATGAATTGGCTTTGATTTTTGATCGTATGCAAATTGATACTCATGACGTGCTTGAGGCTGCTGCAACTAAGTGGAACTTTCTTCCCTTTAAACCGGGTCTTGTGGGTGGACACTGTATAAGTGTTGATCCTTATTTTTTAACCCACAAAGCGATCGAATTGGGATACACTCCGGAGGTCATTTTGTCGGGCAGAAATGTTAACAATAGTATTCCACAATTTGTTGCGGCCAAAGTGGTCGATTTGATGCGGCAAAAAGAAATCTATAATAAGGATGCTAAGGCGTTGATTTTAGGAATTACTTTTAAAGAGAATTTTAATGATATTAGAAACTCTAAGGTTCCCGAAATATACAAAGCTTTAGAGGCCGAAGGTCTTGAAGTAGAAGTATATGACCCATTGGCCGATCCTGAATTGGTAAAAAAAGAATACGGAATTTCTCTCACCAAAGCTCCCAGAAAATATGAAGCTGTAATTCTTGCAGTGGCACACCAGGTGTTTCTTGAAAATGGAGTTAGGAAATATAAAAACTCCAATGGAGCTGTACTCTACGATATCAAGTCTTCCCTCGATAGAGAAGTCATCGACGGAAGGCTCTAGTTTTTTAAAAATATTTAATTATGTATTTCAATTGAAAAATAATTTAACTAATTGATTGTTAGGCAGTTGTTTTTCTTTATGACACCTTTTATTTTTTGACTAAAACTAAATACTAAAAAAACTTGATAAATAGTTTTGTTATTTAGTTATTATCAAGTACTTTTGGTACTCATTAATGCATGGAATACGTTTGATAAAAATTTAATCCCCTTAATTAATTGGTTTAACCTTCAATTATTTTAAGGGGTTTTTTCTTTTAAAAAGTATGAAAAAAAAATGGTTTGTAGTTTATACCCGCCCCCAGCAAGAGCTTAAAGTAGCTCAACAGCTCTCTGCTATGGGAATTACAAACTACTGTCCAACCATTACCCTTGTGAAACAATATTCCGATAGAAAGAAAAAAGTAATTAAACCCCTACTTTCTTCTTATGTAATGGTCCATTTGGAGGAAAATAATCATGAGAAAGTTTTTTCATGCTCTGGAATCGTACGCTATCTGTTTTTCCTCGGAAAACCAGCAGTTGTTCCAGTCTTTGAAATTGATCTAATGCAGGATCACCTAAACGGGGTTTATAGCGATATTAAATTAGCTACCTTAACTGTGGGGGAGTCCCATACAATTAGTAAAGGGCCTTTTTCAGGGGTCTGTGGAAAGGTAGTTCAAACAGATAATACAAAAGTTAAATTAGAGCTAGCATCACTAGGGATGAGTATTACCCTTAAAAAACAGGCGGCTTAAAGACTTAACTTTTTAAAATTTCAATGGAAAATATAACTTTGCCCAATTGGGACAGATGGGGCGGAGCCGTCTTAAAAACCAAAGATTCTAATTATGCTAGGTGAGCTAATCACTTCTAAAACACGCCTTCGATTACTAATTAAATTTTTTATCTCTCAGGCCAATCGGGGGTATCTAAATGGGCTTGCCACAGAGATGGGTGAATCCACAAACGCCATTCGAAAAGAGCTTAATCACCTGCAAGGTGCAGGCTATTTAGAAAAAGTAAAAATGGATAATAAAGTCGAGTACAAGGCTAACATCAAACATCCACTGTTTGAAGTGATGCAAAAAGTAGTTTTTAAGCATCTCGGGCTAGAGGATGTTGTTGAGACTGTTTTGGAGCGAATGGGAGGTGTGGATCAGATCATCTTAGTAGGAGATTACGCCAAAGGAAACGACTCCGGTCTCATTGAAGTATTTTTAATTGGCCAGGGGCTTAATATGCAATACATTATCCAGCTTGAGGATAAAATCGAAGACCTTATCGGGCGAAAAGTCAGCTTCTATTTAGCCTCTAAGTTTTTAGCGGATCGAGAACATATTGTACTATTTAATTCAAAAGATAAATGATATCTATAGAGAGTGAAGAGCGTCCTTGGGGACGATTTTTTGTGCTGCATGATGAGCCGACCTATAAGCTTAAGCGAATAGAAGTAGATCCAGGGGGAAGACTCTCCTATCAGTTCCATCATAAACGCTCTGAGGCTTGGACCATACTAGAAGGAACGGGCATAATTACTTTAGATGGACAGGATAAAAGTTATACCAAAGTGCAAACAGTACTTATCCCTCAAGGAGTAAAACACCGGATTGAAAATAAAGAAGAGCAGAAAGTAGTTTTTATTGAAGTTCAAACGGGCAGCTATTTTGGAGAGGATGATATTGTAAGAATTCAAGACGATTATAATAGTGCCTAAATGAGTAAACCAAAAGCGATAATAGTTTCTGGATATTTTAACCCCCTTCATAAGGGGCATATAGAACTCTTTCATAATGCCAAAGAAAAAGGCGATGAGCTTTTTGTGATTGTAAATAATGACCATCAAAGAGGTCTTAAAGGCTCCAAAGAGTTTATGAGTGAAAATGAGCGAGTTTTAATTGTCAGTGAACTTAAAATCGTTGATAAGGTTTTCTTATCCATTGATCAGGAAGGAACAGTATGTGGTTCAATCGAAAAAATTTTCAAAGAATTTGGTAATTTTTACGATCTGTATTTTGCTAATGGTGGTGACCAGAATAATGATATATGTCCTGAGCTTCCGCTTTGTAATAAATATGGAATTGGTCTTATTGATGGATTAGGAGATAAGATACAATCTTCATCTTGGCTATTAAAAAAATAAAATGGAGGTAAAAAACATTTGTTGTATTGGAGCTGGGTATGTTGGAGGACCTACTATGGCAGTTATAGCCCTAAAGTGCCCCCACATCAAAGTCACCGTTTTAGACGCCAATCCAGAGAAGATAAAAGCTTGGAACGGGACTTTAGATTCCTTGCCTGTTTATGAGCCAGGTCTAGCTGAGGTAGTAAAAGAGGCACGAGGAAGAAACCTTTTTTTTTCAAATGATATCGCTGGAAATATCGAAAAAGCTGAGATGATCTTTATGGCGGTTAATACCCCCACTAAAACAGAAGGTGAAGGAGCGGGTATGGCTGCTGATCTTCGTTACATTGAAGCCTGCGCTTATGATATTGCAAAGTATTCCAAATCAGATAAAATAGTAATTGAAAAGTCAACCCTTCCAGTTCGAACAGCAGAAAAGATAAAGGATATATTAGATAAGAATTCTACCAACATCCACTTTGAAATACTTTCAAATCCAGAGTTTTTAGCTGAGGGAAGTGCCATTCAGGATCTCTTTAAATCAGACCGAGTTTTAATAGGAGGTGATGAATCAGAGTCTGGACAACAAGCGGTTAAGGCCCTAGTTGATATTTATGCCAATTGGATTTCAAAAGAGAAAATCTTAACTACGAATGTATGGTCCTCTGAGCTTGCTAAACTCGCTTCAAATGCCATGCTGGCCCAGCGTATATCTTCAATAAACAGTCTTTCTGCACTTTGTGAAAAAACAGGTGCAGATATAAAAGAATTATCCAAAGCAATTGGATCGGATCATCGTATAGGGCCACATTTTTTAAATGCTTCGGTTGGTTTTGGGGGGAGTTGTTTTCAAAAAGATATATTAAATTTAGTGTATTTATGTAAATATTATGGTTTGGATGAAGTTGCTGATTATTGGCATCACGTAATCAAAATAAATGACTTTCAGAAAAAAAGATTTGCTCAAAAAATTTTAGATTATTTTGGAGGTAACTTAAATGGCAAGGTAATTTTAATTCTAGGTTGGGCATTTAAAGAAAACACGAATGACTCCAGAGAATCACCAGCTATATATGTATCAAATTACTTATTCAAAGCAGGTGCATCATTAGTTATTTTTGATCCTAAGGTTTCACAAAATAATATTATTAGTGATATTGAGAATTACTGGGAAATAAAATATAAAGAATCATCTGAAAATTTGCTGATATTAGACGAATTGGAAACAGCCAACCTAAATATAGATTGTATTGCTATACCAACTTTTTGGTCTCAATTTGAAAAATTCTTGCTAAGATTTTCTTCTGACTTAAATACATATAATAAACCAATCTTTCAAATAAAAAATTAAATCCTTTTATATTTATGATACCCTACGGGAGGCAAAATATTATTGACGAGGATGTTGAGGCTGTTATTAAAATCTTAAAATCAGACTATCTAACACAGGGACCCACAACTCCAATTTTTGAAAATAATCTTAAAGAATACACAAATACCAAATATTCAGTTGCTCTAATTAATGCTACATCTGCACTTCATATTGCATGCTTGTCTTTGGGGCTAAGTAAGGGAGATTTTTTATGGACTTCACCAATTTCATTTGTTGCATCAGCCAATTGTGCTAGGTATTGTGGCGCAGAAATCGATTTTGTTGACATTGATTCTTCATCGTATAATTTATGCCCAATAGCCCTAGAAGAAAAATTAATTCAGGCAAAAAAAAACAAGAGATTGCCTAAAATAATTATACCAGTTCATCTTTCAGGACAATCTTGTGAAATGAAAAGAATCAAAGAACTTTCAGACCAATATGGATTTAAAATTATAGAAGACGCTTCACATGCAATAGGAGGTGAATATAGAGGTAAAAAAATAGGTAATTGTGAATATTCTGACATCACTGTCTTTAGTTTTCATCCTGTAAAAATTATTACCACTTGTGAAGGAGGGGCATGTATGACAAATCAAAAGAAAATTTATAAAAACTTACAAAGTTTACGAAGTCATGGTATTACAAGAGATCCAATTGAAATGATTAACAAAAAGCCTGGAGAGTGGTATTATGAACAAATTCAATTAGGGTTTAATTATAGGCTTAATGATCTTCAAGCAGCTTTAGGCATTAGTCAATTAAAAAGGGTAGATGAATTTGTGAGAGAGAGAAATTCTATTGCAAATTATTATAATAAAATTTTTAAGGGACACCAATTTGTTAGGACACCTAAATTAATAAATGATGTCTACTCTTCATATCACTTGTATATAATTAGGGTTGATTCTATTAAAAGGAAAAATATTTTTGATAGATTAAGAAATTCTGGGGTCTTTGTAAATATACATTATATTCCTATTTATAAGCATCCTTATTACAAAGACATCGAAAGTTCAAGCTTAACTAACTCAGAAAACTATTATAAAGAAGCAATTAGTATTCCAATATTTCCATTTTTAAAAAAGGAAATGCTTGATCAAATAAAAAAAGTAATTGATGAAGTAGATAATTTTCAAAGCATATTTTAATTGGAGAAAAAACTTATTCTTGGGACCACGCAATTTGGTTTAAGTTATGGAATTAATAATAAAGTTGGCCAAATTTCAAACAATGAAGCAGCTAAGATTCTTGATTATGCTTATGAAAAAGACTTAGTCATCCTTGATACAGCACCTGTTTACGGAAATTCGGAGAAATTAATTGGAGATTATTTGAAAAAAAACAAGCATAAGGAATTTAGAATCATAACAAAAATTAGTAGTAATAAAGAGTCCTTATCACAACAATTTTTAAAATCTCTTCAAAATATGAGGGTTGAAAAAGTTAATACTATACTTTTCCATTCAATTGAATTATATAAACATTTTAAATCAGAAATAAATTCTTTTTTAGAAAAATTTAAGGGGAGTAGATTCAATGAACTAGGGGTTTCATTATACACAAATGACGATATAATTTCTGTGATTGGTGATAAAAGAATTGACAGAGTTCAAGTCCCATTTAATTTGCTTGATAATGCTTCAAAAAGGGAATCTGTTTTTTTAGAATTAAAAGCAGACTCAAAAAAAGTTGATACTCGATCGATATTTTTGCAGGGTTTGTTCTTTAAGCCTCCCCCAGAAATACCATTCTTTTTCAATCCAATTCGAGAGGAATTGTTTTCTTTACACAAACTTAGCAAGGATTTTCGAATATCAATAAATTGTATTGCTTTAACATATGCAATTCAAAAGAATTATATTGACTCTGTTCTAATAGGAGTTGATTCATTTAACCATCTGAAAAAAAATCTTTCTTCAATTAATAATGAGATTCCAAAAGAATTATCAAACATAATTGACTCAATTAATATTAAAGATGAGCACATACTAAACCCAAGTTTATGGCCAAAATTTTAATAGTAACTCAAGCAAGGCTTCAAAGTACAAGACTACCCAAAAAAATCTTAAAGGAAATTAATGGGAAGAGTTTACTTCGAATTCATTTAAAGAGCTTAAGTAAATCAAAATACTATAAAAATCTAGTTGTAGCTACTACCATGGAAAAAGGGATAAAAAAGATTATCGATTGCCTTAAAAGAATGTCTATAAAATACTATCAAGGAAGTGTCCATGATGTTTTAGATAGATATTATAGAGCATCTTTACCGCACAACCCAGATTATATTGTAAGAGTAACTTCAGATTGTCCTCTTATTGATGCTAGTTTGATGGATGAAATTATTGATTATGCAATTGACAAAAACGTTGATTATGTTTCAAATAATTTAATTGAGCAATATCCAGATGGTCAAGATGTTGAAATTATATCCGCGAATGCTCTTCAAATTGCATGGGAAAGAGCAGAAAGTATTCATGACAGGGAAAATGTAACACCATTTATAAAAAATAATTCGACTTTTTTTGGTCATAATTTATTTACTTCTGAGAATTTCTCGTGCAATCAAAATTATAATCATATAAGAATGACAGTAGATGAACAGAGTGATTTTGATGCAATTAAGGTACTTATAAATAACTTGGGTTTTGGAAGAGACTGGGGTACTTATACAAGGTTCATAGATGATAACCAATATCTATTTAAAAATCAACAAATAATTAGGAATGAGGGCAGTAAATTATAAATTTAGTTTAAGCTATGGGAAAAGGACAAGATCTATATAAGTATGCAAAAAAATTAATACCTGGGGGGACAATGTTATTGTCAAAAAGACCCGAGATGTTCCTACCTGGGGGTTGGCCTTCATACTTTTCAAAAACAAAAGGTTGTTGTGTTTGGGATCTTGAGGGAACCAAATATACAGATGTGAGCATCATGGGCATTGGGACAAATACATTGGGTTATTCACATCCAAAGGTAGACAGGGCAGTTTACAAGACAATAAAGAAAGGAAATTTAAGTACTTTAAATTGTCCAGAAGAGGTCATACTTGCAGAGAAATTAATTGAAATTAACCCGTGGGCAGATATGATTAGATATGCGAGGACTGGAGGGGAAGCAAATGCAATAGCAATAAGGATTGCAAGAGCTGCTTCAGGAAAAAATAAAGTGGCTATTTGTGGTTATCACGGCTGGCATGATTGGTATCTATCTGTTAACCATAATTCCAAAGGGGATTCTTTAAGTAATCATTTACTGCCAGATATAGATACCCTAGGGGTTCCTGATGAACTAAAAAATACAGTTTTCCCTTTTCTATATAATAATTATGATCAACTTTTGAATATTGTAAATGAAAATGATATAGGAATTATTAAAATGGAGGTTGTAAGAAACATTCCTCCTGAGAAAAATTTTTTACAAAAGGTAAGGGCTCTATCAAAACAGAAAAATATAATACTCATTTTTGATGAATGTACGTCTGGTTTTAGAGAAACATTTGGCGGTATTCATCAAAAATATAATGTAGAACCAGATATAGCCATGTACGGTAAGACATTAGGAAATGGATATGCAATTACTGCTGTAGTTGGAAAGAGAGAAATTATGGAAGCTGCACAAAAAACCTTTATAAGCAGCACTTTTTGGACAGAGAGAATTGGTCCATCTGCCGCTATATCTTCTCTTGAAGTAATGAAAAAAGAAAGGTCATGGGAAAGGATATCAACTACTGGAGAAAGAATACAAAAAAATTGGAAGCTGATTTCTGAACGTCAAAAAATCAATATCAAAATACAAGGGATACCAGCATTATCCACATTTAGTTTTGAGCACTCAGATCACCTAAAGTTCAAAACTTTTCTTTGTCAAGAACTTTTAAAAAATGGTTATTTGGGTACCACAGCATTTTATTCAAGTATCTCACATTCAGAAAAAATTTTAAATAGATATTTTGAGGTTTTAGAAGAGATATTTTATGAAATTTCGAAATGTATCAATGGGAGTGCAGATATTAATAATATGCTTAAATATCCCATTGCTCATTCTGGTTTCAGCCGTCTAAATTGAAAATGGATACACAAAATTATTATACACTAAAAAAACAAAATTTTCAATTTGGTATTTATAAATTAATTCCAATTCGGTTTGAAGATCGATATAAAATAATGGAATGGCGTAATGAGCAATTATATCATTTACGCCAACCAAAACCACTCACAAAATCAGAACAGGATTATTATTTTAAAAATGTAGTAATACCCCAGAAAACACAAAAAACCCCAGACCAAATATTATTTAGTTTTTTAAAAAAAGATAACCTGGTTGCTTACGGCGGATTGGTTCACATAAATTGGATTGACAAAGATGCTGAAATCTCGTTTGTAATTAAAACATCTATTGAAAAGAATAATTTTATAAGTTTTTGGAATATCTATTTAAAACTCATCGAAGATGTTGCATTTAATTTTTTAAAATTCAAAAAAATTTATATTTATTCTTTTGATGTTAGACCGTTACTTTACAATATAACAAAACAAAATAATTATAAACATGAGTCTACTTTAGAGCAACACGTAAAAGTTGAAAATATTTTTGTAGATGTACATATTCATTCTAAATTAAAACAGTGAAGAATTTAAAAATTCAAATATTGATCGATAATCCAAATTCATGGATGTGGCAATATGTAGATAGAATCGAAAGTGAAATTTTAAAATACAACTCTTATTGTGAAATAATCGATAAATCTAAAAAGGTAAAAAAAGGTGATATATTAATTCTCTTATCATGTGAACAAATATTCAAAAAATTAAATCTTAATAAATTCAATTTAGTCGTTCATGCGAGTAATTTGCCAAGAGGTAAAGGATTTTCACCTGTAACATGGCAAGTTTTAGAGGGGAAAAATAAAATTCCAATTTGTTTGTTAGAAGCAGATGAAAAAGTAGATTCGGGAGGTATATTTTTTAAAGATTATATTGAACTTGAAGGACACGAATTAATTAATGAAATAAGGGAAAAGCAGTTTTTTAAAACACTAGAACTAATTACAAGATTTATAAATGGCAAGGATTATCCAAAAAAAACCTTACAATCTGGTGTAGAATCATTTTACAGAAGAAGAAATAAAGAAGATAGTATTATTGATACAAATCAAACGATATCTTCATTATTTAATAAATTAAGAACTGTGGACAATATTAGGTATCCTGCATATTTCAATTTTAAAGGGTATAAGTATTTGATAAAAATTGAAAAAATTAAAAATTAATACTTTTAAACTTAAAACTTTCTTTTGACCGAAGCTAATCTAATATTGAGTTCAAATTCTATTTATCATAGTTTATTGAAAAACTTAAATTTAAAATCAGATCTTGAATGGGTTTATTTAGACAATAAAAATTTGATGAAGCGTTCCAAATAATTAGAACAAAATATTAAAATGGATTTTAATTTTAAAAGGGTATTTATAGTAGCAGAATTATCTGCTAATCATGGAGGTGATATAAATATAGCTATTGATTCAATAAAAGCAGCAAAAAAATCTGGAGCGGATGCTATTAAATTACAGACCTATACTCCAAATACTATGACCATTGATTCAAAAAAAAAAGATTTTATAGTAAATGGTGGAAGTATATGGGATGGTCAAACTTTTTTTGACTTGTATGAAAAAGCACATACTCCATGGGAATGGCATTTTGAACTTTTTAAAGTTGCCAGAGAAGAAGGACTAGAGTATTTTTCAACACCCTTTGATAAAAAAGCTGTTGATTTGCTCGAAGAGTTGGATAATCCTATTTATAAAATTGCTTCATTTGAAATAAATGATATACCTCTAATAAAATATGTAGCATCAAAAGGTAAACCCATGATATTATCTACAGGAGTTGCTACTATTGAAGACATTAAATTAGCGCTTGATACAATTAGAGCTGAAGGTAATAACCAAATAGCATTATTAAAATGCACTTCCAGCTATCCTGCCCCTATAAATGAAGCCAATTTACTAATGATTAGGGACTTTAAACAAAAATTTAAAGTAGTCACAGGTCTTTCTGATCATACAATAAGTAATACTTCTGCTATTGTAGCAACCTCGCTTGGGGCAAAAATTATCGAAAAGCATTTTATTCTGGACAAATCTATTGGAGGACCTGATGCTTCATTTTCACTTGATGCGAAAGAATTCTCCAACATGGTTAATGCAGTAAGAGAAACTGAATCAGCAATTGGTGAAATAGATTACGAACTTACCAAAAAGCAAAAGTTAGGAAAAATATTTTCAAGATCTTTATATGTTGTCAAGGATTCAAATAAAGGTGAAATAATTACAGATGAAAATATACGGTCTATAAGGCCAGGATTTGGAGGACATCCAAAATATTTGGATAAATTAATTGGGAAACAATTTAAAAATAATTTTAAAAGAGGCGATAGATTTACAAATGATGATATTAAGGGTCATTTAAAATGAAAAAGATAGCTGCTATAATTGAAGCTCGAATGACATCAAGTAGACTTCCAGGTAAAGTCCTACTAGAATCAGGAATTAATAAACCGCTATTACTTTGTTTAATTGAAAGAATTAGAAAAGTAAAAAACATTGATCAAATAATAATTGCAACAACAACGAATAGTCAGGATAACAAAATTGTAGAATTTTGTAAAGAAAATAAAATCAATTTTTTTAGAGGGAGTGAAAACGATGTTATGGCTAGAGTTTTAAATGCCTCACTAAAATTTGAAGTTGATATTATTATTGAAATTACAGGTGATTGCCCAATTATAGACCCTGAAATAATAAGCTTAGTTTTAAACACACATTTAGAAAACCAATATGACTACACTTCTAATTGCAATTTTAGATCTTTTCCAGACGGCATGGATGTGCAAGTTTTTTCGACTAAAATACTTTCAAATTCATATAAATTAGTAAAAACTAAATTGGAAAAAGAGCATGTAACTTTAGAAATAAGAAAGTCATCTAAATATTCTAAAATCAATTTAGTAGCTCCACAAAATTATTTTTTACCAGACCTAGGACTAACTTTAGATGAAGAAGGAGATTATCTTTTGATTTCTTCTTTGTTCAAACACTTTAAAAATAATGATTTTGGGTTGAAACAAATTTTAGATTTCCTTAAAGAAAAGAATCAACTCATAGAACTTAACAAAAATGTGGTTAGAAAAGGAGACACTTAAAAACACAAAACTAGGAGTAATTTTATGTGACGCGGGAGGTACCTTCCATACCATTTCATTGTTGGAGGAATTTAAAATAAAACCGAATTTTTATTGTGATGGACCTTCACTTGAAATTCTTAAATTTTCAGAGCCAAAGAAATCTCTCAAACAATTTATCAGTGATAATGATTTAATTTTGACATCTAATAGCTGGTCTTCAGATATTGAACTCAGAGCTATTAAGGAGGCAAAACATAAAGGGAAGAAAGTATTTACAGTCCTAGACCATGTTGTTAATTTCGATAATAGATTTATTTTAAATGGCGAACTTTTATTACCAGATTCTATCATCTTATTTGACAATGAATCATTTATAAAAGCTAAAGAAATTTTTGGGAAATATGATGTCAGTTTATATCAGTGCAAATCAAATTATTTTTTAAATAAATTTCTTAATGAAATAAAAATCAACAGTCCGAAAAAAAACTTTATACTTTATATAGATGAACCTATTAAGGATCACTATGAAAAAATGTTAAAAAATAAATTTGAATATAGGGGCTTTAATGAATACACAGGAATAAATTTTTTTATGGAGAAAATAAAAGAGACAAAGTTTGAAAAATTTAATATTGACATTAAATTACACCCATCTTCAAAAGCCAACAAATATGACTATTTAAGGCATGATCAAATTAAAATTTTGAATCCAAAAATAAAATTTGAGAGTATAATATCTGCATATAATTTTGTAGTTGGCTATGAATCAATGGCCCTTTATCTTGCAACTAAAATTGAGCCAAGAATTAATGTCTATTCATTAATCCCTCCTTTCGTAAAAGACAAAAATATTTTTAACTTAAACTCTTTTTATGATCTTTAACGTTGCTTTGTTTGGTTTAGGGAATGTGGGATTTAAATACGATAAATATGCCAAAAATAAATCTTATTTAACTCATTATTCAACAATTAAAAACCTAGATGGTTTTAAGCTTAGCTTAGCTATTGACAATGACAAAAATAATAGAAAAGAATTTGAAAAAATTACCAAGATCAAAGCAATTTCTACAGATGAATTACCAAGAGGGAATAAAAAAATTGATATAGTAATAATAGCAACACCACTTAAAACTCATATTGAGATAATTAAAAAGGCAGTTATTTTGAAGCCTAAGTTTATCTTATGTGAAAAACCTCTTTCTTTATCAAATATTGAAACAAAGGATATA
>MDSV01091100.1_pt1 | contig 52215 bp, 57 predicted proteins | sample 810851 | NCBI WGS metagenome assembly MDSV01 (sample SAMN05326640, study PRJNA326480) | marine metagenome | isolation source: seawater | place: Atlantic Ocean: North East | collected 2012
GAGTAATATTTCCCTTAAGTGAAGCATTATTAACTATTACATGTATTATCTGAGTAGACAATACTTTAATTAATTACCACCAATGGTCATATCTTTAATCATAACAGAGCCACATTTTATCTTCGAGTTCATATAATAATCATTGCCAATTTCCTCGATATTTTTGAACATGTCTATCATGTTAGATGCAATCGTAAAATTTGTTACCGGATATGATATCTTACCTTTTTCAATTAGGTATCCAAATGCGCCTCTTGAGTAATCACCAGTCAACATGTTTGCTCCTGAACCCATCATCTCTGTTACTAATATCCCCTCATCTATTGTTTCAACTAGATTGTTTAACATTTTCTTCGAGGACTCTACAAAAATATTGGTATATCCAGAATTGCCCGTCGATTTTGACTTAAGCTGGCTTGCAGAATATGTATCTAGTAAGAAAGTATTTAAAATACCATCATCAATTATTTGCTTATCAGTGGTTTGAACTCCCTCGCTGTCAAAAGGTCTTGTTCCTAGACCTTCTTTGATATTAGGTTTTTCTGCAATATTGACATGATTTGCAAAGACTTGCTTATGTAAATGTTCTGATAAGAAACTATTTTTCTTATATATATTGTTCCCATTAATTGCAGATAGGAACGATGAGAATAAACCTACGGATAATTCAGGTGTTAAAACGACAGGGCATTTTCTGGTTGATATAGCTTTTGCACCTAGCCTTGAAATAACTTTTTTTGCACTAAGCTTACCTATTTCTTCAGCGCTTTCCGTCTGTTCAAAGTTCCTTCGAGTCGTATACGCATAATCTCTTTCCTTTAAACCGTTCTCTTCAGCTATAACAACACAAGAAAGCGTATAGCTAGTTGAAGAATAGGAACCTATTGCACCATGAGAGTTTAATAATAGGTTATTTGATTGTGAATATGCATACTCTGAACCTTCACTGTTATTAATTCTTTTGTCATAATCAAGCGCAGCTTTTTCACACTCCACAGTCATGTCTACTAGTTGTTCTGTGCTAAACACCTTTGGAAAATTTATATTGCAATCTATATTTAGTTGATTGATTAAATTCTCCTTTGCCAATCCTTGATGCTCATCTATCTCAAGAAACGAAGCTATTGTCTTACTCTTTTCTATGGTTAGTTTTATGCTTTCATCAGATAGATTATTAGTGCTAGCAACACCTTTTCTTTTGCCATCGATGCATGTAACAGTAAGGGACTCATCATTATGATATTGAATGTTTTCAATATCACCAAACCTTGATGTCACATCTGCACCATTTGCAGAATTAAAGTGAAATTCATATTCTCTTTGATTATCTAGACTATCAATTATGTTTTTCAGTTTATCGGTAGTTTCATTAAAAGAAGCAGACATATTTAAACTTCCGTTCCACCAACAGTAATATCATCAATTTTAAGTGTCGGTTGTCCAACGCCAACAGGAACACTTTGCCCTTCTTTACCGCATGTTCCAACACCGTCATCAAGTTTCATGTCATTAGCAACCATGGACACTTTTTTTAAGACATCGGGCCCATTACCTATTAAAGTCATGCCTTTAATTGCGTTTTTAATTTTGCCGGATTCAATTTTATATGCCTCTGATGCCGTAAATACAAATTGACCACTAGTAATATCTACTTGTCCGCCTGAGAAGTTTACAGCATAAATACCATCCTTTACACTTTCAATAATTTCATCAGGTTCTGATTTTCCTCCAAGCATATAAGTATTTGTCATACGAGGCATTGGTAGATGTGCATAGCTCTCTCTTCTGCCATTTCCAGTAGGCTTAACGTCCATTAATTTTGCATTCATTAAATCTTGCATGTAGCCTTTTAAAATTCCATTTTCAATCAATGTATTTTTTGCAGTTGGAGTACCTTCATCATCTATGGATAAAGATCCTCGTCTATCTTTAATGGTTCCATCATCAATAACTGTACATAGATCTGATGCAACTTTTTGTCCAATTAAATCAGAAAAGTTTGATGTTTTCTTTCTATTAAAATCACCCTCTAGACCATGGCCAACAGCTTCATGCAATAGTACTCCTGGCCAACCAGAGCCTAAAACTACAGTTGTATTTCCAGCCTTACATGGTTCAGAAGTTAAATTCACATCTGCAATTCTTATGGCTTCGTCTGCTAACTCGAAGGGTCTATTTGTATTTAATAACATAGGGTATGAGTATCTGCCGCCGCCACCAGAACTCCCACGTTCTACTCTCTCTCCCGATTTCAAAATAACCATCACATTAAATCTGACTAATGGCCTATCATCAAAACTACATGTTCCTAGAGAATTTGCTACAAAGATAGAATCAAAACTAGAACTAAGATTGATTATAACTTGCTCAACTCTTTTGTCTTTGCTTTTGATATATTTATTAATTTCTCTTAGAAAGCTTACTTTCTGATCATCTGTAACAGATGCAAGTGGTGATTCTGAAATATATAGTTTTTCAAAATCTGAGTATTCTTTTAGATTTAATGATTTTGAAGAATTTGATTTTATTATTGATTTTGATAATTTTGCTGCCTTCATAATTTCATTAAAATTAAAGTTATTGCCATATGAAAAACCTGTTTTTTCATTGCTTATTGATCTTATGCCATAGCCGCTATCAATATGCTGTGATCCACTTTTTACAATGCCGTCTTCACATGTCCAACTCTCAACAGTTGTATATTGCATGTATAGATCAGATAAATCGATTGATGGACCAGATGATGCTGCAATTATTTCTTCAATCTTATTAAAGTCAAGATTGTTTTCTTCAAATATATAGTCTCTTATTATATTCATTTCTTATTAATGAGTTTTATGTGATCAAGCACAGGAAAATTTTCCCTGATCGATTTTAGTTGAGATAAATCAATATCGCTAGTTATAAAACCTTTTCCTTTCTCAAGGATATCTAAAGTTTGACCCCATGGATTTACAATCATAGTATGGCCATAGGTATTTTTCCCATTAATATGGTACCCGCCCTGACATGAAGATACAACAAAAGAGAGGTTTTCTATGGCTCTGGCTTTAATTAGTGTTTCCCAATGAACTTTACCGGTCTGCTCAGTGAAAGATGCAGGTAAAATAATTACATCAATTTTTTGTTCTTGTTGCAATCTAAATAATTCAGGAAACCGTAAATCGTAGCAACATGCTATGCCTGCCCTACCGATTGGAGTATCAATCACTTCAATATTATTACCAGCCATAAAATATTTTGATTCATTATATGATTCTTTTGATTTGGGAAGAGTTACATCGAATAAATGTATCTTATTGTAAAGTGAGACTTGCTTACCCTTTTCGTTATATGTAATTGTACTGGCCATAACACGATTTTTATCCTGTGATTTGATGGGTATTGTGCCACCTACTATCCAAATATTATATGTACTTGCAAGATCAGATAAATAATTTTGTATCTGACCATCTCCGAGTTCTTCTGCATATTTTATATAATCTGCATCATTTTCTGGCATCAATGCAAAGTTTTCCGGTAGAACTACAATGCTAGAACCTGTATCGGCAATTTGTTCAATAAATGTTTTGACATCGTATAGATTCACCTTTACGTTAGGTCCGGAGTTAAGTTGAATTGCAGAAACCTTTGACATCTGTCTAGGATATATTAATTGAGGATAGGTTTAAATGATTGGGTAACTTTAATTTGAGGATCTGCCCATGGGCCTTTTATGGAATATTCGATTCCAGCTAACTTATTTGTATCGACACCAAACTCCTTCAGGAGCTTGTCATAAAATATTGAGGCTGCAGCGCCTATTGGCCCACCAAGTACTGCGCCCGTAACAAGGCTTGTAGATGATAAATCTGGTATAAAGATTAGAACTTGATCATGCGTTTGCTTAACAAGGTCAGATTTACCAGATAAACGCATTTCTCCGAAACTTCCAACAATAGTCATTTTTTTTGTGTCTGCCATTCCAGAATCCAAACTTACATTTGCAGACAGCTCGTCAAAACTAAGTCCAGTAGAAAAAAAATCAGAAAAATCCAAGGATAGTCTTTTTGGTATTGAAGATATACTAAATAATCCTAACACTTGACCAATAGCTTGTGTGCCTTTATCTAACTCATTTATTTGTCCCTCAGTTATATCAAAACTTAAGCTTCCTTTTGTCCTAGAAAAAGTAAAGTTTTGAATAGTTCCTGTCCAATTACCATTAAGCTTAGCTTTTATCTTTCCACCTTTGATTACATCAGAATATCCAAGAGTTTTTAAGGCAAGACCAAAGTTATCACTTTGAATGGTTGCGGATAATTCTGTTGCCTCTTTATCACCGGTATGCCATTTTCCAGTTGACATCATTTCCAAATGGGGGTTTTTAAAATTAAGTTTTGTAATTTCTGTATATTTATCTTTTGGTGTCAATATAATATGGAAGTTATCAAAAACTACATCATTAGATTTTAAATGTTTAGATTTAATATCAATTCTCGGTAAGGCATTTATAGAAAACTGCCCTGCAAAAAAACTTGTGTCAATATACTCAAAAGATCCATTGAAAACTTCATTATGTTGAGATAATTTTGGATACTTCAAAAAACCTCGTGCAGCAGGAGAATTTATATGTAGATATAAGTAATCTCTTTGATTTTTAATTTTAAAGTTATGTTCACTTACCGATATACTTATTGGGTATGCGACAGAAAGACTATGTTCGTAGTTAACAGAGATATTTAGTTTTTCATCTTGTTTTTTTAATAATGATTCTCCAAGTTTTATAGATATGCCCTCTAAGTCACTAGATGCGTACATGGATAATTTATTACTATTTTTATCAAAAACAAAATTGGATTTTACAAGTGATTTTCCTTTGATAAAATTATTGTCTATTGTAAATAATTTTAATAATAAATTAGCTTCAATCTCTCCTAAGGAGGTCATTATATAGTTATATGATTCTGAATTCGCATTAGTTGTTATTTTAGATAAATGAGTTTGATTATTAATATTAATTTTAAATTTATTTGAATTTATCATATTTGATGTATAGTACAGATTTACATTTTCTGAGGTTAAATAGAGTAAATCAGATTTATTTAAATAAAAATTATTAATTTGAATTTTTGAAAAGATTTTATTTTGATAGTAATAGATATTAGTATTTAGTTTTCCATCAATTTGTATAATACCTTCTTCTATTTTTGGATAAATGAAGTCCGCAACATCTTTAATGTGATTAGAAATACTTATCTTTAATGATGGATATTTTGATACCTTTTTCCCTGATATTGTTACCGTTTGACCATTTTCATCTATTAAATCTGAGCTACTAAAATAAATTGACTTTCCTCTGATATTATAAGAAATAGCTCCTTTAATTTTTTTTATATAATTATTATTATTATTACTTAATGACAAGCTGTTTATATTTATCCTTCCCTTTTTTAGGTTTCCATGTACATCAAATGATATATCTTCTGCATAGTGACTATCTCTTAATTGAAATGAGGTATGATTAATTGAAAAATTATAGTATTTTATAATATTTTTGTTCGTAGTGTGTATTTGTAGATTTTTTATATCACCACTTTCAAGTTTAGTAAGAAAGCCATCTTGTATTAGTTTCTGTTTTTTTGACAATGCCTTGACAATATGATGACTATTTTTTTTTATATATAATTTTACTTCCTTAGATTTATTTTTACTAATTACTATTTTATTGTTGTTAACTTTTGTATCATTTAGTTGATAATTTAGTCTCAAAAAACTTAAGATATCTGATTTTTTGTTTTTAATATAAATAATATCGCTATTAACATCTTTCATTTTAAGAGTTACATGTGGAAGCTTTACGTCTAGATTACTAGTAGAAATATTACCAATTATTTTCTTTGTTCTCATATTGTTCATATCCACCCATACTCTAAATGATATTCGATCAGATTTTATAAGTTGAAATGACGCAGGAATGAGTTCATAAGGTAGTTTTATAGAGTTAGCGCTTACAAAGGCTTTGCTTATTTTATTATCTCCTTCATTTATCTCTTGATATAAAAAAGATATAGGCTCTGGACTAGATTCATGCAGAAAGTTTGATTTAATAGTTAAGTTATTGTTATCATTATTGACTACAAAAGTATTAATCGTAAAGTTTACAACACTTTTTTTATTTTTATTATTTAATTTGATTTTTGAGTTTCTTAATACTATTTTTGGTAGTGATGAATTATACTTCATATTAGTTTCTTGTATCAAATTTAGGTCGTTGAAAAATATTTTTGAATTATCCTGCATAAGATTGATAGATGTATTGTTGACAACTATCTCATTAATATAAATTTCCTGTCCAAATAAGCTTTTTAGTAGGTCAATTTTTAGTGTACTGGCGGGTGTTTCTAAAATGATATTATTTTTTTTATTCTTAAGTTTTAGATTTTTAATTTTAATATAAGGATTAATTCCTTTCCATTTAATTTTAATCGTTTCTATTTTTGTAGTTGTATTATATTTTTCTAGAAATTCTTGCTCAATGCTATTAGATATCTGTTCACTAAAACCAGAAGTATTTTCTGAATAGAATTTTAATAGAGAAAATGTAAAAAGTATGATTAGAATAAAATTAAAGAATATTTTACTAATATTCGTCATATTCAAATCATATTTTCATTACTTAAGCTCTCATCCCAGAGCTTTTCAAGAGAGTAAAACTCTCTTGTTTCAGGATGCATAACATGAACGAGTACATCGCCAAAATCAATTAATATCCACTCTGACTTCGAATATCCTTCAATACCCAGTGGCTTTATCTTTGTTTTTTTTAATTTCTTTATAATGTTGTCAGATATTGATTTTACATGCCTTGTAGATCTACCTGACGCTATGATCATTGTGTCAGTAACAGATGATTTATTTTTAACATTTATAGAAACAATATTCTCCGCCTTAAGGTCCTCTAAAATTAGATTTATCTCATCATTAAGAATCATTTATACAAACCTTTATCTAATATATATTTATTATTTTTTTCAGATACATAATGCATAATAGATTCATTTCTACTGACACAGTCTCTAATCATTGTCGATGAAATAAAAGATTTATGGTCCCCGGAAAAATGTATTCTTCCACACCTAGTTTTATTAAACAAATTGATATTCTCTTCAAGTAAACTCTTTATATTGTCCATATTATCACATCTTAAAATATTATCTCTACTCAGAACAATAATATTCACTATCTTCATAATTTCTTGATATTTGTACCAGCTAGTAAAAGATAAGAAATTGTCTTCACCAATGATAAGTCTTAAATTATTTTCAGGATATAATCTTTTAAAATATCTTAGTGTATTAAAGGAATATGAAATATCCGATGATTTTAATTCATACTCATCAATCATTAGTGACTTATGTTTAGTTACTGCATTTTCTAACATACGGATTCTATCAAATTTACACGCTTTAAAAATCTTGCCGACAGGCGATATCCCTGTAGGAACATAAATAATCTTATCTAGATGATATTGATTTTTGATTTTTAAAGGTATTTCTATATGAGCATTATGAACAGGGTCGAATGACCCCAAGTATAAACCTGTGATAGGTTGTTTAATTACGAACAACTCCCTTGCTGTTAACAACATATTTTAAATTTGTTAATCCCTCAAGTCCAACAGGTCCACGAGCATGGATTTTATCAGTACTAATTCCGATCTCTGCGCCTAATCCATATTCAAAACCATCTGCAAATCTAGTTGAGGTATTAACCATCACGGAGCTAGAATCTACTCCTCTTAGAAATTTATTTTGAGCATTTTTATCCATTGAGATTATAGCTTCTGTGTGCTTACTACCATACTTTTCAATATGTAATATAGCGTCATCTATATTATTGATAATTTTTACAGATATTATTGGTTTTAAATATTCTTCATACCAATCCGACTCTTTTGCCAGTTTCACTTTTGAATATATTTTCTTTGTTTGGCTACATCCTCTAATTTCGACATCACATTTTTCTAGCGATGAAAGAATTTCTTTTATATAAGCTTTTGGAAAACTCTTGTGAATCAGCAATGATTCGGCTGCATTGCACACACCATACCTTTGAGTTTTAGAATTAATTGTACATGACATAGCTGTTTTGAAGTCAGCATCCTTATCAATATATACATGACAATTACCATCAAGATGCTTAATGATTGGTATCTTAGATTCTTGTGATATTTTTTTAATTAGCCCTTTACCGCCACGAGGTATTATTACATCTACGAAGGAGTCCATTTTTAAAAGCTCACTTACAGCAGTTCTATCTGTTGTTTTAACGATTTGAACCATATCTGTTGATACATTGCTCTCACGAAGTGCCTTTTTGATAAGATTAGATAATATCAAATTACTGTTGATAGCTTCGCTGCCACCTCTGAGAATAATACTATTGCCAGATTTTAATGATAGGCCTGCGGCATCTATTGTAACATTTGGTCTTGATTCATAAATCATTGCAATAACTCCAAGCGGAACTCTCATTTGCTCGACGGTTATTCCGCTAGGCTGTTTAGATTTGTTCATTTTTTTGTAGAGCGTATCTGGTATCATATTTATCGCTTCAAGACCGTTTATCATAGATTTAACTCGACTACTATTTATATGGAGCCTATCTATAAGTGCCTCTGATAAATTATTTTCTTTAGCTGACTTGATATCGATTGAGTTTTTCCTAATAATCGTATTATTATTGCTCTTTAAATTTTTTATAACTTTCTTAAGAATTATTATTCTCTGGTTATTGGTGAGCTTTCTAGATGTTATTGCTGCGTTCTTTGCTGCTTTACAAATAGTTTCAATATATTTTTTTATCTCTGCTTTATTCATCATTGCGTATTATTATTCATTATATTTAAAAATAAATCATTAAAACTTATCCAAGGATTAGAATTTTTTGAATTATATTTACTATCCACATCTAATTTGACAATACATTTAAGAGCGCTCAATAAATTTTTGGGGGTGTACCTAGAGCATGCCAAGTTATATTTTGATTGAAGAAATTGAGGAATATATGGTCTATTATTTTTTGATTGTTGAATCAAATACAGTTTTTCTAATTCTGAATTTAACATGAATATAATATATGTTAATGGAGCATTGACGCTTTGAAGATATTCACTTACTTTGAGAAAACCACTATAATCTTTATTCAATAGTGTATCTACCAAGTCATACTCTCCATACTTTGAGTTCTCCACATCATTTTTGTAATCTTTATTGTTCATCAAACTCTTTTGATAAATTGTTTGTGATATTGATAAACTATTATTGAAATTTAATTTGATTATCTCGCTTATGAACTGATCATCATAAATTATATTATTTATTTTACATTTATTAATAACCCACTTCTCTAATAGGTTGCCCTTTAGCTCATATAACTCAATAACACAAGATTTTAAACTGATGTTTTTATAGAATTTCGTATTTTTAAAAGATGATGGCTGTCTATCTAATTTAATGATAATCTTATTTTCATTTTGATTTGCAGCATTTTCGATGAAAATCTTAAGATTTTTTGGTATAGAATTCGAGACAATATTTAGTGTAATTATTTTCTTTTCATCAAATAATGATTTTTCAGAATAGCTATTGTTTATCATATCTGTTTGGGTATCATCATCTACTACATAAGTCATATGCTTGTAATCAAGTTTCTTATAATAAGTATAAATGTCATATTCTATTTCATTACTTATGTTTCTTGGATTACCATGAATAAAAAATAGGGTCATTTCAGTTGATAGTGGCAGTTTTTTAAATTTTAGGTAATCAATTATCATCAAGTGAATTATACTATATTAAGCACCATGAAGAGAATTAAAAAAAATAAGATTGGTTTTGTAGGATTGGGAATTATGGGCAAACCAATGGTTAAGAATTTAATCAAAAGTGGATATGATGTTAGTTTCTTTGCTCGAAAGAAAAGAATCATCAATGAAATTAGAAAAATTGGAGGAGTATTTATCCCTTCAATAAAAGATTTACCGCTGTATGCTAATACGATAGTAACAAATTTACCAAATACTAAAGATGTGAAATCAGTTGTAATCGGTAAGAATGGATTATTATGCAATTTGAGTGCAGGTGCTTGTGTTATTGATATGAGTACTATCTCACCAAAAGTAACAAAGGAGATCAATGCGGTCCTAAAAACAAAGAAAGCCTTTTTTATTGATGCTCCTGTGTCTGGTGGAGAAGCAGGAGCCATATCTGGGGAGTTATCTATAATGATTGGAGGTGATAAAACTGCCTTTAATAAAATTAAACATATACTTTCCGTCCTGGGTAAAATAATAACCTATGTAGGTGATAGTGGCTCAGGACAAATTTGTAAGGCATGTAATCAAATATTAGTTGCTCAAACAATTTACTCTATAAGTCAAATAATAGGCATAGCTGTAAAGGCAAAAATTAAGCCTGGAATAATCCGAGAGGCTTTACTTGGTGGTTATGCAAATAGCAAGATATTAGAAATTCATGGTAAGAGAATGATAAAATCTGACTATGAACCAGGTTTTAAATTAGCTCTACATCATAAAGATCTGAAAATTGCTAGCTCATTTATAAAAAGTTTAGGGCTAAACTTTAAAAGTCTTAACGAAGTAAAAAAAATAATGAAACTCGCAGAAATTAAAGGACTATCTGAATTAGACTCTGCAGCTATACATCGTATATTAGAAAAAACTTATAAATAATTATTAATGTTTTCTAAATAATATATTATAATGCGAGCATGGAAGCTAAATATGAGAGAATTTATAGAGACCTCAATGTCACCCCTACTAAACAGAGGGTGGATTTGGCACAGCTTATTTTTTCGAAAAAACAACATTTTACTGCGTCAGACTTAATTAGTTTAGCTGACAAAAATAAGTTGAATATCTCTATGGCTACAGTATACAATACATTATCTCTTCTGGAGGACAAAGGAATGCTAAAAACGATTAATATAGACAATGAACTTAAATTCTATGATACAAACCTAGAGGACCATCATCACCTTTATAATACTACAATGAGCACACTTACTGATATAGCTCATGATAGGGTTTCATTTTCAGAGTTACCTGAATTGCCAAAAACTTTAGAAATAGAAAGTACTGAAGTTTTGATTAAAGTTAAAAATAAATAATTTAGCCATTAATTAGATCTTTAGCTAAGCTAGATCTAACATCAGGTTCCAATTCAATTTGTTCGCTGTATTCACTGTGATCGACACCTACGCTGATTTTTTCATGGGATAGAAATTGAGTAACATCATCTTGATTGAACTGAAATCTTAAAAAATGAACAGCAGATGTTTTATTATCTCTACTTCTTTCAAGATCTTCATCAGCTAATGCAGTAACTTTTTTAGAACCACATGATATCCATACATGATTTTCAATGTCATGCAATTTTGAAAGCATTATTTTCCTTTCTTCCACATCAGGGTACATTATAAGCATTGTTGCTTTCAGATTATCGCCATCGGGAATCAAAGGATTATATGCATCGATCTCTTCCTGCATTTCCTTTTTATTAAATATTTTTTCAATTCTAAGCATCTCTTGTACTTGATATTTAATAGTTGAGTAGTTCTCAAATAATAAAATAATGTGCTTCCCTATAGAGACAGCTCTATTTTTTTTATGATTGATTAGATCTTTTTTGATAATCTCTCTTTGCTCATCATAATCTTCCAAAGAGAGTAAGTCTTCAATTTTTAATTTCATTTGTTTATCCCATATGCTTTTTTTATTAAACTGATTGGATGCTCTGGTGCTTGTATATTTCCAAGAGAATTTTCAATATGGTGTGCAGCTAAAGAGCAATCACTTGTAAAACTATTAAACTTAGATGCTTTAAATTCCTTAGTTATGGGTCTAGCTATTTTAATTGCTATTTCATGAGTCTCAGCTTTTACACCATATGTTCCATCATGCCCTGAACATCTCTCGATTGCATTTACAGTAGTTCCAGGAACTAGTTCTAAAATTTTTTTTGTCAACATCCCAATATTTTGGACTCTTTGATGGCATGCCACTTGGTATGATACATCGCCAAGTTCATTATTAAAATCTGTATTGAGTGTACCCTCCTTATTGAGGATATTTAAGAATTCAAAAGGATCTTTAAAAGCTTTAGATACTAATGATAGGTCATTATTTTCTGGAAAAAGTAATGGTAGTTCTTGTTTATACATAAGTACACATGAAGGAATTGGAGCTATTAGGAAATATCCATCATCAACATATTTCTTAAATTTATGCAAATTCTTATTCATCATTGTTTCTACGAGTTTTATATCACCAAGTTCAAGTTTGGGCATACCACAGCAGTTATCATCTTTGATAATTTCGACAGTTACATTGTTATGTTTCAAAATATCATAAAAATCATTGATAACCCCTGGCTCATTGTAGTTGTGATAGCAAGTGGTAAATATAGCAACCTTATGCTTAGAGCCTGCTATTTGATTTGATAAATTAAGTTGTTTTGCGGTTGTAGATACAAATCTAGGTAACTTTGCATTTTCATGAATGCCAAACAGTTTGCTTAATACTTTTCTGAATAATTTGACTTGATTAAATATATTTACTAAAGATGAAATTATTTTTCTAGAAAATATTTGTCCTAATCTATCCGTTGAAGTAAGAACTTTATCTCTAAAAGAAATCTTATTTTTGGAATTTTTGATTGCTTTGCCTCTCAACATTAAATGAGGAAAATCTATTTCCCATTCGTGTGGGGGCACATATGGACATTTTGTCATAAAGCATAAATCACACAAATAACAGTGGTCAATTACAGACTCAAAGTCGTTATATGCAACGCCATCAACTTCAAATGTTTCGGATTCATCTATTAGGTCAAAAAGAGTTGGAAATGAGTTACATAAGCTTACACATCTTCTGCATCCATGACATGCATCGGCGACTCTTCTAAGTTCATCTTCATATTTTTCCTCATCAAGAAAATCTGGATTCTTCCAATCTATTATGTGTCTAGTTGGTTTCTCGAGACCACCCTCTGACGAAACTTTCGCAGGACTATCTATCATTCACTTTCCCTGTATTATCTATTTAATTATGTGGGCGATAAACAATCACCCACATTCATATCATTAAGATATTGATTCTAATGCTTTTGTGAAACGGTTGGCATGAGATCTTTCAGCTTTAGCTAATGTTTCAAACCAATCAGCAATTTCGTCATGACCCTCGTCTCTAGCTGTTTTAGCCATACCAGGATACATGTCAGTATATTCATGTGTTTCACCTGCAATTGCAGCCTTAAGATTAAGAACGCTATCTCCGATTGGTTCACCTGTAGCAGGGTCTCCACACTCTTTCTCTAAGTATTCTAGATGACCATGCGCATGACCTGTCTCACCTTCAGCTGTTGAACGAAAAACTGTTGCGATATCATTTTGACCTTCAACATCAGCTTTTGCAGCAAAATATAGATATCTTCTGTTTGCTTGAGATTCCCCAGCAAATGCATCTTTCAAGTTTTGCTCAGTTTTTGAACCTTTTAAACTCATTTTGTTCTCCTAAATGATTATTTAGAATCATTCTAAATTTATACGATATATAAGTCAATCAAATTCTGTTAAAATACAAAGGATGATAATGATTCTTGTTATCTTTTGAGAAATATTTTGAACAACATATTATTTAAACTTTATCAAAAAATTGCATTTCTAGGAGATGCTGAAAAAGTACATAATATTACCTTACCTATTCTCGAATATATGTATAAAAGTTACTTTGGAAAATTTTTTCACACAAAGATAACCAGTAAAGAAACTAAGCAATTTGATATTGTGTTTGATAATCCTGTTGGTTTAGCTGCAGGATTTGACAAAAATGCTGACTATCTCAATTTTCTATCCAATATAGGATTTGGTTATATAGAAGTTGGTACGTTAACGCCTAAACCACAACCTGGAAATCCAAAACCGAGAATATTTAGGATAATAAATGAGCACGCGATAATCAATCATCTTGGATTTAATAATAAAGGCATTGATTATGGAATAAATCAAATAAAGAAATTTAACAGAAATATTCCTATTGGTATTAATATAGGTAAGAATGCAACTACAGATATTAGGGATGCTTTTCGGGATTATGAATACTGTCTTAGAAAGTCATACTCGGTAGCAGATTACATTACTTTAAATATTTCATCACCAAATACAAAAAACTTACGAGATTTACAATCGGGAGATAGAATAGATAATTTTCTCGGTGCAATAACGAGGCTGCATGCTAATTTGAGGAAGGTTTACAAGAAACATACGCCCCTTGTTATAAAGATTGCGCCTGACATAATGGACGAAACTCTTTATGAATTATTAGAATTGGTAAATATGTATGATATCGATGGAGTTATTTGTACAAATACAACTATAGATAAATCAAATATAAATGATGAATTCAAAAATATTCAAGGAGGATTGAGTGGTAGACCTCTGTATGAGAAATCAAATATAGTTCTCAAAGATGTAAAGAATCATTTAAATGATGAAAAAACTATTATTGGCGTAGGAGGAATAGATTCAGCTTCATCTGCAAATGAAAAGTTTAGGCTAGGAGCAGATCTGATTCAATTATACACTGGACTTGTTTACAAGGGGCCTGCACTTATAAAGGATATTTTGAGATAGGCTACTCAGGTTTCCATTTGCCATAAGCGTCTTCACTAGGTTGGCTAGACGGTTGAGAACTGTCCGACTGAGTAGAATTTGATTGCTGTTCATAAACATATTGAGTAAATTCTATAAGTTGTTTTAATATATCATCTCGGTCACTTTTTGGCATTTCAGCTGTTGCTACAATTGAACCTACTACTGCAGACAAATACTGGGACGCAAGAATTGGATCCTCATTCTTTGGTTCATACTCTACCAGGACTTTTTGTAATCCTTTTAATAATTCGGGTTTTAGTACAATTTCAGTCATGATTTAGAGATAAATTATATTATAATGTATATGTATGCAAGTTAATTCTACATTATCAGTTAAAACATTTGACGTAGGACCAATGTTGAACATGATCTACCTTATCTGGGATAAGAGAACTAAAGAAGCTGCTTTAGTTGATCCTGCGTGGGATCTTAATCCAGTTCTAGATTTTATAAAAAAAAATAATATCAATCTTAAAAAAATACTTTTAACACATAGCCATCATGATCATGTGAACTCTATTGATAAAATATTGCATCATTATGATATTCCTATTTACATTAACAAAATAGAGGCAAATTTCTGGGGAAAGAACTACGATAACCTAGTAGGTTTAGATTCAGAAGAAAATATTTATTTAGGGAAATCTAAGGTAACATCAATTCATACTCCAGGACACACACCAGGCTCATGTTGCTTTTCGTTTGATAATAATCTCATAGCAGGAGATACATTATTTGTGTTTGGGTGCGGCCGATGTGATCTTCATGGGGGTAATCCGGAACAAATGTTTGACTCACTAAAGAACTTAAGAGACAACTTTAATAAAAATACAGTTATTATGCCTGGTCACAACTATTCTATCAGTAAGCAATCAACTCTTGAGGAGGAGATTAATGGTAATCCATTTTTTAGCTTTAATAATATAAAAGATTTTGTAAAATATCGTATGCATGAACATGATATTACAAGGGCTGAACCCTACGCTCCAATCAAGTTGAGTTAGCTTTCAACCCAGCTCTAAACCTTAATAATAATTTTCTTACAATATTTCTATCTATGTTTTCTAGTGCTAGATATTCTTTCTCTCTTGTACCCTGCATCTGTGATTCATTAAAGTCATATGACGCACTTGCTGTTAATTCACCTGCAATTATATTATTGATTGAATAAATAAATTCATATTTAATAGTTTTATTAATTTCGTACTCATCTACCCTTCCAGATGAATTAACCGATAATTGTCTTTTATCACTTTCAACGCTTAGTATTCTAATAGCAGGATACTCCGATTCCTCAAGAATACCTTTTTGATATGCTAATAACTTCTGTTCTAATATTTTCGTTATGTTATTTTTGTTATCAGCAATTATCTTAACAGTCTCTAATCCTTCAATGTTTATAGCCCCTCTTAATTGATATCCACATGATGAAATCAATACAATAATAATGGTAGATAGAAGTAATGTTTTTATTTTTTTCATTTGATCACAAAATTGACTAGCTTGTTTGGTATATAAATTGTTTTAATAATTTTTCTGTCTTTAATAAACTCTGATACTTTATTATCTCTTTCAGCAAGATTAATTATTTCCTTTTTTTCTAAATTAAGCTTAACATTCAATCTACTTCTAAGCTTACCATTAATCTGTATAATTATCTGAATTTCCTCATCATAGGTGCCAACATCAAACTTTTCAGGCCATTCTGGATTCAACGAATCTTTGTAATCAAATTCAGATAATACTGCATGGCTTATATGAGGCGTTATTGGGTACATAAGTTTTGCTATAGTTTGAACACATACAGAGGCGATATCAGTGCTTATTTTTTTTTCTTCGAAGTATTTAGATAACAAATTATAAAATTCCATTATTGCAGCAATTGCAGTATTGTAAGATTTCCTATCAAAAATATCAGTAGTGACTTTATTTATTGTATCATTCAATTTGTATAATAATTTATTATCGTTTACATCATTGGAGTGTAGATTTGATAATTTAATCGAATAGGATAATCTCCAAAATCTTCTAAGAAATCGATGTCCTCCTTCTATAGCTGAATCTGACCATTCTAAATTTTGTTCCGGAGGTGCAGTAAATAAAATAAAGAAGCGAATAGTATCAGCGCCATATTTTTTTACGATTTTATCAGGATCTACAGTATTACCTTTCGATTTTGACATCTTGGATCCATCTTTAAGAACCATTCCCTGAGACAATAGTGATTTGAAAGGTTCATCATTATCCACAATACCCTCATCCTTCAATAATTTAAAAAAGAATCTTGCATACAGAAGATGTAAAATTGCATGTTCTATTCCTCCTACGTATTGGTCTACAGGAAGCCATGATTTGAATTTTTTATCACATATTTCTTTATCATTCTTTGGATCTAAGAATCTTAAATAGTACCAGGATGACTCAAAAAAAGTATCAAACGTATCTGTTTCTCTCGTAGCTTTTTTGCCTGTGTACGGACAAATTATATTTTTCCATTCATCATTTTTATCAAGCGGATTACCATCACCACTTAAATCAATATCTTTAGGAAGTTCTACAGGAAGATCCTCTTCAGGAACAGGATAAACACTTCCATCTTCATGATAGAAGACTGGTATAGGACACCCCCAATATCTCTGTCTTGATATTCCCCAGTCTCTCAAGCGATATGATGTTACTTCTTCTCCTAAATAATGTTCACTACAATATTCCGATATTTTAACCTTAGCATCTAATGATTCTAGTCCGTTGAAGTCATCTGAGTTAATTAATGTACCTGTATCGGTAAATGGTAAAATGTTTTCTTGATTTTCTTCTTTTATTACTTGGATGATATCTAGGCCAAATTTATTCGCAAATTCATAATCTCTGTTATCATGAGCAGGAACACCCATAACCACACCCGTACCATAATTATCAAGAACATAATTTGCTATCCATAAAGGAACTTTTTTACTTGAAAGAGGATGTATACAGTATAGGTTTGTAAATATTCCATCTTTTTCTAATTTAGAGGAAGCTTCTTCAGAGAGTGTTAGTTTTTGATACTTTTCAATGAATTCTTTTATAGCATTATTATCATTTGATAACTCTTTAGCTAGGGAATGATTTATGCTGATTGCAATATAAGAAACTCCAAATAGTGTATCTGGTCTTGTGGTAAATGTAGTTAATATCTGACCATTTTGTTCGAGTTTAAAATTAATATTAAGTCCTTTTGATTTACCTATCCAATTTTTCTGCATTAGTTTGACAGGTTCAGGCCAATCAGTGAGTTCATTAAGATCATTTAGGAGAATGTCTGCGTAATCAGTTATCTTAAGAAACCATTGCGGTATTTCTTTTCTTTGAACTAATGCTCCTGACCTCCAACCTCTTCCATCAATTACTTGTTCATTGGCAAGTACAGTTTTGTCAACTGGATCCCAGTTAACTTCTGATAATTTTCGATAAACTAATCCTTTTTTGAGTAGCTTAATGAAAAACCATTGCTCCCAACGAAAATAGCTTGGGTCAGCAGTAGATATTTCATTTTCCCAGTCATACAAAATACCAATATTTTTAAGCTGTTTTTTCATATGTGCAATATTTTTTCTAGTCCACTCTTCTGGATGAACATTGTTCTTGATGGCAGCATTTTCTGCTGGAAGTCCAAATGCATCCCAGCCCATTGGTTGAAATACATTTTTGCCAATCATCTTATTGGATCTTGTGATAACATCACCAATTGTATAATTTCTGACATGCCCAATATGTAGTTTGCCACTTGGGTACGGAAACATACTGAGTACATAATATTTATTAACGCAATCAGAAAAATTAACTTTTGAGGATATGTTCCTATCCCAGGCAGCTTGCGCTATTTTTTCAACTTCAATGGGCTGGTAGTCTTTATTCATTCTTTTTTAGTCTAATTATTATCTCAGAAAGCAATGTCAAAAATAGTAACATCAAAACACATATATCTCCATATCGAGAGTAAAACGACATGTCCATATTTATTGGAATAAAGCCAGATATTGTTCCTTTTTTATTGATAGGAATATACTTAATAACCTCTCCAAAATTATTTATAACAGCACTTAGCCCTGTATTTGCTGCTCTCAATATATACCTATTGAACTCAAGTGCTCTAATTTGTGTAATCTGCAGGTGCTGGTATGGACCTAAGCTGTTACCAAACCAACCATCGTTGCTTATATTGATTATGATTTCATTTTTAAAATTAGATTTTACTAAATTTGAAAATGTACTTTCGAAACAAATTAAAGGTAACAGTTTAATATTTTCAAAAAAGATATTCTCTTGCTTGTTAGATCCGAAAGATAGATTTGACAAAGGTATATCAAGTGAACCTGATAATTTGATAAAGGTATCATACCAAGGAGTATACTCGCCAAATGGTACAAGTTTTCTTTTATGATAGTATTCAACCTTATCTGAAAAGAAGACCATACTATTGAAAATATTATCTTCAGATTTTGTAAAAAATCCAGCAACAATTACGTTATTCATATTCGCTGATGCTTTTATCTTTTCCAATAATTTATTATTATTGTCAAGAATATATGGAGTTATAGTCTCCGGAAGAATAGTTAAATCAGTGGAATCTTTTGTATCCAGAAATTTACTATATTGTATTACAATATCTTGATATTCATCAATATCATATGCTTTATCAGGATATATATTTGGTTGATATATTGCATAGCTAATATATTCTTTAAAACTACCTTCTTTATTAAAACTATGAAAGTAAGTTGATGTATATGTAAGTCCTAATACGATCGTAAGTAAGATATATTTTTTCTCTTTATAACAAATTGACTTGTAAAATATAGATGCCATTATTACGAGAACGTAAGTAACCATATAAGATCCAAAAAATGGATATATATAATTAAAAATAGTGCCGTTTTGAGAATTTCCTATTAACAGCCATGGAAAGCCTCCAAAAAATATAGACTTAATATATTCAACTGCTAAGAATACGACTGCAATAAAGTTAATATTATAAATTCCATTTTTTTTAATTGGTTTGTGAAATATTGCAATCAAAATATAAGGTATGCTAACTATAACTATAAAAGAAGCTGTAATCAGAATACTCCCAATCATACTTATATGACCATATGTAATTAAGCTTTCACTCACCCATGACACACCTAATAAATGAATTAGCAATGCATAGGAAAATGTATACCTTATTTTATTTTTCAGGGAAAGGTCCTCGATAACTATAAAAAAAATGACTAAAGAGAAAAAAATTAATATTTTATAATCAAATGGAGAATATGATAAAACATATAATGATGCAGAGAATAGTAAGTAAAATAACTTCAAGTGTTATTATTATCTTTTTTAATAGTTAGTTGTATTCGATTAATTTTTTTTGAATCTGCAGATAAAACTGTAAATAGAAAGTTATTTAATTCAATAATTTCTTGTTTTTTTGGTACTTTTTCAAATTTATTAATTAGAAAGCCACCGAGTGTCTCTATATCTTCATCTACAAATAAAGAGTTAAATCTTTCATTAAAATCATCTAAGGTAAGTAAGGCATCAATTATGTACTTATTACTAGCTTGTTGTATTATGAACTCTTTAGATGAGATATCATGCTCATCATCAATTTCACCAATTATTTCTTCAACTAAATCCTCAAGAGTAACTAGTCCTGATACATTACTGTGCTCATCAATCACAATAGCTATATGATTGCGACTAGCTTTAAAGTCATTCAATAAAACATTCAACCTTTTACTCTCAGGAATAAATGTTGCTGGTCGCATATAATCGTGAAGATCAAAGTCATTAATCGTACTAATTTGATTTTTTAACAGGTCTTTCGCATGGAGTATGCCTATAATTTCATCTAGCTTTCCATTAATTACTGGAAATCTTGAGTGGCCTGATTCAATAACTTTAGTTACAACGGTATTTAGTTCTTCATTAACGTCTATAGCAATTACATGGGGTCTAGGTATCATGATTTCCCTAACTGGTATTTCGGAAACGCTGAATACGCCTAGAATCATTTGATAAGAATCTTGACTTATAAGATTATCACTGGCGGCAGTGCTTAGTAGAGAGATTAAATCTTTTTTATCTTTGGGACTATCTCCTAAAAGATCTTTGATTTTATCTAACCAAGAATTATCTTTAACTTCTGACATAAGGATTTCCGTATTTCATATCGGCTAATAGTTTTACTTCTATCTTTTCCATTTTCAATCTATTACTTGTTATCTCATGAGTATATCCCTGAAGATGTAGCATAGAGTGAATAATCATATGTGCCCATCGGAATCGCAATGAAAATTTAAAATCTTTTGCTTCTTGATTGATAATCTTAGGACATAAGATAATATCACCAGAAGAAGTATTATTTTCATCATTTGGAAATGTTAGTACATTGGTAGCATAATCATTCTTTAGATATTTTTTATTGAGCGTCCTTATTCTCTGGTGTCCAACAATAATTATATTTACCTGATTGAGTACATTGTTCATCAAACTAATTGATATCCATTTTTTCATAATTTGAGATGATGGGACATAATGTTTTCTTATATAACTTATATAATTAATCTTTATTGTTTTTTCTTTTTTCATATTCATTAATAATAGACGTCACAATTTTATGCCTCATTACATCTTTCGAAGTAAAGTTTACTGCATCCACGCCTTTAATATTTAATATAAATTCTAAACAATCTTTTAGTCCAGAAAATGATTCTCTAGGTAAATCAATTTGACTTACATCACCAGTCACAACTGTTGACGATCCATAGCCAATCCTTGTAAGGAACATCTGCATTTGTGATATTGTAGTATTCTGTGCCTCGTCTAAAATAATGAATGCGTCATTTAGCGTTCTCCCTCTCATATAGGCTAATGGAGCAATTTCTATGATATTTTTTTCTAATAGTTTATTCACATTATCAAAACCCAAACATTCATAAAGTGAATCATAGAGGGGTTGTAAGTAAGGATCAATTTTTTCTGCCAAATCGCCAGGAAGAAATCCAAGTTTCTCACCTGCCTCTATAGCCGGTCTTACCAAGATTATCTTTTTTACGTGTCCTTGTTCAAGTGCATAAACAGCAGCAGCTACAGCAAGAAACGTCTTTCCTGTTCCAGCTGCTCCGATTCCAAATGTAATTGTATTTTTATTGATAGTCTCTATAAATTTCTTTTGATTAATTGATTTTGGCTTAATAATCAGTTTCTTTAGTTTTAAATTATGTTGTATTTGATTTTCGTAATCATTAGATAATAACTCTCTAGAGTTATTAAGATATAAATGTAATTGTTTAGGTGTAATTTCTTCATTTTCTGAGAGGGCATACATTCTTTCAATAAAGTTAGATGTACTTGCAACATTTTCATTATCGCCAGTGATTTTGAAAGAATTGCCCCTATTGGATATTTCCACTTCAAAGAATACTTCTATTTGTTTAATATTTTTATCCAATAGACCACATAAATTAGCAAGTCTATTATTATCAATTGGCTCTAGCTTTATATGTTGGTTTATATGATTCTGACTAGATTTCATTTTTTATAGACATCCATACAATGAACTACGATTAGCTTTTAATATTTCAACATCTACGCTTTTACCTAAGAGTTCATCTGGTGCAGAGAAATGAACAATCTTGTTGGTAAATGTTCTCCCAAAAAGTTCACCTCTTATTTTTTTTGATTTACCTTCAACTAAAACTTTTTGTTTAGTGTTAACGAATTGTAATAAATATTTTTCCGAATTTTTTCTTAAAAGATGTTGCACCTTAGATAATCTTTCTTTTTTTTCATCCAGAGAAACGGTGTCAATTTCTGATGCAGCAATTGTTCCAGGTCTTTTACTGTAAATAAAGCTATAACCATCATCAAATTCTATATCTATAATTAAGTCTAGTGTTTCTTGGAAATGTTCTTTAGTTTCCCCTGGATATCCTATAATGAAATCTGATGTTATACTTATGTCTGGTCTTACAGACCTTACTTTTCTAACCATGTTTTTATATTCCAAACTTGTATGTTTACGTTTCATTTTGGAGAGTATAAAGTCTGAACCAGATTGGATTGGAAGATGTAAATTACTGCATAATTTTTTATTGTTGTATTCATTTATCAAATCATCAGTGAAGTCTATTGGGTGTGAAGTAGTATGTCGTATTCTCTCAATGCCTTCAATTTTTGAAATATATCTTATCAGCTCTGAGAAGTATATTGTCTTATTATCTCTCTTTCTTATGCCTTTATATGCATTAACATTTTGACCAAGCAAGATAATTTCCTTTGCGCCATTGTTAGCTAGATTAGACACTTCAAAAATAATTTCATCAAGTGACCTACTCACTTCTTCACCTCTTGTATAAGGAACTACACAGAAAGTACAATATTTACTACACCCTTCCATAATTGATACATATTGAGATATATTTGATTTTCTGCTCTGCGGTATATAGTCAAATTTTTCAATGAGTGGGAATGTTATATCAATAGGCTTACTTTCCTTTGTAAGAACATCATCAATCATTTTAGGCAAACGATGTAAAGTTTGAGGTCCAAATATAATATCTACAGCTGGCGCTCTTTGTCGAATTATTTTTCCTTCTTGAGAGGCAACGCATCCGCCCACAGCTATTAATGTACCTGGCTTGGTTTTTTTAATTTTTGTCCATCTACCCAATTCTGAAAATACTTTCTCTTGTGCTTTTTCTCTAATAGAACATGTATTAAGTATTAATAAATCCGCCTGAGATGGATCGTCTATATGGGTCATATTATAATGTTGCATGAGCAAATCTGATATTTTATCAGAATCATACTGATTCATCTGACAACCTTGAGATTTAATGAAGTACTTTCTATTTTTTATCATTTATTAAAAAGGTATATCTTCATCCTTTATGATATCTTGATTTGAAAAATCACTGTTTTCTTGATTTTTTTGTGGAGTGAAGTTATCAGAAGAATCTGATTTACTTCCTACAAAAGTAAAGTTGTCTGATATTATATCAGTAGAGTACTTTTCGACACCGTCTTTATCTTGCCATTTTCTAGTTTGCAATCTTCCCTCAACATAGAGCTGTTGGCCTTTTTTGACATATTGACCAATAGTCTCGGCAGGTTTATTAAAAAATACTACTCTATGCCATTCTGTTTTATCTTCATAGGAACCCGACTCTTGATTCTTAAATTTTCTATTAGTTGCTAATGATAAATTTACTACTGCATTTCCACTAGGCATAAATTTGACTTCTGGATCGTTTCCAACTCTGCCTAACAATATAACTTTATTTACTGACAATATTTGCTCCTATAAATTGACTTAAAACCTATTAAAGTCCTACACATTTGATATTACAGCAGTAAAAAAGAAAATACCACTTAATCCACTTCTAAGATGTGTGAAACACATGTTATGGATAGGTAAAGTCTTGAGTTTATAGGGCTAAAAAATGCTATTATCCTAAAGTGGAAAAATTTATCAAAATCAAAGGCGCAAGGACACATAACCTTAAAAATATTAATCTTGAACTTCCAAAAAATAACCTGATAACAATTACAGGTCTATCAGGCTCTGGAAAATCATCTTTAGCGTTTGATACTATTTTCGCAGAAGGACAAAGACGATATGTTGAATCATTATCAGCATATGCTAGACAATTTCTATCGATGGTTGATAAACCTGACGTCGATAAAATAGAGGGTCTCTCACCAGCTATATCAATAGAACAGAAATCAACTTCACATAATCCAAGGTCTACAGTAGGAACGGTTACAGAAATATATGATTATCTCAGGCTATTGTATGCAAGGATAGGAGATCCAAAATGCCCTGAGCATAATGTTAGTCTCGACGCTATGTCAACATCGGACATGTTTGCTAAACTTATTAAGACTTCCCAGGGCATGACAGTATTAATTTTATCACCTATAGTAAAAGAACAAAAAGGTGAGCATGTAAAGACAATTCAAAGCTATTCACAACAAGGGTTTAATCGTGTGCGTGTGAATGGTGAGATTCATAAAATCTCTGATATTTCAAAACATATGTTGGGTCATATTATAGATCCTAAGAAAAAGAATAATATTGAAGTAGTCATAGATAGAGTAGAAATTAATCAAATAAATAAACTAAGAATCATTGAATCTTTGAACTCATCTTCAGAAATTTCAGATGGTATTATATATATATCTGAGGTTGATAAACAAGAAGAATATATATTCTCAACTAAATATGCCTGTCCTCATTGCGGATATTCTATTGGTAAGCTTGAACCTAAACTGTTTTCTTTCAATTCACCCTCCGGTGCATGTCAAAGGTGTGACGGTCTTGGTGTAGACGAATTTTTTGATGAAAATAAAATTATTGAGAATCCAGAGCTAAGTCTGAGTAATGGAGCGATTGCAGGTTGGGATACAAAAAATCAATTATATTACTCAATGTTGCTTTCTCTAGCTAAACATTTTGATGTAAATCTCAACGAAAAATATTACAAATTGCCGAGAAGTTTTAAGAAAGTTCTGTTTCATGGTACTGATGAGGAAATTAATTTCAATATTGTGAAACTTAATAAAAAAACAAAAAAATTTATAAATACGACCGAAGTCAAGTCATGGGAGGGTATATGTAATATTTTTGAGCGTAACTACAATAGTGCTTTTAGATTTAGTGTAAAAAGATATTATGAGAGATTTCTTACCGAGAGCGTATGCAGGGACTGTGATGGGGATAGATTAAATATTTCAGCAAGAAATGTTTTTGTGGATGATAAATCAATAAGTGAAGTATCTAAATTAAATGTTGAAGAAGCAATTAAATTCTTTAGTAATATTAAATTAAGTAGTATGAAAAAAAAGATTTCTGAAAAAATTATTCTTGAAATATTATCTAGGCTGAAATTTTTAAATAATGTTGGACTGAAATATCTTACTTTATCAAGGAGTGCTGAAACGTTATCAGGAGGCGAGTCTCAAAGAATTAGATTGGCAAGCCAAATAGGTTCAGGACTGACTGGTGTTATGTATGTTCTCGATGAGCCGTCAATAGGACTACATCAAAGAGATAATGATAAGTTACTAACTACACTAAAGAATCTACGTGATCTAGGTAACACGGTAATAATTGTAGAACATGATGAGGATACAATATTAACTTCTGACTACATAGTGGATATCGGCCCAAACGCTGGAGTAAATGGGGGACAAGTGGTTTTCTCAGGAGAACCATCAAAACTAAAGGATATATCATCCCATACATCAGATTTTATTACTGGAAGAAATATGATCGAAGTTCCAAGCAAACGCCTGAAACCAAGCAAAAAATGGATTTCTATCTCAAAAGCCAAAGCAAATAATCTAGATAATATAAGTGTAAAGATTCCTATTGGGCTTCTTACTTGTATCACAGGTGTTTCTGGATCAGGGAAATCTTCATTAGTTAACAATGTTCTTTATACATCAATAGTCAATAAGCTTCTAGATAATAATGAGGGTTATGTTGATTGTGAGATCATTGATGGGGTTGATTATATCGATAAAATAATAGATATCGATCAGAGTCCTATTGGAAGAACACCAAGATCAAACCCTGTTACATACACTGGCATATTCTCTTTAATACGAGAAGAATTTGCCAAAAAACCTGAATCAAAGTCACGAGGTTACACTCCGGGTAGATTTAGCTTTAATGTAAAAGGTAAAAATAATGGAGTATGCCCTCATTGTGATGGACAGGGTCAGATAAAGGTTGAAATGCACTTTCTCTCAGATGTTTATGTCCAATGTGAAAAGTGTAATGGCAAAAGATACAATGAAGAGACGCTGGAAATAAAATTAAATGATAAAAATATAAGTGATGTTTTAAATATGACAGTTGAGGAAGCCTTAGATTTTTTCAAAAATTATCCAAGAATTTATAAAAAACTTGTAATTCTCTCTGACGTTGGACTAGGCTATATTAAATTAGGTCAAAGTGCAATTACATTATCTGGTGGTGAAGCACAAAGAATAAAGCTTGCCAAAGAGTTAATAAGACCTGACACAGGCCACACTCTTTATGTCTTAGATGAACCAACAACTGGCTTGCATAGCTACGATGTAAAAAATCTATTGAAAGTACTAGAAAGATTAAAAGATAAAGGTAACACCCTGATTATTATTGAACATAATCTTGATGTAATCAAAACTGCAGATTGGATTATAGACTTAGGGCCAGAAGGTGGAAATGGTGGTGGTAAAGTTATCGGGACCGGAACACCAGAAGATTTAGCAAAGACCAAGAAATCTCATACTGGAAAGTATTTAAGAAGCAAAATTTAGTTTACTCAGATAAAAGAACATATGCCACAGGTGATGCATCACCAAGCTTGTATCCTTTTTTTAGAATTCTTAAGTAACCACCTGGTCTACTTTTAAATCTAGGGCCCAATACCTCAAAAAGCTTTTTAACAATTCTTTTATTTCCAATTCTTGAATAAGCAAGCCTTCTTCTCATTAAAGTATCATTTTTTGCTAGGGTAATTAGTGGCTCAGCAGTTCTTCTAAGCTCTTTAGCTTTTGCCAAAGATGTCTCGATATGTTCATGATCAAATAATGAAACGGTCATATTTTTAAACATAGCCTTTCTATGCGATGAGTTTCTATTTAATTGTCTACCTGATTTCTTGTGTCGCATTATCTTTTTTCAATATTTTTCGGAGGCCAGTCCTCTATAGTTTGACCAAGGGTTAAACTGTGAGTCGATAATACATCTTTGATTTCTGTTAACGATTTTTTACCTAAGTTAGGAGTTTTTAATAGTTCATTTTCACTTCTTTGAACCAAATCACCGATGTAATGTATATTTTCTGCTTTCAAGCAGTTTGCAGACCTTACTGTTAGTTCTAAATCATCGACAGGTCTTAACAATACTGGGTCAATATGATTCTCATCTATCTCATCTTGTATATCATTTTTAATTTCTAAATGGCTAAAGACTTCAAGTTGCTCTCTAAGTATTTTACCTGCAGTTCTTATTGCATCTTCAGGCTCAATTGTTTCATTTGTTTCAAGCTCTATGATTAATTTATCTAAATCAGCTTTCTGCTTGACCCTTGCGTTATCAACGCTATAGGATACCTTCTCAACAGGTGTGAAGGATGCATCAATTTGCATTTTACCTATTCCAAGATCTTCTAGTTCATTAAATTTTCTTTTAACTGCAGGTTGATATCCTTTTCCTTGTGAAATTGTCAGATTAATTACAAGTTCAGTCTTGTCATTTGTCATATTTGCAATACAAAAATTAGGATTTTTAATTTCCAAGTTAGGATGATCTTCAATGTCAGAGGCTAAGACTGGTCCTTTTCCTTTTTTCTTGAGGACAACTTCAATATTATCTTTCTCATGAAGAACTAGAGCTAATTTCTTAATATTTAAAAGGATTTCTAGAACATCTTCTTGTACCCCATCTATTGTGCTATATTCGTGAAGTATGTTATCAATAGACACCTCAGTTACAGCGCTGCCAGGCATTGATGACAACAATACTCTTCTGAGAGCATTGCCTAGTGTGTGACCAAAACCTCTCTCAAGTGGTTGAATGATGATCTTAGATTTTGAATTTGATATCATCTCAATATCAACTAAATTGGGTTTTAAGAATGTTATAGTGTTCATATGTTTCCTTCTATTTTGAGTATAATTCTACAATTAGTGATTCATTAATTTCTTTTGGTAGCTCTGATCTTTCTGGAACGCGTAAATAAGTTGCTACTAAGGTTTTTACATCAACATCAATCCAGTCGCTCGTATTGCGAGTCTCAGCTACGGATAATGCAAATTGAATTCGAGTTTGATCTTTACTTTTATTTCTTATAGATATCTTGTCTGTTGCTTGAACTTGATAGGAAGGTATATTAATTATACTCCCATTTACTTCTATATTCTTGTGATTTACAAGTTGTCTGGACTCAGCTCTAGTTGATCCAAATCCTGATCTATAAACAACATTATCAAGTCTTGATTCCAGATATGTAAGTAGATTTTCCCCTGTAGAACCTTTTTTGCTTGCGGACTTTTTATAATAATTTCTGAATTGTTTTTCAAGTATACCATATAATCTTTTTACTTTTTGCTTTTCTCTTAATTGAAGAGCATAGTCTGATAACTTTTCTCTTCTTTCACCTACAATACCTGGTTTTCTATCAAGATTACATTTAGTGTCTAGTGCTCTTGATCCAGACTTAAGATACAAATCTGTTCCCTCGCGTCTCATTAATTTACATTTTGATCCTGTAAATTTAGCCATTAAACTCTCCTCTTTTTAGGTGGTCTGCATCCATTGTGTGGCAAAGGTGTTATATCTTTAATGTTTGTAATTTTATAGCCCACACTATTTAGTGCTCTTACTGCTGAATCTCTTCCAGGGCCAGGGCCTTTTACAAGAACTTCAAGGTTTTTTATTCCAAATTCAATTGCTTTCTGACCAGCTTTTTCAGCTGCAATTTGTGCTGCAAATGGAGTACTTTTTCTTGAGCCTCTGAAACCAGAACCTCCAGATGTTGCCCATGCTAATGTGTTACCTTGTTTGTCTGTAATAGTTACTATTGTATTGTTAAATGATGCATTAATGTGCGCGACACCTTCGTTAACTATTTTTTTAACTTTTTTCTTTTTAGTTTTATTTACCATATTATTTAGCTTTCAGTAATTTCCTTGGTCCTTTGCGAGTTCTGCTGTTATTTTTAGTTTTTTGTCCTCTTAACGGTAAACCCTTTCTATGTCTGATGCCCCTATAAGACCCTATATCCATTAGACGTTTAATATTAATTGAGTTTTCTCTTCTAAGATCTCCCTCAAGTTGATATTCTTCGATAAACTGTCTGATTGTCTCTAATTCTTTTTCTTCTAAATCTTTGACTTTTTTAGTAGATTCTATACCTACCTTCTGACATATATATTTTGCTCTTGTGTCACCTATGCCATAAACAGAAGTTAAAGCTATCCATATATGCTTGTGATTTTGTAAGTTTATTCCTGCTATTCTTGCCATATTTATCTCTGACCGTAAATTCTATATTTCATTCATCATTAATACAACTAATATATTACCCTTGTCTTTGTTTATGCCTAGGATCTTTGCATATCACTCTAACGACACCGTTTCTCCTAATTATTCTGCAATTTCTGCACATTTTCTTTACTGATGCTCTTACTTTCATCGTATGCCTCCACCTATACCTCTTAGATTAGCTTTTTTCATCATACCCTCATATTGCTGTGACATTAGATGCGACTGAACTTGTGCCATCAAATCCATAACTACGATCACTACAATTAGTAATGATGTTCCGCCAAAATAAAATGGAACATTAAAGTATAATATTAAAAATTCAGGTAACAGGCAAACTCCGGTAATATAGATTGCACCAACAGTTGTTAGCTTTGTTGTAATGCCATCAATATATTTGGCAGTCTGTTCACCAGGCCTAATCCCAGGAATGAATGCTCCAGATTTTTTTAAACTATCAGCAGTCTCCCTAGGGTTGAAAACCAATGCTGTATAAAAAAAACAGAAAAATATAATAGCTAGTGCATATAACATTATATACGGCGGCTGCCCCGGTGATAAAGTCATAGCGATTTTTTGAATTATGCTATCTGGTGATCCTGCACTCGACCAGCTGGCAATTGTCGCAGGAAATAAAATGATAGCGGATGCAAATATAGCTGGTATTACTCCTGCCATATTAATTTTTAATGGAAGAAAGCTACTCTGTGCAGCATACATTTTTCGTCCTTGCATTTTTCTTGCGTAGTTGATTGGTATCTTCCTTTGGCCACGTTCGATATAAACAACAAATGCGGTTATAACAAGGGCTAAGATAAAAATAAGGATGACGCTGAAGTTTTGAATCTCTCCATTCCTAGCTAACTCAATAGTTCCACCTATAGCTGATGGCAATCCTGCTACTATTCCAGCAAAAATTATAATAGATATTCCATTACCTATCCCTCTCTCAGTAATTTGCTCACCTAACCATATTAAAAACATAGTACCAGTGACTAGAGTAACCACGCCTGTAATAAAGAACCCTAAACCTGGATCAAGTACTAATGTTGTTGATGATGTATTCTGATTCATGAGTGCATTCATTACTCCCATTGATTGAAGTAATGCTAGAACTAAAGTGAAGTATCTTGTGTATTTTGTTATAGTTTTTCTTCCTCTCTCGCCTTCTTTTCTTAATTGTATTAGTGGTGCGTATATGTGAGTCATCATTTGAATAATAATAGAGGCAGATATATATGGCATAACACCTAATGCGAATATTGACATTCTGGACAGTGCTCCACCAGAAAACATATTAAACATATCTAGAATACTTCCTTTTTGTTGCTCAAAAAGAAAGCTCATCACAGCGGGATCTATACCTGGCAAAGTGATAAAGCTTCCGAGTCTGAAGACTATTAGAGCAAAAATAACGAAAAATATCCTTTGCCTAATTTCAGATGATTTTGTTAGTCCGCCAAGTCCTGGAGAAATATTTGAAGCAGTCTTAGACATTACTTTATAAACTCCAACACTGATTTAGTTGCATGTATATCAATTAATTTTTTCTTTGAAGATATTGTAACTGGTCCAATTAGCTTGACTTTTGTTGCTTTATTTTTAATGAGCTTATATTTCTTCAAAAGCTCTATAGTTATATCAGTTTCTGAAATTCTATCTAAATAGTCGTATTTCAACTCAACCGTATTGATATTTTTCTTAGATGTAAAACCAACTTTAGGCAGTCTTCTTTGAAGTGGCATCTGACCGCCTTCAAACCCTATTTGTACTTTACCGCCTGTACGAGATTTTTGTCCTTTATGTCCTCTACCACAAGTTTTACCTGTTCCTGAAGACATACCTCTGCCTACTCTTTTTTTAGCATGTTTTGATTCTTGTTTTAGTCTGATTTCATTAAGCATTTTTTCTACTCCTTAATGTGTTCTACGCTTATCATATGTTTGACAGTATTAATCATTCCAAGATTTTCTGGAGTTGCTTCTATTATCTTAGAATCTCTTATCCTTCTTAAGCCGAGTCCCTTTACACAGGATATTTGTTTTTTGGTTTTGCCAATTAAACTAAGTTTTTGTGATATTTTGATTTTATTCATAGCTTTTTTTATAACTCACTAGTTTTTTTTCCTCTTTTCAAAGCAACTTGTGCTGGGTAATACATTGACTCTAGACCTTTTACAGTTGCTTTAACTACATTGATAGGATTTGTAGATCCTATACTTTTAGCCAAAACATTGTGTATTCCTGTTGCCTCAAACACAGCTCTCATTGCGCCACCAGCAATTACACCTGTACCATCAGCTGCAGGCTGCATGTATACTTTTGCTGATCCATGTTCATATGTTATAGCATGATGAAGTGTTCCTTTTTTTAAAGATACAGAGACCATACTTTTCTTCGCTTTTTCCATTGCTTTTTGAATAGCTATGGGTACCTCTTTAGCCTTTCCATAGCCATAACCAACTCTCCCATGACCGTCACCTACTACTGTAAGAGCTGTAAAACCAAACTGTCTTCCACCCTTAACAACTTTCGCTACACGATTCACAGCTACAAGTTTTTCAATATAATCTGAGTTTCTTTCTTCTGATGCCATTATATTTTCACTCCTTTTTCTCTCAACGCCTCTGCAACAGCTTTTACTCTTCCATGGTATCTATAGCCTGATCTATCGAATGCTACGTTTGTTATTTTTGCTTTTTTAATATAGGCAGCCATTTTAGCTCCCACTCCTTTTGCATTCTTAATGTTATTGGCTTTTATTTTATTATCTTTCTGATTCGTTGATATAGTCGTAATAACTTTGTCCCCTGCCGGTGAAATTAATTGGAGGTACAAATGCTGAATAGACCTATGAATGCTGATTCTATGGTTACCAGAATCACCTATTTTAGCTCTTGTTTTAGTTGCTCTTCTTAATCTTTGATCGTTTTTATTTCGAGTGTTGGTTCTTATCATTTTTTCTTAGCCTCTTTTTTGACTATTTCTTCATCCGAATATTTAATTCCTTTCCCTTTATATGGCTCTGGTGGTCTCACAGATCTTATGTCTGATGCAACTTGTCCTACTTGTTGCTTGTCTATACCTGTAATTATAATTTCAGTCTGAGATGGAGTTTCTATGCTAATGCCATTTGGAATTTCAAAAAGTACTGGATGTGAATATCCAACTGTCAATTCAACTTTAAGTTTGTCTGCTTTAGCTCTATAACCTACACCAACTAAAACTAGTTTTCTTTCCCATCCTTTAGATACACCAGTTATCATATTTGATAGGAGAGACCTTGTTGTACCGCTCATAGCTGTATTTTCTGACTTTGTTGACACTTTGAGAAAATTATCCGATTGCTCAACAATTACATCATTTGGCTTAGTAAATTCCAAACTTCCCTTAGGTCCTTTGATATTGATTACATTGTCCTTTAAATCAAATTTTACATCTGACACTAACTCTATTGGTTTACTAGCTATCTTTGACATATTTCTAAGAGATATAACATATAATCTCTCCTCCGCATTTTTTTTCTTTTGCCATCTTTCCTGTCATTAAACCTTGAGATGTTGACACAATACATATTCCAAGTCCGTTTTTGACCAGAGGTATTTCATTTGAAGTTTTATATATTCTTAGCCCTGGACGACTCACTCTTTGAATGAAATCAATAACAGGTTTTCCATCATAATATTTCAAATCAACAATTATATTTTTGTATTCTTTTTCTTCAATATTTACTCCATTTATGTACCCTTCATCGAGCATTACTCTACAAAGTGCTTCTTTCATCTTAGAAAAAGGTATGGAAACAGTTTCTTTATTTGACATTTGCCCGTTACGGATTCTAGTAAGTAAATCAGATATTGTGTCGTTCATACTCATATTTTTACCAGCTCGCTTTAGTTAGTCCAGGGATTAAGCCCTGCATTGCCATTTCCCTTAACTTAGTTCTACCTAGTGTGAATTTTCTGTAAACACCTCTGGGTCTTCCAGTTAATGCGCACCTGTTTCTCTTCCTCACTGAGAGGGCATTCAGAGGAATTTTTTGAAGTTTGTTTCTCAGGATAATTGACTCCTCTTCAGTTACATTTTTATCTCTGAGTTTTTCTTTAATCATATTGATTTTAGCAAGATATTTCTTGTTAAGTTTCTCTCTCTTTTTTTCTCTTTCGATCATTGATACTTTAGCCATATTATTTGAATGGAAAGTTAAATTGTTTAAATAACTCCATTGCCTCCTCATTGTTTTTTGCGCTTGTTGTAATACAAATATCCAATCCTTTAATTTTATCAATTTTATCAAAATCAATTTCAGGAAAAATTATATGTTCCTTAACTCCTATAGTGTAATTACCTCTACCATCAAATGATTTATCACTATAACCTCTAAAGTCCCTTGTTCTTGGTAATGAAATTTTAATAAGTTTTTCAAAAAAATCATACATCATTTGGTTCCTAAGCGTTACTTTACAGCCTATAGGCATACCTTCCCTTAGTTTAAAGTTAGCAATTGATTTTTTCGCATAAGTTAATACAGCTTTTTGACCAGAAATTTGAGTTAACTCCTCTTGTGCCTTTTCTAAAATTTTCTTATCAGCAATTGCTGCTCCTAGGCCCATATTTAGAGTGATCTTGATTAATCTAGGTGCCTGCATATTAGACTTAAAATTAAATCTTTCCATTAGCGCTGGCACAACATTTTCTTGGTAATATTCTTTATATGTATTCATTAGATATCTATTACCTCTCTATTAGATTTGTAGATTCTTACTTTTTTGCCTGATTCCAATGTTTTAAACCCAACTTTGTCTTGTTTTTTAGATACCGGATTGAATATCATAATATTTGAAATTTCTATAGGCATTTCTTTTTCTATTATGCCACCTTCAATTCCTGCATTAGGATTTGGTTTAGTATGTTTTTTTGCCATATTCACAGCTGATACAATACATTTATTATTATCTAATAAACGAATAACCTCGCCTTTTTTTCCCTTATCTTTTCCAGTAATAACTATCACAGAATCGCCTTTTTTTATTTTATTCATAAAACCTCCGGTGCTAGAGAAATGATTTTCATGAAAGTTAAATCTCTTAATTCTCTTGTTACTGGTCCAAATATTCTCGTACCTAGTGGTTCAAGCTTATTATCTAGTAAAACAACAGCATTACTATCAAATCTTATTAGCGAACCATCAGGTCTTCTTACACCTTTTTTAGTTCTCACTATAACTGCATTGTAAACTTCGCCTTTTTTTACTTTTGCTTTTGGTATAGCGTCTTTTACTGATACTTTGATTACATCTCCTACTGAAGCAAATCTTCTATGAGACCCGCCAAGCACTTTTATGCACATAACTTTTCTTGCACCACTGTTATCGGCTGACTTAAGTATTGTCTGCATCTGTATCATTTTTTATCCTTGATCCTCAACTAAGATCCATGTTTTTGTTTTTGAAATTGGTCTACATTGTTTAATCTTGATTACATCACCAACTGAGCATTTATTATTTTCATCATGTATGTGATATTTGGTTGATCTTTTAATATATTTTCCATTTACAGGATGCTTAACAAGTCTTTCTACACTAACTACAGCTGACTTATTCATTGCAGTCTTCACAACCTTTGCAATAATTGGTTTCTTAGTTTTATTTTCCATTTTTAATCTCTTTCAATACCGTTTTCACTCTTGCAATACTAATTTTATTCTCTCTAAAAAGATGTGGTTTCGGATTAAGCCCAGAGCCCCTTTTTATTCTTAGCGAAAACCTCTCCTTTGCAAGTTCATCTAGAGCTTGTTGTAACTCCACTCGATTCTTTTTTCTTAATTCATCCATCTTCATCATAATGCTGTCCTTGAAACGAAAGTAGTAAGTACGGGTAATTTGGCTGCAGCCAGTCTAAATGCTTCTCTTGCAATTTCCTCCGAAACCCCCTCCATCTCATACAATACTTTACCTGGCTGAACTTTTGATACCCAATATTCAACATTTCCTTTACCTTTGCCCATTCTTACCTCAATGGGTTTTTTTGTTATTGGAACATCAGGAAAGATTCTAATCCAGATCTTACCACCACGTTTAATGTATCTAGTCATAGCCCTTCTTGCTGCTTCTATTTGTCTAGCAGTTACTCTTCCTCTCGTTGTTGCCTTCAAACCAAATTCACCAAAACTTACTTTTGCGCCAGAAGTAGCAAAACCTCTTAATCTCCCTTTCTGCTGTTTTCTGAATTTTGTTTTTTTTGGTTGTAACATTACTTACTCTTTTTGTTCAATTTTTTGTTATCTTCTTGGATTTCCTCTTCAGCATAAATCCATACTTTTACACCAATAATTCCATATGTTGTTAAAGCTTCAGCAAATCCATAATCGATAGCAGCATCTAATGTGTGTAGAGGTACTCTTCCCTCTCTATACCACTCGCTTCTTGCTATCTCAGCTCCGTTTAGTCTGCCAGCCACATTTACTTTTATTCCCAATGCTCCTAATCTCATAGTGTTAGTTACGGCTCTTTTCATAGCTCTTCTGTACATTATTCTGCGTTCGAGCTGCTGAGTTATGCCCTCTGCTACAAGTTGTGCATCTAATTCTGGCTTTTTAATCTCTTTAACATTTACTTTTACCATAGACTTATCAACTTTTAAAATAGATGAAATCTTATTTCTAAATTTTTCTATATCCTCGCCTTTCTTACCAATCACTATTCCAGGGCGTGAAGTATGAATATTAACAACGGCCTCTTTTGTAGGCCTTTCTATAACAATTTTACTTACTGATGCATTTTTTAACTCAGTTTTTAAATAGTTACGGATTTGATAATCCTCTAATAGATAATTAGAAAAGTCTTTGCTGTTAGCATACCACTTGGATGAATATTCAGTTGATATACCTAATCTAAAACCTGTTGGATGTACCTTTTGTCCCATTATTTTTCCTCTTTATCACTGACCACAATTGTAATGTGACTTGTTCTTTTCAAAATTTGGTTTACCCTACCCCTAGCTCTTGGCCTATGCCTTTTTCCGTAAGGCCCCTCATCTACAAGAACATTTTTAACAACTAGCTCATCAATATCGCTAGAATTATTATGCTCTGCATTAGCAACAGCTGATTCTAGAACTTTTAGGATTAATTGGGAAGCTTTCTTATTACTATAATTAAGAAATTCAAAGGCTTTATTCACCGACAATCCCCTAACAGCATCTGCAACTAATCTGCATTTTTGCGCAGAAATTTTTTGATATTTTAAAACAGCTTGAGTATTCATTTTTATCCTTTTGCTTTCCTGTCACCTGAATGTCCTTTAAAGACTCGAGTAGGTGAAAATTCACCTAATTTATGCCCAATCATGTTTTCTGTAACGTATACAGGTACGTGCTGTTTTCCGTTATGTACAGCTATTGTAAGCCCAATCATATCAGGAGAAATCATAGATCTTCTTGACCATGTTTTGATTGGTTTTTTATCATTTTCTTTTAGAGCTTTATCAACTTTATCTTGAAGGTGATGGTCGATAAATGGTCCTTTTTTTAATGATCTTGCCACATTTATTTCCTATTTTTATTAACTCTTCTTCTGACAATTAATTTATCAGTTCTCTTATTTGATCTTGTTTTATAACCTTTTGTTGGCGTCCCCCACGGCGACACAGGATCACGACCGCCAGATGTTTTACCTTCACCACCACCATGCGGGTGATCTATAGGATTCATTGCTACGCCACGAACAGTCGGTCTAACTCCTAGCCATCTTTTTGCCCCAGCCTTACCATGTTTTTGAAGATTATATTCACTATTACCAACTTCACCAATAGTAGCTCTACATGTTTTAAATATTTTTCTTGTTTCCCCAGACTTAAGTCTCAGTGTTGCATAATCTCCATCAATGGCAACTATTTGAGCTACAGTTCCCGCACTTCTTGCAATTTGTGCGCCTTTTCCGGGTTTCATTTCTATGCAATGAACTTGAGTACCTACTGGAATATTGATTAATGGAAGCGTGTTACCTACATTAATGGAGGATTGATCGCCAGACATAATTTGATCGCCTGATTTTAAATTTTTTGGAGCAATAATGTATCTTCTCTCTCCGTCTGCGTACAATAGTAGTGCGATATTAGCATTTCGATTTGGGTCATATTCAAGTCTCTCAACAGTTGCAGGAATATTATCTTTGTTTCTTTTAAAATCTATTATTCGATATCTTTTTTTGTGACCGCCACCGATATGCCTTGTAGTAATTCTGCCTTGATTATTACGCCCACCGCTTTTATTTAGTTTTGCTAATAAGGGCTCATGAGGTTGGCCTTTATATAGGTCTTTATTAGAGATTTTAACTCTAAATCTTCTTCCTGGTGAGGTTGGTTTTGATTTTATAATTGTCATTTAGTAACCTCTTCTTCGCCGTAATTGATATCAAAACCTTCATGAAGCCTAACATAAGCTTTTTTCCAATCTTTTCTCTTACCAAATGTTCTTCCTACCCTGGTGAGCTTACCCTGAACATTCATTAACCTTACACTTTTAACTTTTACATCAAACATAAGTTCAACAGCTTTCTTAATTTCGGGTTTTGTAGCATCTTTTAGTACAGAAAAAACATGCTGATTTTCCAGGTCAGCTCTCATAGTTGCTTTTTCAGAAACTCTTGGGCTTACAATAATATTAGCTAACCTTACAGTGTTCATCGCGTTGTTGCCTTCTTAATATGGTCGAGAACGTCATTATCAATAACGACATTATCATGCTTCATTAATATATGAGGGTTAATATCTTTATAATCTATTACAGTAATATTCTTAATATTTCTCAAAGCAAAGAATGCATTTTCATTCTCGACAGATGTTATAAATAACGCATTTGTTATTTTCAAAGAATCAAGTAGAGCTTTTCCAAGTTTCGTTTTTTTATCAGATAATTTTAATTTATCTGTCAAGTGTAGCCTTTCTCTTTTTAGTAATTCATTGAATATACAGTTTAAGGCACCTTTATACATTTTTTTGTTGATTTTTTTATTATAGGTTTTTGGCTGTGAAGCAAAAGTCACCCCACCCGTTCTCCATATCGGACTTCTTGTTGTTCCTGCTCTTGCTCGCCCAGAACCTTTTTGTGGCCTTGGTTTAGCTCCACCACCACTTACAGCTGACCTATTTTTTTGTGCTTTTGTTCCACTTCTTTGATTAGCCATGAAGTCGGTTGTAATTTGGTGTACTAGTGCTTCATTAAATTCTTTTGTGAAAATTTTTGCTAGTTCAGAACTCATTATTCTTTACCACCCTTTTCGTTTGTCTCTTCTTTTTCAATGTTATCTGAAACTTCTTTTGAAGCAGACGTATCTTTTTTTGAGCTAGTTTGTGCTTTTTCTAAAACCTTTTCTTCATAAATTTCTTTGGGTACATATTTTTTCTGTGTGGGTTTGATTATTAAGACACTGCCTTTATGTCCAGGAACAGATCCTTTAACTAGCATAATATTTTCTTCTGGCATAACCTTAACTATTATTAAATTCTGAATCGTTCTTTGAACATTACCTAGCTGACCTGGCATTTTCTTACCCTTAAATACGCGACCTGGATCTTGACATTGGCCTGTGGAGCCAATAGCCCTGTGTGATATAGAGTTTCCATGAGTCGCATCCTGCATTGTAAAATGATGTCGTTTAACACCACCTTGAAAACCTTTGCCTAATGTTTTACCACTTATGTCAACATGCTCACCAGCTTTGAAGCTGTCTACTTTTATATCTGTTCCAACAGAGATTTCATCACTTAAATCTTCTACCCTGAACTCATGTTGGCCCCTTGCAAGATTGATATTTGATTTTTTATAATGACCTACTAATGCTTTGCTGAGTCGGCTTTCTTTTTGACTGCCATATGCAACTTGAACAGCTGAATAGCCATCACGTTCTTTTGTCTTGATTTGAGATATACGATTTGAATCAATATTAATGACAGTTACAGGTATCGACACACCTGAGTCGTCAAAGACCCTTGTCATGCCAGTTTTAATACCTACTAGGCCTATGCTCATTTTCTTGTCCTCAAAATGAAAAAGTTAGTTAATTCAGTAAAATAAGGTGCTGAATCTTAACATAAAATTCAGTATTGTTACACTTTTTTAGAGATATTTTAGGTTAAAGTTAGCTTAATTCTATTTGCACATCTACGCCTGCAGCAAGATCAAGCTTCATCAAGGCGTCAACAGTTTTATCTGTTGGCTCTATGATATCCATAAGCCTTTTATGGGTACGTATTTCATACTGGTCACGGGCATCTTTATCGACATGAGGCGAAACTAAAACCGTATATCTTTCTATCTTCGTTGGTAATGGTATTGGACCTATTACCCTAGCTCCTGTCCTTTTTGCAGTTTCAAGTATTTCTTTTGATGAAATGTCAATAAGCTTATGATCAAATGTTTTTAAACGAATTCTAATGTTTTGGGTATTTTTTTTCTTTTTAACAACCATTTTTATGATGCCTTTTGTATTAATTCTTCAGCAATATTACTTGGTATCTCTGCATATTTTTGAAACTCCATCGTATATGTTGCTCTACCTTGGGACATAGATCTTAAATCTGTAGCATAACCAAACATCTCAGAAAGAGGTACTTCAGCTTTAATGATATTTCCTACAACTGTTTCTTCCATTCCTTGTATGATTCCTCTTCGCCTGTTTAAGTCACCTGTCACGTCGCCTAGATAATCCCCAGGTGTGACTGCTTCAACCTTCATTACAGGTTCTAATAAAACTGGTTTAGCTTTTTTTGCACCTTCCTTGAATGCTTGAGAACCGGCAACCTTAAACGCGACTTCACTAGAATCAACATCATGGAATGATCCATCATAAAGTGTTACTTTAACATCAACAACAGGATAACCACCTATTACTCCGTTTTCCATTTGTTCTATTACTCCCTTATCAACAGGTCCTATAAATTCTCTTGGGATTGCTCCACCTACTATTTCATTGACAAATTCATAACCTTTTCCAGCTTCTTGCGGCTCAATCTTCAGCCAAACATGTCCGTACTGTCCTTTACCGCCACTCTGTTTTATGTATTTAGCTTCTTGCTCAACAGTAGTTCTAATAGTTTCTCTGTACGCAACTTGCGGCTTACCTATTGTTGCCTCTACATTAAACTCTCTTTTCATTCTATCTACAATAATATCTAGATGAAGCTCGCCCATTCCAGATATGATTGTTTGGTTTGACTCTTGATCTGTAGCAACCTTAAATGATGGATCCTCTTGGGCTAACTTACTCAAAGCAAGCCCCATTTTCTCCTGATCATCTTTAGTCTTAGGTTCAACTGCAATCGATATTACAGGTTCTGGAAACTCCATTCGTTCAAGAGTGATAACAGAAGATGGATCACACAATGTATCGCCAGTTGTGACTTGTTTCAATCCAACTGCAGCTGCAATATCTCCAGCCCTAACTTCTTTAATCTCATCTCGTGAGTTAGAATGCATTTGTAATATTCTTCCAATACGCTCTTTTTTCTGTGTGACGGCGTTATATACAGTGTCACCAGATTTAAGAACACCAGAATATACTCTAAAGAATGCAAGTGTGCCAACAAAAGGATCTGTTGCGATTTTAAATGCTAAGGCAGAAAATGGTTCATCATCAGATGACTCTCTTTTTCCTTCTGTTTCGTCTTTATCATCTAGTATTCCTTTGATTGCAGGAACATCTAATGGAGACGGCATAAAATCAATAACAGCATCTAGCATAGCTTGAACACCTTTATTTTTAAATGCAGTACCACACGTAACTAATACGATTTCGTTGGATAAAGTTTGTAATCTTAAGCCTTGAACAATCTGCTCTCTCGTTAGTTCACCATTATTCAGATATGTATCCATTAACTCTTCATTAGCCTCTGCAGCTGTTTCAACTACTTGTTCACGCAGTTCATCAACTTTAGATTTGAGCTCATCAGGAATATCGACCTCATCGAATTTCATTCCTCTGCTTTCTTCATCCCAAATTATTGCCTTCATGTCAATTAGATTAACTACACCTTTAAAATTATCCTCAGACCCTATGGGTACTTGTATAGGTACTGGATTAGAACCTAATCTTGTTTTAATCTGATCAACCACTCTAAAGAAATCTGCACCGGCTCTATCCATTTTGTTTACGAATGCCATTCTAGGCACACTATATTTATTGGCTTGTCTCCATACAGTCTCCGATTGTGGCTCTACTCCCCCTACAGCACAAAATACTGATACTGCGCCATCTAATACTCTTAATGACCTTTCAACTTCAATTGTAAAGTCAACATGACCAGGTGTGTCTATAATATTAACTCGATGTTGATCATACTGTTCTGTACTACCACTCCAGAAACAAGTTGTTGCAGCCGAAGTGATGGTTATGCCTCTCTCTTGCTCTTGCTCCATCCAGTCCATTGTAGCTGCACCATCATGAACTTCCCCTATTTTGTGTGATACTCCCGTATAGTATAAAATTCTTTCTGTGGTAGTTGTTTTACCAGCATCGATATGAGCCATTATTCCTATGTTTCTATAACGCGATAAATCTGTTTCTCTGGCCATCTGTTACCACCTGTAATGAGCGAATGCTTTATTAGCTTCAGCCATTTTATGAGTATCTTCTCTCTTTTTAACAGCTGACCCTTTGTTAGAAATGGCATCAGCTATTTCAGATGCTAATTTTTCTTTCATTGATTTTTCATTCCTCTTACTTGCAGCTTCAATAATCCATTTCATAGCTAGTGATGTTTTTCTTTTTGAGTTTACTTCTATTGGAACTTGATAGTTAGACCCACCTACTCTTCTTGATTTAACTTCAACGCTAGGTCCAACATTTTGTAGCGCTTTTTCTAGAGCTGTAAGAGGTTCTTCTTTAGTTTTTTTAGATGAAATTGATAATGCGTTATAAACAATTTTTTCAGCAGTCCTTTTTTTTCCATCCTGCATAATCATGTTAGTTAAGCGAGTAACATTTGTACTCTTATAGATTGGATCGGGTATTATTTTCTTTTTAGGTATATCTCTTTTTCTAGGCATCTCTAACTCTTGGGTTTTTTAGTTCCATATTTTGATCGACCCTGCTTTCTATTTTCTACCCCTTGCGTATCAAGACTGCCTCTAACTATGTGATATCTTACACCAGGTAAGTCTTTAACTCTTCCGCCACGAATGACTACCACAGAATGCTCTTGTAAATTATGTCCTTCACCACCTATATATGATGTGACTTCTTGTCCATTCGTTAGTCTTACTCTTGCAACTTTTCTGAGTGCTGAGTTTGGTTTCTTTGGTGTTGTAGTATATACACGAGTGCATACTCCACGTCTCTGTGGACAAGCCTCCAAAGCGGGGACTGCAGACTTAACAATCTTTGTCTTTCTTGGTTTTCTAACTAGTTGGTTAATTGTAGCCATTATTTCCTCTATAAGTAGGCGAAATTCTATTAGTAGAGCCTGTTAGTGTCAAGAAATGATTAGCTTTATAAGAAAAAAACATAATATTAGTCTTTAAAAAGATCTTCAGCTGTTCTTTCAGGTGATTTATCAGGAATTATATTTATTTCACTAGCTATTTCTTTTTCTAGCATTTCTTCAAATGATTCATTATCATCTTGTTGTGCGGTTAAGCCGGTTCCACATGGAAGAAGTCTTCCAACTACAACATTTTCTTTAAGACCTCTTAGTCTATCTTTTCTTCCATTCACTGCTGCATCGGTTAAGACACGAGTAGTTTCTTGAAATGAAGCTGCAGATATAAAGGACTCAGTTACCAGTGATGCTTTTGTAATACCTAATAACATTGGTTTAAAAGTTGGAAGAAGGGCATCGGGTTTTTTTGAATTAAGATCGTCTATTAATTCTAATACCTGTGTTTTTTCCATTTGCTCGCCAGGCATTAATGTAGTGTCACCCGCCGATGTTATCTCAACTTTCCTTAACATTTGTCTCAGAATAACTTCAATATGTTTGTCATTTATAGCTACACCTTGCAGTCTATAAACATCTTGAACTTCTTTAACCAAGTGTTCAGCTAAATCTGTTACGCCTCTGTAGGCTAAAATATCGTGTGGGTCTAATTCACCATCTGAGATTATTTCGCCCTGTGTAACACTTGCTCCTTCAAAAACATTCAGTAATTTTGTTTTACTAAGCATTTGTATATGCTCGTGTCCATCTGAATCAGTAATTATTAACCTTCTTTTACCTTTAGTCTCCTTACCAAATGAAACTACACCAGTCCTCTCAGCAAGTTCAGCTTTTGCTTTTGGTTCCCTTGCTTCAAATAAATCTGCAACTCTTGGTAAACCTCCAGTGATATCTCTAGTACCAGATGTTTCTCTTGGAGTACGAGCGATAACATCACCAACTCCTACTTTTGTTCCAGACGATACATTTACGGTTGAATTTGCAGGAAGAAGAAAATGCGCAGGTAGTTTAGAGTTTGTTATAAGTAAATCCTTACCTTTTGAGTCGACTAATTTAATCATAGGTTTTCTGTTTTTATCAAATGAAACACTGCTCGCATCCTTAACTTTAATGGATGTGATTCCCGTGAGTTCATCAACTATATTTTCAACTGTGATTCCGTCTTCGAAATCCTCAAATTCTATTATACCTGCTGTTTCTGTGATAATCGGAGTCGTATGAGGATCCCAGGTGACAATATTTTGTCCTCTGTCTACAGATTTTGCATCTTCCAATTTAATAATGGCGCCATATGGAATTTTATATCTTTCTTTTTCTCTGCCACTGTCATCAAGAACACCCAGTTCACCTGACCTAGAAACTGTTACAATTTCTTTTTGGCTGTTAATTACAGTTTTCAAATTATGATATCTGACTGTTCCAGAATTTTTAACTTCGATGCTATTTGCAGCAACTGCTCTAGAGGCTGCACCACCAATATGAAATGTTCTCATGGTAAGCTGGGTTCCTGGTTCACCAATAGATTGAGCAGCCACAACACCAACTGCTTCACCTTTACTTACTTTCCTTCCCTTAGCTAAATCCCTGCCATAACATTTTGCACATACACCATGTCTTACGTCACATGTAATTGCTGACCTAACCCAAACCTCATCAATAGAATTTTGCTCAAGTAGTAAAACATTCTTTTCATCAAGTAGTGTGCCTTTGGAGAGAATGGTTTCATTTGTTTTAGGGTTAACTAAATCATTCAATAAAGTTCTTCCAAGAACTCGCTCATTTAGTGGTTCAACTATGTCGCCACCTTCAATTAAAGGTTTCATTAGGATTCCATTTTCTGTTCCACAATCATCTTCAGTTACTACTAAATCTTGAGCGACATCAACTAGTCTTCTCGTTAAATATCCTGAATTCGCAGTTTTTAAAGCAGTATCTGCAAGTCCTTTCCTAGCACCGTGCGTAGATATAAAATATTGCATTACATCCAGCCCTTCTCTAAAGTTAGCAGTGATAGGAGTCTCAATGATAGAGCCATCTGGTTTTGCCATTAAACCCCTCATACCAGATAGTTGTCTGATTTGAGCAGCAGAACCTCTGGCTCCTGAATCTGCCATCATATATATGGAGTTAAAAGATTTATGCTCAACTTTCTTCCCTGACGCTGTTTTGGTTGTCTCAGTTCCAAGTTGTTTCATCATGGCTTGTGATACCTGATCATTTGTATGTGACCAAATGTCCACAACTTTATTGTAGCGTTCGCCAGCAGTTAGCAATCCTGAGTTGTATTGTTTTTCAATCTCTTTTACTTCCTTCTCAGCTTTGGTTGTAATTGTTGTTTTTTCTTTTGGAATAACCATATCGTCTACACCAATAGAGACTCCGGCTATAGTAGAGTATTTGAAACCCATATTTTTAATTTTATCAGCAAATAAAACTGTTTCTTTAAGTCCAGCTATTCTGTATGAAATATCAAACAACTCTGATATTGCTTTTTTATTCAGATCCTGATCAATGTATGAAAATGGGATATTATTTGGGAGAATCTCAGAAATCAGAGCTCTTCCAACGGTTGTATCTACAATTTTAGTTGTTTCAATAAAATTTTCATCTTCAATTTCAGTCAACGTTAATCTCACTTTTATTCTTGCATGCATATCAACAAGTTTAGATTGATAAGCTTTTGATACCTCTTCTATATCACTAAAAATCATTCCCTCGCCCTTAGAATTAGGCTTTTCTCTGGACATATAATATATTCCTAAGACCATGTCCTGTGATGGAACAATTATAGGGCTACCATTTGATGGAGAAAGGATATTATTACTAGCCATCATTAAGACTCTAGCCTCTGTTTGAGCTTCTTGAGATAAGGGTACGTGAACTGCCATCTGGTCACCATCAAAATCTGCATTGAATGCAGCGCATACAAGCGGATGTAATTGTATAGCTTTACCTTCAATCAAGACTGGTTCAAATGCTTGGATGCCCAGTCTATGTAATGTTGGAGCTCTATTTAGCATCACAGGATACTCTTTAATAATTTCTTCGAGAATATCCCAAACTTCTTCACCCTCTTTCTCTACAACTTTTTTTGCAGATTTTATTGTAGTTGTAATACCTCTAGCTTGAAGCTTTCCAAATATATGAGGCTTGAATAATTCTAATGCCATTTTTTTTGGTAATCCACATTGGTGTAAACGGAGTGTTGGGCCAACAACAATGACTGACCTACCAGAATAATCTACCCTTTTACCAAGAAGATTTTGTCTAAATCTTCCTCCTTTCCCTTTGATCATATCTGCTAATGATTTTAAAGGTCTTTTATTTGTTCCAGTAATAGCTCTTCCTCTTCTACCATTATCAAGAAGGGCGTCTACTGATTCTTGAAGCATTCTTTTTTCGTTCCTAACAATAATATCAGGAGCTTTTAATTCGAGTAATCTTTTTAATCTGTTGTTTCTATTGATAACTCGTCTATACAAATCATTCAAATCTGATGTGGCAAATCTACCACCCTCGAGTGGAACTAATGGCCTCAAATCAGGTGGCAATATTGGAAGAACATCCAGTATCATCCATTCAGGCTTATTACCAGAATTTATGAATGATTCTATTAATTTTAAGCGTTTAATATTCCTCTTATTTTTTGCTTGCGATTTAGTTATTTTTATTTCTTCGCTTAATTCTTCGTATGTCTTTTCTAAATCTATCTCTTTTAACAATTCTTTTATTGCTTCAGCGCCCATTCCAACTTTAATTTCATTACCATATTCTTCAATGGCTTGATTATACATTTCTTCGTTTAGAAGACTTCCTGTTTCATAAGGTGTTAGACCACCATCTATAACTATAAATGCTTCAAAATATAAAACTTTTTCTATCTGTCTCAACGTCATATCCATCATCAATCCAATTCTTGATGGAAGTGATCTCAAGAACCATATATGAGCAACAGGTGCAGCAAGTTCTATATGACCCATTCTTTCTCTTCTTACTTTCGATAAAGTTACTTCAACACCACACTTTTCACATACTACACCTCTATGTTTAAGTCTTTTGTATTTACCACATAAACACTCGTAATCTTTAACTGGTCCAAATATCTTGGCGCAAAAAAGACCATCCCTTTCAGGCTTAAATGTTCTATAGTTAATTGTTTCTGGTTTTTTGACTTCTCCATAAGACCATGATCTCATCAAATCTGGTGATGCTAGAGAGATTTTAATGTGATCGAATTTCTTATCGTTATTATTTTTTTTAAACATATTTAGTATTTCTTGCATAATATTTCCTAATTTGTTTTATTTTCAGAATCCAAGTCTATATTTATGCTCAGTGATCTTATCTCTTTTAATAATACATTAAAAGATTCTGGAACGTGAGCATCCGTTGAGTAATCTCCGTCAACAATATTTTTATAAACTTTGTTCCTTCCTGCAATATCATCAGATTTAACTGTCAACACTTCTTGTAAAACATTTGTTGCTCCATAAGCTTGTAAAGCCCAGACCTCCATTTCACCGAATCTCTGTCCACCGAATTGGGCTTTACCGCCCAGTGGTTGCTGGGTAACTAAACTATATGGTCCTGTTGATCTAGCATGCATTTTATCATCAACTAAATGATTTAATTTGATGATATACATATATCCAATGGTTACGGGACGTTCAAATTGTTCTCCAGTTCTTCCATCATAGAGAATGGATTGACCGCTTGTTGGCAGGTCAGCAAGCTCTAACATTTTTTTAATTTCTTCTTCTGATGCTCCATCAAATACAGGTGTTGCCATTGGGACGCCATTTCTCAGATTATTAGCTAGGGTAATAATTTCTGAATCAGAAAACTTATCTATAGAGTATTTGGTAAATCCAGGACATTCTTTATAAATTTTAGTAATAAATTGTTTTAATTTTTTTACTTCTTGTTGTTCTTTAAGCATTTCATTTATCTTATCTCCAATGCCGCGTGCAGCCCATCCCAAGTGTGTTTCTAAAACTTGTCCTACATTCATCCTTGAAGGCACACCTAATGGATTTAGAACTATATCAACTGGTGTTCCATCTTCCCTATGAGGCATATCTTCCACAGGGACAATCTGTGAAATCACACCTTTGTTACCATGTCGCCCTGCCATTTTATCACCAGGTTGAAGGGTCCTTTTTACCGCTAGATACACTTTAATTTTCTTCTGTACCCCTGGTCCTAGATCATCTGGCATAGTGATTTTTTTTGTAATATCCTCTAAATCCTGGTTATATTTTGATTGAAGATCATCTAAACTATTTGCTAGATTAGCTAGACTGATATTTGTTTTTTCAACTTTACTCTGAATTTTAAAAAGGTCCTGATCAGAAATAGACTCTAGGACAGAACTAGTAAGTTTAGTTTCTGTTTTCAAATCTAAAACTGGTTTTGCTATCATTTTATTCAACAGAAGTTTTCTAGCTCGAATATAAACAGTCTCTTGGTTAATTCTTAATTCATCTACTAAGTTCTTTTTAACTTCCTCGATTTGATACTCCTCTATTTCTTTGGCTCTTTTATCTTTATCTATTCCTTCTCTTGTAAAGACTCTTACATCAATAACCGTTCCATCCATTCCAGATGGCACTTTTAGAGAAGAGTCCTTGACGTCGGATGCTTTCTCTCCAAATATTGCTCTAAGTAGTTTTTCTTCGGGTGTGAGTTGTGTCTCACCTTTAGGTGTGACTTTGCCGACCAGTATGTCACCTGATTTCACTTCTGCTCCGACGTAGACTATTCCTGAGGTATCTAACTTGTTAAGTAAATTTTCACTGACATTTGGAATATCTGAAGTGATTTCCTCTGATCCTAACTTAGTGTCCCTAGCAACACATTCTAGTTCCTCTATATGAATAGAAGTAAATCTGTCCTCTCTAACTACTTTTTCAGAGACAAGTATTGAATCTTCATAGTTGTATCCATTCCAAGGCATGAATGCTATCAATAAGTTTTGTCCTAATGCTAACTCACCTAAATCTGTTGATGGACCATCAGCTATTGCATCTCCGGCAACTACCTTGTCACCTGGTTTCACAAGTGGTCTTTGATTTATACATGTGTTTTGATTAGTTCGCGTGTACTTAGTGAGTGGATAAATATCAACACCTGTATCTGTATCATCGCCAAAATCTTTTTCATCTACATTTACAATTATTCTTGATGCATCCACATAATCTACTATTCCATCTCTTTTAACTTTAACTGACGCTCCTGAATCAACAGCAACAGTTTTTTCCATGCCTGTACCAACCAGAGGCTTATCTGGTATAAGTAGCGGTACTGCTTGTCTCTGCATGTTAGATCCCATCAGTGCTCTATTCGCATCATCATGCTCAAGAAATGGTATAAGTGCCGCAGCTACTGATACCACCTGTCTAGGTGAAACATCCATAAGGTCAACTTTATCAGGCGATGAAATGGTGAATTCATTATTGAATCTGCATGAAATTAAATCACCCTGAATGTTACCTTTCGCATCTAGAGGTGTATTTGCTTGTGCAATAGTGTATTTGCTCTCTTCAATAGCTGAAAGCCATTTAATTTCACCTTTTACTTTATTTTTAGTTACTACTCTATAAGGTGTCTCGAGAAAACCATAGGAGTTTGTTCTCGAGTAGGTTGCAAGTGAATTTATAAGCCCAATATTAGGACCCTCAGGAGTTTCAATCGGACACACACGACCATAATGCGTTGGATGAACATCCCTTACTTCAAACCCAGCTCGCTCTCTAGTAAGTCCACCAGGGCCAAGTGCTGAAATTCTTCGTTTGTGAGTTATTTCAGCAAGAGGATTATTTTGATCCATGAATTGAGACAATTGACTAGTCCCAAAAAATTCTTTCAGCGTAGCTGTTATTGGTTTTGAATTAACTATATCTTTTGGCTGAAGTTTTTCTGACAATTCCATAGTTGTCATTCTCTCTTTAACCGCTTTTTCGACTCTAACGAGACCAACCCTGAATACATTTTCTACCATCTCACCAACACATTTCACTCTTCTGTTACCAAGATGATCTATATCATCTACTGTATCAGACCCGTTCCTTATATTTATGAGTGTTTTAAGCACATCTAAAATGTCATCGTTTGATAGTGTTGTGTCACCCTCCATTTTTTCTCTACCCACTCTTGAATTAAACTTCATTCTTCCAACGTCGGACAGATCATATCTTTCAGTTGATTGAAATAAATTTGTAAATAACTGACTCGATGCATCAGCTGTGGGTGGTTCTCCGGGTCTCATCATTCTATAAATCTCAATCAAAGCCGAATTCTGATCATTGGTAGGATCAACATCTAATGTATTACAAATAAAAGAGCCCTTATCTAGATCATTTGTATGAAGTATTGAAAAGCTTGAAATATTAAGTTCATGAATAAGTGCTATTGTATCGACATCAATTTCTTGATTACAAGATAATATATTAACGGAGACTTTTTTAACCTCGGCTAGTTTTTCTTTCATTGTTTTATCAATTTTTTGATTGGCTTCGCACACAAGTTCTCCTGTTTCAGGATCTACTATTTGTTCAGACGATATCATATCAACTTTGATATCAGAGCCCTTTAGTTTTATTAAAACATCATCAGCAATCCGTTTCCCCAAAAGAAAGTCGTCAGGGACTTGATAACTTTTCATTTTACTTTTTTTTGCTAGCTCAATTTGTCGGACTGTAATACGTTTTCCTTTTGCGACTATAAGTTTTTTATTATGATAAATATCAAAAGAAGCAATACTGCCTTTAAGATCTTCAAGTTGTTGATTAATAAATATATTCCCGTCTTTTATTGTAATTTTGTTGTGCTCATAGAATTGATTGATGATTTCTTGAGTAGAATACCCCAGAGCTCTAAGTATTATAGTTGAAGGAATTTTTCTTCTTCTATCAATCCGTGCAAAAATTATATCCTTTTGATCGAATTCAAAATCTAACCATGAACCTCTGTATGGTATTACTCTTGCAGAAAATAAAAGTTTACCTGATGAATGTGTTCTTCCACGGTCATGATCGAAAAATACCCCGGGTGATCTATGCAGTTGTGAGACTACAACTCTTTCAGTCCCATTGACAATGAAAGTGCCATACTTAGTCATAATAGGTAATTCGCCTAGAAAGACCTCTTCGTTTTCGAAAATCTCTACTTTTTCAGAGTTTTTCTCATCAATATTAGTATAAAGTTTAAAATTAACTTTGATTGGGACAGAATAAGTTTTACTACTTATCCTACATTCTTCCTCTGTGAATTCAGGTTTATCAAGTTTGAAACTTGAATATTCTAATTTGCAATTATTTGAATAGTCATAAATCGGGAAAACTGATTCAAATACCTTATTTAAGCCTGATTCTTTAAGGTTAAAATTATTTTCTATTATACCTAAAAATTCATTGTATGAATTAATCTGCAAATCTATTAAGTTTGGTGCTTTGATGACGTCACTTGTCTTACCAAAACTCTTACGGATACGCTTTTTTTCAGTATAGGAGTACGTCATAGCCAAAAGTTCCTTTTGGTTGTTACCAAATTTATTATCTCAACGTTAGTTTGAGGTTTGATTAGTTGTCTAAATTTATTTAAGTTCAACAGTTGCTCCAGCTTCTTCCAATTGTTTTTTAAAATCATCCGCTTCTTCTTTAGAAACGCCTTCTTTTAAAACACATGGTGCTGATTCAACCTTGTCTTTTGCTTCTTTTAATCCAAGACCTGTGATCGCTCTCACAGCTTTAATAACTGCAACTTTATTGCCACCCATATCTGCTAGGGCTACATCAAACTCAGTTTTTTCTGCCGCTGCTTCACTGCCTCCAGCTGCTGCTGGAGCTGCTGCTACAGCTGCTGCTGCTGTCACGCCAAATTTTTCTTCCATTTCTGATATTAGATCCACAACTTCCATTACAGTCATATTGGAAATGCTTTCTAGTATATCCTCTTTAGTTACTGCCATTATTTTCTCCCGATTAAATTAATTCTTTGATGCC
>MDSV01045484.1_pt1 | contig 52210 bp, 43 predicted proteins | sample 810851 | NCBI WGS metagenome assembly MDSV01 (sample SAMN05326640, study PRJNA326480) | marine metagenome | isolation source: seawater | place: Atlantic Ocean: North East | collected 2012
CAAACGTGGTGAAGCCCGTCACGCGACACCTCTTGGTCTACTCATGTTACTTCCGAAGAAACCAGATTCGGCAGGGCATGGAGGATCACCAAAGCAGCGCGACCCGAAACTAGCGATTGACACGAGGAAGAACCTCGCGATCAGTGATCGACAACACTGCTGCATCCGCAACCGCACGTCTGATCTGAACATGCTTCTGGTTTTCACGTGTCGGGTGCACGCGGTTAGTGAGTAAAATCACCCATAGATCTAGCTCGGGGTCCATCCATATAGACGTGCCAGTGTAACCAGTGTGACCGAACGCTCGGCCCGTAAAATAGTCCCCAGCAGAGGAGCGTCCTGCGGGTGTATCCCATCCCAGTGCCCGCGACGAGGTTTGATCAAATCTGGTCGTAAACTCGTCGAGCACGGCCACGTCTACGATACGTCGTGTCTCAATCCGACGAACGGGACACGGCTCGCCCGCCGGGCCCTCCGCATTACATGCAGGTGTGACTCCCTCGTTCAGCATCATCCTCGCAAACACTGAAAGATCCACCACAGTAGAAAAAAGACCCGCGTGCCCAGCAACTCCGCCCATGGCATCGGCATTCTCATCGTGAACGGTCCCCCACACCATCTCATTTCTATACACAGTGTCTATCTCTGTTGCCGCTATTCGCGGGCGCAAAGTGGGATCGGGCCTGTAACGGGTCTCAAGCATCCCCATCGGGTTCCAGAGGCGCGACTCCAGAAATTCGTCCAGTGGCTGCCCAGAAATCGCTTCAATGATCCACGCCAGCGTCATAATCCCAAGATCGGAGTATGCTGTCCGAGCGCCAGGCTCTGACTGGAGCGGCTCGTTTGCGACCGCATCCTTGTAAGCGTCCATCCCCGCGAACTCCAGATACCAAGTCCGGAACGGAATCAAGCCAGTCCTGTGCGTCAGAAGATCACGCACCGTAACTGTGTTCTTGCGCTCATCTCCGGAAGCCCACCACGGAAGATACTCGACGACATTCACATCCAGATCCAGATCCCCATCACCGATGAGCATCATAGCCGCAGTAGTCGTCCCAACCACTTTCGACACAGATGCCAGATCAAAGATCGACGTCGGGGTTACCGGACGCCCAGTTCCATACTGGAGCTCTCCAAAGGCGTTAAGGGATACGAGTCGCCCATGCCGACCAATGGCAACCGCTGCTCCTGAGAACGCCGAGTCGGCAATCCCGGCTAGAATCAATGAATCCACTACCATCAGACTCTCACTTGAAAACCCGACCGACTCCGGATCCGCAACACTCTGATTTCTTCCTCTTGGGCCGCCACCTCGTGCAGCTATGATCCCAGCAGCGACTACCGGATCTTCAATCTCCATCGTTGCTAGTCTATCCGAGACCTTGGGCCTATCGAGACCGTCTCCGACTTCGTTAAACGGCGGCAGGGGGATCGGGAGTTTCCCAGTTATGGCCTCCTCACCAAATAAAGCCGCAATCGCGGCCCTCTGAGACCGATCCCGGTCTCCCCAGGCTAGCATATAGCTTCCCACCTCCTGAACTGCTGCAAGCAGATAAGGATTGCCAAACGAAATCATCACTGTCGGTCTCGCTTCCACAGCCGAGGCAATAAGGTTTCGGAGTGGCTCAGGCAAAGCGGAAGCACTTGAACCCGCAGAAGCTGACACGTAAGTGGTTACTATGACGCGATCTACCCTTTCAAGGGCCTCAAGAGCATCTGCATAAGCGGCTGAGTCGCTTCGCTCATCCAAGCTTACCTCAGCCAGGTCAAGCACCCTCTCTCGTAGCCCGCTTCCGAATGCACGGTTAGTCCACAATCGAGTCGAGCCGGCATAATGGATGTGTAAGGTTGGCACCATCGACAACGCATCCATTGGGAGGAGCTGCTTAGTGTCCCTTACGAGAGTGATCGAACGAGCGGCTGCGGTGTCCGCAAACGCGTTGTGACTCCCAACCCCTACTAGCTTGTCCACTTCCTCAAGTGACACAAATCGTTCACGATGAAGGCCAAGCCGAGCCTTAAGAGTTAGAAGCCTCCGAACCGATATCTCAAGACGGCCTCGACTGATCCGGCCTTGCTGCACCGCGTCCTCAATGGCATCGATGACCTCATCCACCGCCTTCGGCGAGAGAACTATATCGGAACCGGCCTCAAGCGCTCGAATTGAAGCTTCAGCGATGCCGTACATGTCGGTGATTCCACGCATCGTCATCGCGTCGGTGAACACTAACCCTTGAAACCCCATATCGTCTCGAAGGATATTCGTCATGACTTCGGGAGCTAGCGTAGCCGGCGGACCTCCCGGCCCAAGTACCTCCGGCAACTGAAGATGAGCCGTCATAATTGCGTCGACACCCTCGTCGATCGCTACCTGAAACGGAGCGAGCTCCAGCTCATCGAGACGCTTGCGATCTGCCCGAACCACCGGAATCCCAATATGCGAGTCAGTTGAGGTGTCTCCGTGTCCGGGGAAATGTTTTCCAGTCGTTAGCGCGCCTCCATCATGTGCTCCCCGGATGAAAGCAGCACCCATCCTTGCCACCAACTCCGGATCCGCCCCGAAGGAACGGGTTGCGATGACTGGGTTTTCAGGGTTCGAGTTTACGTCCAGAACCGGCGAGAATAGGAAGTGAACTCCTGTAGCTCGGGCTTCCCGAGCTGTTATGCGGCCGTACTCATAGGCAAAACGCTCATCGCCAATCGCTCCAAAGGCCATTGTGGGAGGAAAGTCAGTCCCACCACCCTGCGGTAACATCGACGGCAGCGCAAATGAACCGTTGATACGCATTCCTGGACCACCATTCTCGAAATCAGCGGCGACCAACAGGGGGATTTTGGCGCGGTTTTGAAGCTCATTAAGCTTGGAAACGTAGGCATGGGGCGTCCCAATGGAAGGAGACACCCCACCGATCTGATCGTCCTCAACCCATGCTCTCAGGGGTTCGAACTCGGTGCTTGTCGCAGTTACGTATCCACCTGGGATCCACTCTATGATCATCTGACCGATCAGTTCTCGCAGAGTGAGACCCGCCAGTGTCGCATCAACCCAAGCACGCGCTTCGACATCCAATGTCTCTGCTATGACCGGGTTGGACAGCGGATCTTCACCCGATTCAAAGATCGAACCTGCAGGTGCCAGTGTGCTCGACCCAGCCGGAAAACACGCCGACATCAATATCGTGAGGCCAAGCGCCTGACAGAGGTCAGCGCGTGCCACCGGCCGATCCACTATTCGGGATTTGAATTCCGTCTCCGATCTCGAAAAACGGCGGGATCCGTGTTGGGATCCGACCGGCTATAGGCGCTTGGCCGAGCATAGCAGCAGCAGCAGCTCTCTGACTAGCTTCTGACCCACTCCACGCAAGCAAATAGGATCGCACATCGGGGAAATCTGCTACCAAGTATGGATTTCCGAACGAGACAACCGTGTGTGGCACACCGATCTGACCGAGATAGCGAACGAACTCTACTAGTTCTTCGGGAAGTGTGAATGAACCCGAAACATTCACGGATGTTACGTACGTGCCCACCACCACGAACGCCTGCTCTCGTGCAACCCGGCGGAGGTCTTGGTATTGGTCATCTGACGTATCACCATCTACTTCTATCGCTCTGAGGCGCGGATAAGTTTCGCGCATCGCTCGATTGAAGTATCGACCAGCCAACACGTCGGAACTCCGTCGATATGACACTGACATAACGCGAGCCGACCTCGTGCCCGCGAGAGGGAGTAAATTGTTTCCGTTCTTCAGCAGAGTAATGGAGTTCCGAGCGATCTGATCTGCTACCTCCTCATGTTCGGGGATCCCGACTGTCCTTGGAATTTCCTCTAGAGACACATAACGGTCTTCATGCAAGCCCGTACCTTCCTTGGTCTCCAGCACTCTCATTACTGAAAGGTCTAGGCGGTCTTCCGTGAGACGACCGCTGCGAACTGCTTCGACTATCCCCTCGATCGCCCCACTCACTGACGCGGGCATCAAGATCACATCCGCTCCGGCCTCTATGGCTCGGACTGCCGCTTCTCCTGACCGGAATTGACGCGCGACCGCACTCATATCCATCGCGTCCGTAAATACGATCCCTCTAAATCCTAGTTCGTCGCGAAGAATCTCCGTTAACACCTCGTGCGACAGGGTGGACGGTTCACGCTCTCCGCCGTTCAGAGACGGGACAGAGATGTGAGCGGTCATTATCGCCCCCATCCCCGAGTCGATCGCTCTACGAAACGGCTGCAATTCGACCGAATCCATTCGAGCACGGTCATGCATGATGACAGGAAGACCGACGTGGGAGTCCACATCGGTATCACCATGACCTGGGAAGTGCTTCCCCGTCGCGATAGCACCGTTATCCTGAACTCCACGGACGAAGGCTATACCCATTTCGGCGACCTGCTGGGGATCCTCCCCGAAAGACCTGACGTTAATAATCGGATTTTCCGGATTGTTGTTAACGTCGAGCACGGGTGCAAAAGGAACGTGCACCCCCAGTGCTCGTGCCTCCACAGCCGTGATCCGACCCATCTCATATGCGAACTCTTCATTTCCAGTTGCACCAACCGCCATCAGGCTCGGAAAGTCTGTCGCACCTCCCAGATCAATCGTCCCCGGCATTTGGACTGCCCCTCGCATCCGGAAACCAGCGCCGGTCTCCAAGTCTGCTGCAACAAGCAGCGGCAGGTCCGAGTGCGCCTGGAGAGCATTAAGCTTGGCCGCCACACCAAAAGGCGTTCCGACGGACATGATCAAGCCACCTATCTTCAAATCCTCAATGAAGTTGAAGATCCGTTCGTGGCCTTCAGACCCCTCTGGAGCAAAGTCGCCGAGAACCCACGGCATCAGAAGCTGTCCTGCCTTTTCCTCGATCGTGAGCTGCTCGAGCGTCCGCTCAGCCCAAGATCGCGTATCTAGCATAAGGACCGGCACCTCCACACTTGCTTCGGACTCGGAAGTGCTAGGGGAACTAATCTCAGGAGGTGCGGGCTCATCCTGAATCACCTCATTCGGATCGAGTCCAGAGAAATCGAGATCTGGGTTGGAATCAGCCCCTGCGGCGACCATCGAACAGCCTGCTACGCTCAAGATCAAAATGATCTCCAACATCAATATACTGACCGAGACAGTGTCAGGGTGCCCGTACCTTAAATTCAGAGGTGTGTCCCTCGTCATGCCTTCCTTCTGTGCCCGATCGCATACGCTCGCGTTGACGCAGCGAAATGTGTCGCCGAAGCTTGTCGTATGTTAAGAACCATCGATTGGCGCATCGCGCCCCACAACTCACAAGGAGCGCAAAGTATCTGGAACGCCATAAGCCGACAATCGCAGGTACTCGGCCTGCTCTTGGTGTTCTCTTCCGCCGCGTGCGGCGGTGGCCAAGACGTCTCGCAAACAGATGCTGCTAACTCGACTGAAAAACTTGTTAGGCCAGGTATCGAAGTCCTGATTTCTGATAGCTTGCACCTAGTTTCGGGAAAAAGGGTGGGTCTCGTAACGAATCAGACAGGCATTGACCGGAGCGGTCGGTCGGACATCGACATCCTAGCAGATCACCCAGAGATAACCTTGGCCGCCCTCTATGCCCCAGAGCATGGTATCCGGGGGGAGGAACGAGCCGGCGCGGCGATTGAGAGTGGTGTGGACGAGCGCACTGGAGTAGTGATCCACTCCCTATACGGCGACACACGCAAACCTACCTCAGATATGTTGAAAGGCGTCGACGTTCTCGTCTTCGACATGCAGGATGTGGGCGCGAGATACTACACATACGTGTCGACTATGGCCCTTGCCATGGAGGCCGCTGGTGAACACAACGTCCCATTTCTGGTGCTCGACCGACCTAATCCGATACGGGGTGATGTGGTCCAGGGTAATATCTTAAATCCTTCCTACAAAACCTTTGTGGGGATGTACGAAGTTCCTATGCGGCACGGTATGACGCCCGGTGAATTGGCGCGTATGTATGCAGGCGCCTTTGGAATCTCCGTTGACCTTACCGTCGTCCCCGTTGAAGGCTGGGAGCGAGACATGACATTCGACGATACGAACCTTCCGTGGGTCGCTCCTTCACCTAACATGCCTAACGTTGCGAGCGCTCTCGCGTACCCCGGGACATGCCTATTCGAGGGCACGCCCATATCAGTGGGGAGAGGGACAGAAAAAGCCTTTCAGTGGATTGGGGCGCCATGGTTAGACGGCCAAGATCTCGCTGACGCCCTAAATAAGTATGAGATCGATGGCGTTCGTTTCGAGCCAGCAACGTTCACGCCACGGAATGCAGGTGACCGAAAATTTGAAGGAGTCGGCGTGGAAGGGGTCCAACTGATCGCGCTGAGTACAGACTACGACGCGTCTCGCGCGGGCGTTGCGATGTTGATCGAGACTTATCGCGTATCACAAGAGCATTGGTCGTGGTATGAAGCCCACTTCGATCGTTTGGCGGGGACCGATGCGCTGAGGATGGGCCTCGTGGCAAATGTTTCCTTTGAAGAATTAGTGTCAGGCTGGGATATAGGGGTGCGTGAATTCGAGTCGAGTCGAGCCCCATACCTCTTATACTGAGACACAAGAGTAAGGCAGAACACGCTCACATATCCAGGTCGGAACTCAGACCTAATGTGTGTCCATTAGACGCTGGAGCCGGGCCGTAGAAGAGGGGCGTTGAAGCGCAAGCATTACCAGAACTCGGGCTTTGTGAGGCGGCAAATCGCCTGCGTACACCAACCCGGCGTTTGTGCCCTCTGGATTGCTCATTACTCGACCTTCAGGGACTCGAGACGCTAGAACGACCGGGACCCCTGCAGCGACTATCTCCTCGTATGCTTCCCTAACAGCAGGGCTGGCTCGACCCCCACCAAACGCCTGAACCACAATTGCATCGGCCCCGCTCTCGTAGGCTGCCTTCAGCAGGCTCGCATCGTTTCCTGCAAAGTCAGCGACAAGTGGCACATCAGGTAGCTCGGTGGTTTCGGGAAGCAGGTGCACCTCTGACACAGATGTGTGAAGAGTCGTGACCTTCCTTCGAAAAACTACACTATCCAAGTCTACCACCCCGAGCATCCCAAACTCCCGAGAAACGAAGGTGTCCAATCTGTTGTTGTCCATCTTCCTCACGTCTCGTGCGGAGTGGATCTCATCATTGAGAACCACAAGAACACCCTGTGCCCTGACCTCTGAGCGACCAATCACCCGAGCGGCCGCAAGAAGGTTGGCTGGCCCATCCGCAGAAATAGAAGTCGAATTGCGCATCGCCCCCACCATGACCACTGGACGTGTCTCCTCAATGGTCAAATGGAGAAAATACCCGGTTTCCTCCATCGTATCGGTACCGTGGGTCACTATCACTCCAGCTAAGCTTGGATCGGATTCAAACACCGTGTTAACTCTTCGCGACAGACGAATCCAATGTCCTGGCCCGATCGCCGAAGAACCAACTCTACTAAATTCCTCGACCTCAATTAGAGCTAAGTCCGCTAGGCCAGGGACCGCCTCAACAAGCTGCGTTCCAGTCATTTGGCCACCTTGTTCTTGCCCCGCGATGGTTCCACCCGTCGCTATTACAAGAATGCGAGGAAGGTCCTGCCCCGAGACCGGTACACATATGGAGCCCAGCGCCAATGCACATAATGTTAAGCGTCCAAATCCGAGTACTACACTCTTGATTGCCTGTATGCTGGATTCAGGTTTCAGGATCCCCCCGTGCGCTCCGAAGCCTTCACTTTCTCTACTCGCTCCAAGAACAGATCAGACAACGTCTTAGTTACGTCACCGACACCCCCCTTACCGACCTTCAGGCCATCGACCTCCCTGATCGGACGCACTTCGCCAGTCGTTCCCGTGAAAAACAACTCATCAGCGAACCCCAATTCCTCTACTTGTATGGGGCGCTCCTCTACTTTCATTCCGGCTTCGCGAGCTTCCTCCAGAACTATACCCCGCGTTATTCCCGGAAGGATATGACCCGTGATCGGATGGGTCACCACTGTGTCTCCAAAAACGCCCCAGAAATTCTGATGGGCTCCTTCGATCGCGACACCGTCTCGCACGAGAATCGCGTCATCGGCACCCTCGTCCTTCGCGGCTTGGAAAGCTAGGGCGTTAGGCAACAGGCAAATCGTCTTAATGTCAACTCGACTCCAGCGGCGATCTGGCACGGTTTTAGCCGTAAAACCCCTATTCCATACCTCGTCCCGAGGACGGCTCCATTCCTTCGTATAGGAATAGATAGTCGGCTTGACTTCACCTTCGGGAAAGTAATGCGTCCGAGGAGCGGCCCCGCGTGTAATTTGCATGTAGACCATCGATCGGTCCGACGACGACAGACTATTTCGCGCTACAAGTTCGCGATGCATCGCTTCTATACCCGACACGTCATAGTCAATGCGGAGCCAGCATAAGCCGCGCATCAGTCGCCGCAGATGGTCCTCTAGGCCGAATGGCACTCCTTGATAAAAGGGGGTCACTTCGTAAAGACCATCCCCCAGAAGAAAGCCGCGGTCATCAGGGGAAATCTTGGCCTCGTCCTTAGGCATATACTCGCCATTCAGAAACACGATACTCATGAAAACTCAGCTCGAATCGGGTCAGTATAGTGGAGAAAAAGTATGGTCAGTCTCACAGATCTATTCTCTACTTCTCCTTCAAGGCGCCAGCCACATGAAAATAGGCATCCCAACGCGCCAACAGCATGATCGTGACAACGCGTCCACGGGTTATGACGCCTCAGTGGCTCAGTCTTCCGTCGACTTCTCTAGCTTGTCGAACTCGGAAAGCAACTCAGCCTCAGGAATCGATTCATCCTCAACTGCTGACACTTCTCTGGGGTCTAGTTCATGCGGCGCGGTCTCAGAGACATTCAACTCCGCTTCGCCAGCCTCTAACTGTTTCGGCTCTTGAGCAGCCGGTGCTTCAATCAGCCCCATCTCTACCTTAAGCGCTAGCAGTTGGTCCTCAAGATTCACTCCGGCCGGCCCCTCCTCGAGCCGGAGGAACTCAGATTCCAGTGCATCTCCTCCCAGTTCTGCATTCACTTCATCCTGGGCCACACTTCGACGCTCCTCCTCTTCCACTTTGTCGGCCATTCTGTTGAAGGCCTCAAAAGCAGAAGTGTCCGACAAGTCCGACATCGTCTCGTTAATCCTGCGCTGCGCTCGGACACGCTTTTGCTTGGAGATCAGGAGATCCCTCTTCTGTTTAGCCTCTTCGATCTTGTCATTCAGTTGGCGCAAAGAGCCCTTGAGCTTCTCGGTTTGCGATTCCTGCGCTTCCCATTCTTTCTGGAGAGCGCCGGCCCGCTCGGCATAATCTCCTTGACGAAGCAAGGCCTGTTTAGCCAAATCATCACGGTCTTCTTTGACCGCTAGTATCGCCCTGTGTTGCCAATCGCGCTGCTGGCTTACTTCCTGTTCGATCTGGGCCTTAAGCCTTCTCTCGTCGGCGATAGCCGCTGCAACTTCACGCTTTGCGTTTGCGAGTTGGTCCCTCATATCCAGAATGATCTGGTTCAGCATCTTCTCTGGCTTTTCTGCCCTAGAGATTAAGTCGTTGATATTGGACTTAATGACCGCTGAAATCTTTTTAAAAATGCCCATTTTTTAGCTCTCTTCCCCATTGGCTGCTAGGGTACAGATCTGCTCCATGTGTGACTCTGAGGCCAGCGTAATCGATTCCGCGGCTACAAAGGTAAGCACGCCATTCTACCCAGCAACTTCCCTACCCCACTCAACCCCAGAATCACCCCAGTAAGGGCGCTAAATGTTGTCCGGTGTAAGATGTGGGATCGGCCGCGATCACCTCAGGAGTCCCTTCCGCTACAACTCGGCCCCCTTCTCCTCCCCCTTCAGGACCTAGATCAATGACCCAGTCTGCAGTCTTCACGACTTGGAGGTTATGCTCGATAACAATGACAGTATTACCTCGGTCGACCAAGCGATGCAGAACCTCTAGAAGCACTCGCACGTCTTCGAAGTGGAGACCGGTTGTAGGCTCATCAAGAATGTAGAGCGTATTCCCCGTGGACCTCTTTGAAAGCTCGGTCGCAAGCTTAACTCGCTGAGCCTCTCCACCCGAAAGCGTGGTAGCCGACTGGCCAAGGTGGATATAACCAAGACCGACGTCATTCAACGTCTCGAGTTTTTGCTTGATACGAGGGACTGCGTCGAAAAATCCTAGCGCATCCTCAACTGTCATATCGAGCACATCGGCGATGTTCTTTCCCTTGTAGTAAACATCTAAGGTCTCGCGATTGTAGCGTCGGCCGCGACAGACATCACACGGTACGTACACATCGGGGAGAAAGTGCATCTCGATCTTTACCAACCCGTCGCCTTGGCAAGCCTCGCAACGCCCTCCCTTTACGTTGAAGGAAAAACGGCCTGGACCGTATCCGCGCATTTGTGATTCGGGAAGGTTTGCAAAAAGATCTCTTATCGGAGTAAAAAGCCCTGTATAAGTCGCCGGATTCGATCGAGGGGTGCGACCAATCGGAGATTGATCAACATCGATCACCTTATCTATTAGCTCGACACCATCGATCATGTCATGCCGCTCGGCCACGATCTTACTTCGGTAAAAGTGCCTAGCGAGCGCATGATAGAGCGTACTGTTCACCAGGGTCGATTTCCCGGACCCACTTACGCCCGTAACACAGAGGAAAGTCCCCAGCGGAAATTGAACGTCGACGTTCTTTAGATTATGCCCGCGAGCTCCCCGCACTGTCATTACCCGATTCGGGTCGAAAGCTCGACGCGTCTCGGGAAGTGGAATTTCTCTCTCACCGCGCAGGTAAGCCCCGGTCAGAGACCTCTCCGCGGTCAGCACCTCATTGAGACCTCCCTCAGCAATAATCTCGCCACCGTGTCGGCCCGCCCCCGGACCCAGATCTACGATGTGGTCCGCTAGACGAATGGTGTCCTCATCGTGTTCGACCACTACTACCGTGTTCCCCAAATCACGAAGCCGCCTCAAAGTCTCAAGAAGTCGGGCGTTGTCTCTCTGATGAAGACCGATCGATGGCTCATCCAAAATGTAGAGGACTCCAACGAGCCGACTTCCAATCTGTGTAGCGAGACGAATCCTCTGTGCTTCTCCTCCTGAGAGGGTGCCCGCAGAACGGCCCAGCGTCAGGTAATCCAGACCGACGTCACTGAGGAACCGCAGTCGCTCAGCAACCTCCTTAAGAATGGGGCCCGCGATTTCACTCGATAGCGGGCGTGTCCCATCGACGATCTTGCTGCTGTTTACTGACTCACTCGTACCCTCAACAGGAATAGACGCGAAGAAATTGACTGCCTCTCCTATCGAAAGGTCGACGATATCGCCCAGTGAGTGGCCTGCAATCGTAACCGCTCGCGAAGCATCCCTGAGCCGGCTGCCGTCGCATACGGTGCACTCCAGTGTCGACATGTATTCATCCAGCTGATTACGGACCGTTTCGGACTGTGTCTCGCTATAGCGTCTCTCCACTCCGACAAGGACACCTTCCCAGTTATCCTCATAGTACCCATCGAAGCTTCCCGATTTCGACTTATAAGGGAACCTGATCTTCATTCCACCGGAGCCGTGGATGATTGCGTGTCGAACGTCTTCTTCCAGCTCTCCCCATGGAGTGTTCGGATCGAACTCGTACGCCTCAGCGAGCCCAGAGATCACCGACTGGCGCAGGTGCCCGGAAGGATCGCCCCATGGAAGAATTACCCCCTCCAGGATGGTCACGCTGGGGTCAGCGGTGAGCAGCTGCGGGTTAACTTCTTTCCGTGTCCCCAAGCCACCGCATTCGTCACACGCTCCATATGGCGAATTAAACGAGAACTGCCGCGGCTCAAGCTGAGCTAGACTGGTACCGCAGGCATCACATGCGTAGTGCTCACTGTAAACGTGCTGCTGGGGGGTCTTCTTGGTCCTTCCTCTCCCGTGCTCAAGAACCTCGATCACTCCGTCTCCTGCTCGCAACGCCGTCTCTACAGAATCGGCAATGCGATCCCGATCCACTGTCTTGACCACCAGACGGTCTACCACCACAGCAATATCGTGATTTTCATATCGATTTAGTGAAGGTGGATCGACGAGGTCATACGTCTCACCATCCACCCGAGCACGCACAAAACCTTCCTTGCGTAATTTTTCGAAGAGCTCACGGAATTCACCCTTTCGCCCCCTAATAAGGGGAGCGAGGATTTCGATTCGCACCCCCTCTCCGATCTCAAAGATTCGTTGCACTATCTGTGTAGCCGATTGCCTTATGACTGGCTCATCACAATCAGGACAGTGTGGAGTCCCGGCCCTCGCCCAAAGCAGCCGCAAATAGTCGTAAATCTCTGTTACGGTACCTACCGTCGAACGTGGATTTTTACTGACGGTTTTCTGTTCTATCGATATAGCAGGCGACAGGCCCTCGATCGCGTCGACATCTGGCTTTTCCATTAAGCCTAGAAATTGCCGAGCGTACGCAGAAAGAGATTCTACATACCTACGCTGGCCCTCAGCATAGATAGTGTCGAATGCAAGTGACGACTTGCCGGATCCTGACAACCCAGTGATTACAACCAACTTATCCCTAGGCAGCTCGACGTCGATGTTCTTCAGATTGTGTTCGCGCGCTCCACGGACGATCAAACTCTCCTGCGCGGGCAGTCTTGTCCCGACAACGGTGCCGGAGGCCGGGCGCCTTTTGGCAGAAGCTTTCTTAGTGCTGGAATCAGGCATAACCCTGAATTCTAATCATGAAGGCAGCAAACGCTCAACGCACGCGTGCAAAAGCAAGAAGAGCACGGCCACTCCAAGATTTTTCCGGAGACAAAGAACCGAGAGTTGAGCATCAAGTTCACCCTACTCTCTGTGTGCAATTATTATCCGGCTAGAGAGCCACCTTATCTATCGCCTGGATCCGTGCTTCAGTCGGTGGGTGGGTCCGAAAAAGTCCCGCCAAGGCAACACCACGGCCGCTGCTAAACGGATTTATAATTGCCATGTGCGCCCCAGCTGGGCTCACATTCATCGGAACCTTCTGCGCGATTGCCTCAATCCTTTGCAGAGCACTCTGAAGGCCACGCTTGTCACCCATTATTCGCACGGCAGTTGCGTCCGCTTGGAACTCGTTTTGGCGGCTCACAGCCATCTGCACGATCGCCGCCACGATGGGGGCAACCAGAGCCATGGCAAGCATTGCGAGTGGGTTATCGTCCCTATTTCCTCTTGACCCCAAAATAATGCCCCAACGGAGGATGCTGCCTACTAGGGCGATAGCACCTGCCATACCGGCCGCGATAGTCCCTACAAGCATATGACGGTGCTTGATGTGTGCCAGTTCATGAGCGATCACCCCCTCTAACTCGCGTTCATTTAGCTCTTCCATCAGCCCAGCGGTCACACATACCAAAGCATTTTCTGGATTGCGCCCTGTCGCGAAAGCATTTGGCTGTCGCTCAGGTGCGATCGCTATCCGAGGCATCGGGAGGTCCGCTTTCTGGCGCAATCGATCAACCATGTTGTAGAGCTCGGGCGCTTCCTCCAACCCTATCTCTTTAGCTCGGTACATCTTCAGTACCGCCCTGTCGCTGAACCAGAAGGCCCAAAGATTCATGACCATAGACATCGCAAAGAAACCTCCGGCCATTGAAGACCCGCCGATAAAGTCACCCGCGATTACGAAGATGACAGTCATAACAGTCATCAACCCAAATACCTTGGCCATCTGCATATCAGTTTTGCTCCGTTGAATTCCGTTTCTGGCCGTAGCCCCACTCCCGGAAGAAAATCACACCCCAGATCCTGTCATTTTCGATCAACCCAGCGGTCGATCCTAGCGATAGGCTACCGCTCCTTAGGAAGCGATCTTCCAAGAACCCCTCTACGTTATAGTCATCGGTAAGTGCCCATTCTACCCGAACACCCGCGACTGCGTTCTGATTTTGCGCGCTGTTGTCTGTCGGACGCAAAACAACGACAGTGAAAAGGTCGTCACCGACATACTTTCCGACCTCAACCTGCGTCTGGGCGAAGTACTCCCGTCCAAACGATTGTCCTCCACTCTGCTGAACGGAAAAGTAGTCCAAGAAGTCTCCGAACACTGCAGATCCGAACTGATTGGTCAGCACACCGCCGACGAAGGTTACTGTGCCCTGCACGGCTGAGGAGACTACACCCCTACGGCCGAGCTCCCCCACTTGGCTATTTGCCCCACTCGGCTGGCCAAATACTAGGTATGAAACCAGATCTTCTTCAGCGATACCCATCTCGCCGGTGCTTAACGTTACAGCAGGCTGCACAAGAGTGCCCTCGACCAGCGCATTGACGTTCAGTGGAGGTTCATTTTGCCGACGTATTCGACTCGAAGCCTCAATATTAAGGTCGGGGTTTAGACCAGGTCGGCCGAGGAATAGAACACTCCCCCCATCGAGCTCGAAGGTGCGCCCAAGTACACGATGGGAACCTCGGACCGCTTCGAGTTCGCCGATCAGGACGAAGTCCCCAGCTCTCCGATCATAACGCACCAGAAGGTCCCCACTCATCTCGACATCGGAGTCGATCGAGCGCAGCCACGAGTTTCTCGGCACCGACAAGTCTACATCTACCCGGAGGTTGTCGAAAAACGGGTTGCGGAGCCCCGCAAAGAGTGGTTGCGAAATCAGCGTTGTAGTGTCGACAGCGAGACCAGTCTCGAACAGAAAAGGATCACTCAGGTCGACAATGTCGGCCGCACGCTGGAGCTCATCCACGAAGATCGTGCCTTCATCCACGGTAAGCTCACCTTCAGCCAGTGGGCGTGAGTACTTACCCGTCAGATTGAATCCCCCACTCACCAAACCCTCTACATCTGCACGCGACACTGCGAGGAAACGATCGAAGTCAAACTGAAGGTTCAGATCCGGGTCTGAGAAGGGTTCAAGGAGAATGGTCCCAGTGACATCAGAACGGCCATTTCCCTCAGCAGAAAGGGCTATGTTAGCAGTGCGGTCTTCCTGGAGCGTGATGGTACCGTTGACCTCACTGTGCCGCACGCCAATCGCTTCTATCGACCAACCGCCGTCGGACAGAGTCACTCGGCCCTCTGGAGCGGGGGCCGAGGGTACCCCGCCGATTGAGACGCCACCAGACACAGTCCCGACCACACCTTCTAGAGTCCCGAGATAGCTCAGCGCGATCGCAGCGTCTAGCGAATCAGCAACTACCTCGATCCTCATGGGACTATCTACCATTCGCTCATCTGACTTCACAAGAGCAAGGTCCACAGGCAATGTTCCGGTCGCCCGCAGCGCCTCTCTTTCCCCGGCAAGGCCATCCAGATCGAAGCGCAACTCACGAGCCCGGTAAGTCACATCGCCATCCGCACGCGTGAGCTCCATAGATCCGAATTGGGGTCTATCGACCCGGAAAACACCATCTATCCTTGGAGACTCCATCGACCCCCGCACGGAAAGGTCTAAGTCAACCTGTCCCGCCGCATCCAGCTCCTCTAGCTGAGCGAGGTGCAACATTTTCTCTATCCGAAGGCCCGAGACCCCCAGCCGAAAATCGCTCCCTCCTTCACGCGAAACTTTGCCCTCCGCTAGCAAGCTCATCGGGTCCCCACCGAGTCGTGCCACCTCGATGCTTTCCGCGCTCAGCGTGCTCCTATCCCACTCCACGTGAGCAGGACGAACAAGTATCCACTCTTCCTCGTCAACCTGTATGTTGAACGCGTCTAGATCAATTGATCCACTCAACGAATCGACGACAAATGCACCTGCCGCATGATACTCCTCACCAGGCCGCCTCATAATCTCAAGCCTAGCATCACCATCCCGTTCAAACATATTGACTTCTAAGCCGGTCTTCTGGAACTGACGGCCTCTGACCTCAAGTCCGTGCGCGGTCGCTGCCACCTCCCAGACGCCTTCCGCGCTTGGGAGCCCAGTCGCCGTCACAGCGATACGAGCCGAGTCGATATGATTCCTCTTCCAGAAAGCGTCCTCTAACTCCATCACTAGCCCAGCATCAATATCCCCCAACCGTCCGCTAACGTTTGCAGCTCCCCGAACTGCGCCATCTAGGCGCACGTCCGCAAGTCGAGGGAAGGTGTCAGGCTCGATTCCCTGAAGTCTCAAGAACTCACGATCTAGAGATGTGAGGTCTTCCTGAACGACTATCGAATCCGCAACGCCAATAAGTGCGGCCCGAAGCCCAATTAGTCGGTCAGCACTAAAATCAACTGAGGCACTTCCGAAACGATTCTCTACAAGCCCTAGGCGTCCGCTGCCTACTAGCTCTACCCCACCCACGTTGGCCTTAAGTGAGTCAGCTATCAAAACCCCACTCCTGACTCGCATTACCGTCGATAGAGTATCTACCCCGAGCGAACCCAGACGCGACTCATACGCCGATCCATAAAGGTCGAGCGACATCGCGTCCGGGCTGGCCCCAAATCCTTCTATATCAAGTGAGCCACTCCAACTCGTCTCCTCAGGGACCCGGCCAGACAATGCAAAAAGTGGGAGCTCATACGCCTCGATCTCTATGGTGTACCGATCGGTCGGACTGCCGAGGTCCATGTTTCCGCGACCTCGAACGTGGCCATCGTTGACGGTCAAGTCTGCCTCAATGGCTACATCGTCTAGCGCGCCACTCAACACTACCGAGCCTCTTGCATCACCCCTGAGTTGCAGATCAGGAGCGATACCACCTAGGACTCCTACCGCTAGTGGTTGGAAGTCCACACTCATATCCGTAATCCAGCTGCCAGCCTCCACGCCACGCCAAAACATACCGTTTACTTGGGTAACCGTTTGTAGTGAAGCGGCAGACAAATGCTCCATATCCGCTACCACCATGACGCCACCCTCGACTCGCCCGTCGATTTGAACTCGACCATTCCCTGAACCCGCCCACGGGAATTCAGGCCAGAGCGCCGAAAGCACATCGTAGTTCATGGATCCCATCGACACGGAGAACCCAGTCGCGCCAGGATTATTCCCCATGTGAATAGCACCCTGAAACTCTGCTGTCGTCGGTGTGCCCCCTAGGCCCGTTGGAACCAACGTGACACGGCCCTGCAAGCTTAAGTCGGCCAATGCACCGTTAAAGCTGGCTTCTCCGCTCAGCCAACCATCGATGGGAATGTCCCTTTCAATCCAAGGCTCTAGGAGGTCGAGTGGCAACGGGTTAGCCGTAACCTGCATACCACTGAGGGTCAGACCTTCGTCGAAGGTGACACCCCCATTGAAGAGTACGTTTCCTGCCTCGAGTTCAGTTTCTATATCTTGGACAGCCAGGTGCACTCCGTCTTCAATCCGGAGTTCCGCCGCCCCACGGAAGCGTCCCTCCGGAATCCGGGCGTCAATCCAGCCAATATCTGATAAAGGCATCCACCCCTCCGACTGGATGTCTGCAGTCAACACCCACGGCTGTCCTTCTGTCCTGGGACCTAGGGTCAGATCTCCCTGAATTACCCCGCCGGGCAGCGTGTAGCGTCCTTCAGAAATAGTGATGCCCCGTTGTCCGTATGAAACGAACCCAAGGGCCTCTTCGATCACTAACGGCTCCTCAAGCACTCCTACACTGGACGATAAAGAGTTGAGCCTAGCCGTGAACTGAGGCTCGCTCGAAACGGAGAGAATCGCCTCTTCAATATCAATGTCGAGCGAGTCGAAAGTGAGCTCGCGCAGAACCACCCCCTCTGGCCCCTGAACAAGACGTTGCCCCGAGCGCTTCATCGTCGGCGTCAGGATCCGCACCCGACTCTCACGAAAGCCAACCTGACCGAGCCGGAGCTCAGCGACTGACTCGCTAATGTCAAGTTCCGCCTCGCTATCCCGATGCGCCAAAACACGACTGAGGTTCACGCTCTCCTCACTCGTGTACCGCGAAACCTCCAAGTCTAATCCCCAAAACATCGTCGAGCGGATAGACTGTCCACCCGAGAGTGCCGCAAGAATGGAATAGCGCACAACTATCGAGTCAGCAGAGAAAATGGGCCGCCCATCCTCAGCGTCGAGTCGAACCTCCGTCATCGTGGCACCGGTGAGAAGCGTCCCGCTGCGCACCCCTTGGATCGTGAGTTCCCCCGAAAGACTGGACTGGACCTGATTCAGCGCAGCGCGAAGGGCAAGATGTTGCCCTTGCTTAGTCTGGGTTGTTACGACGGCAGCCAACACCAGGAAAAGTGCACCGGCGATTAGCCCCCGTTTAATCCGACTAGGCGAAAACCGAGCCAGTCGCTCAGCTCGCCGAACAGCCCCCCCCTCATCCGAGCTGTTTGTGCCAAGACTTTCGTCTGGACCCTTTAAGTCATCGGACATCAGAACGCCTGCCCTATAGAAACGTGGAGCTGGAAGCCTCGGTCAGCTCCCCCGAATAAAACTGGAGACGCTAGCTGCACTAGCTCACCCGTACTTACCCACGGAACGAGTTTCCCATCCACGACTAGTTGATCTCCAAGTTCTCTTGCAACATCCAACGGCAAAATCTGCTCCGTAACCACAGGCAGATACTCTGCACCCCTGAACCTATACGCGAGATCGAGGCGGACTGGTCCTACAGGACTCGGGAAACGTACACCGAACCCAGGTGTGAACTCCAGATCCTGGAGAAGAATGCTCTGATTTGGGCCCCATGCCTGACCCACGTCCCCAAACAGCACCCCCTCTACGAAGCCCATTGCTATCCGGAATTCGAGGTTCGCCTCAAACAACCGAGTCCCGCCTATCGGTTGATCCTCGTAGGCTGCAGTCGGGTTAGCCTCACAACTCCGATCTCGAAGAGACTCGGGCGAGCACATCCCACCCCCCTCCAACGTGGACAGCAGATTTGTCGGTTTCGCCAGCAGCACTCTAGGACCAAGCCTGCTCTGCGCAAAGCCTCTTACAGAGTTCGCTCCACCGGTATAGAAGCGTTTTTGTGGGTGTACTAATTCGACGCCCTCTACCTCAGCACGACCCTGTCGGACAAGTCCTTCGAACCCCCCAGACCCGACCCATCCTCCACGGACCCTTGTGGCTAACACCAGGCGACCAGTGGAGGCGTAGCGACTAGCCTCAGCGATCACCCGATCATAGCGGAAGTTTGACATAGTCCAGTTCGCCGCATGCTCAACATCGAGCAGAAGACGATACCCAGATCTGGGATTTAAAAGATCGTCGGAGCGCTCCCGTGCGAATGAGATGCCTATGGGCGAGAGGGAATTCGGATCTTCTAGCTCCCTTATATCATCTGGTGCACATACTAGAAAACCGGTGCAGAAGAGTACGTCACTCGCGTCTAGCTCTGAAATCTCCGGTCGGTAAAAGCCAGTCATGACAGTTCTCTCCCCTACAGCACGAGAAAGTCCTACCTGGCCACCCACAGCTCGACGATTAAAAATGTCGGGCAACGACTGTCTCTCTATAAAGATCGAGGCCGACAAAGAATTACGACTCGAAAAAAACCACGGCTGCACGAAGTCCACAGCAGCTATTCCTGTCAGGCCCGCAAAGTCACCCTCACCACTCTGCGCGCAGAGGACATCCCGGAACTCTTGTGCGAGTATATTCCCCAATCGTCCGCGGACCGAGAGGCTCCGACCTCCTCCGAAAAAATTTCGGCTGGTCCAACGGGCCTCGGTATTCAAACACTCGGCAGTACTCCACCCCCCACCGGCACGTACCCGAAAAGCGTCCCCCTCCTGCACAATGATAGCTACATCAACCGTCGGATTCTGAACGCCCAGTAACGTATCTGGAACCACGGTCACGTTTCGTACGATATCTAGGCCGTACAAACGCGACGAAGCCTCATCGACGTCAGCGCGACGATACGGATCGCCGCGTCTCAGTTGAGATGTTCTCAGAACTGTCCCTACTCCAAGGGTCTCCACTCCCTCCACTGTGATGTCGCCATACGTTGTCGCAGGACCGGGAACGACCTCAAAAGTCGTGACTGCGTCGTACGAAGGTGGGTTACCTGGTCGATTTACCTGTCTGAAGACATCGGCGTACGCATAACCCTGATTGCTAAGACGCTGGATAATTGAGTCCCGGGTCGCATCCAAGGCTAATGTCGACAGTCGATCTCCTTCCGCGAGCGGAAGCTCATCGAGTAGGCCTTTTGCTATTAATTCCTCTGCCCCCGAGAACCCGATGCTTTGAGCAATGATCGGGCGACCCTCCTCAATCTGGAAAGTTACACGGGCAACCGACCCTGTCCGTTCTACTACCGGCTCGTTCACCACTACGTCACGAAAGCCCCTTTGGCGGTACCAGAGAACTAACCGTGCCCTATCCCGAGGAAGATCCCGGTCCTGAAGTGTTGAGCGACTCAGTGCGAAATCTACGCCTAGAGGACAGAGTGGGAGTGGGAAGTAGAACCAAAGAGAACGACACGCGGTCGCTCGCGTTGCGATAGCTCTAGAAAGTGAGTCCGCCGGGAAAGTGACATTACCCTCAAACCGAACATCTAGGACCTCAGGACCACGTAACTGACCCATCCCAGAGGACGGGAAGGCAGCCAACACCAAACCAACGATCATGATCATCGGCAGAAGTCGGCATGCCCTCTTTATTTCCACACCGAGGGAGTAGTATCTACCCTCGCCGAGTGCGGACGCGCAGTTCCTTAAAACCTCTCGCCGATACGCGAGATAGATCGATAATCGCGAGTCAGCCAGCACCCGTCACACTCTCCGTCGAAGCCGCCACGAACGCGACGGCATCGGTTCAAACGCAACACCATCGACTGCACGGCGATAGGGAGTGACCTCAACGTCATCCTCGCCGAAGCGAAGAACGCTAAGGCTGTTCCAGCCATCCTCTGACCCACGACCACGCAAGGACGTTGTCGTCCCGCACGCGAGGATCGGTAATGGAGGATCTTGCGGCGGACACTCCGGAATCTCCTCAGAGACCTTCATGAAGGTTTCATGAACGTGACCGCCAAGGATCAAGTCCACCCCCATATCACCGAAAGCACGGGCCAAGTAGGCAGCACGGGGAAGTGGCCGGCCCGCGTCCTTGCTGGGTGCAGGTACAAAGTTGTGATGAACGACAAGAAGACGGAGAGCATCCCGTTCGCCGGTCTCGAAAGCTTGACGAGCGAAATCGACCTGACAGTCGTCGACACGCCCATTGACGATAGCACGGAGCGGAGCAGCAGAATTCAACGAGACGATGATGGCCCCGTCGACCATAGTAACTGTATCTAGCGCTCGCTCTCCGGCAAAGCTTCTCCAATTCCCGAAGGGATCGAACAGACGTTCCCAAAATCGGTAAAGAGGGACGTCATGGTTACCGGGTGTCACAACAACAGGCCTTGCACCAAACCCGTCGATAATCGAACGGGCTGTAACGAACTCTCTCTTCTTCGCACGTTGTGTCAGGTCACCTGAGACTATTACTACGTCTGGGTCTATATCCTCTGCCAATTCCAGAAGTGCTTCCGCAGCTTCCGGCAGATACGGCTTCCCGCACTGGAAGTCCGAAGTATGCAGTACGGTCAACCGGTCAGACATATCAGGTCGGCTCCGGGGCCGCCCGCGTCTTCAAAACCCCCCAGACTCCGACCGCAACGATCGCGAGGCTGATTATCTGAGCGACAGTCAGGACACCAAAGAAGCGGTCGTCCTTGGCCCGCAGAAACTCAACCAGAAACCGTTCGACGCCCGCGCAACCCAGCCAGAGCATGAAGAGCCACCCCTTTTGATGTCCGTGTTCACGGATTCGCCAGAGAATGAAGAAGATCAGAGTGCTCATGCCGACCTCGTAGAGCTGGGTCGGGTGAACCGGGACAACATTTCCGTATTCCTCTATGAGAGCGGGGTCTACGGTGATACCGAACATTTGCTCAATATTCTGCACGGTAGTCGCCGGTGCGCCCTGTGGGAAACGGACTCCGAGGAAAGAGTCGGTTGGTAGGCCCCAGTCGTCACCAACGAGAAAGCACCCAATACGCCCGACGGCGTACGCCAAGGCCAACGCAGGCGCAATGAGGTCAGCCATGACCGGCACCGAAAGTCCCTGGCGACGGATCTCCCTTATAACCAACGCCGTAGCGAGCAGAAATCCGCCGTACCACACCAGTCCGCCGCGAGAAAAAACCATCCTTATTGGGTCTTCGATCAGACTGGGGAAATTCAGAAGCAGATAGTACACCTTCGCTCCTAGGATTCCTCCAATGACCGCCATGAAGACGAAGTCCCAAGCCTTATCGGGGTCCTCGTTGACCCGCTGAAGCTCAGCTCGCAAAACGTAACCCGCCGTAAGGAAAGCAAGTAACATGAACACCCCGAATGAGGTTATGGGCTGCCCCCCAAGAAAGGGGACCCATTGGGGCATTTGGAAGAAAACCGGATACATATGCCGTCTAAGTTTTGGGGAGGGTTATTCCGCGGGAGCCGTCCCGAAGACCAGGGAAATCTAGAGACGCCCATGCATTCTGATCCAAGGGGGCGCTCTCTCCTTTCTCGAAACGGAATCGCGCAGCTCTAGCAATCATCGCCCCGTTGTCGAGAGAGAGCCGCAAAGAAGCATGATGCACAGACCGGGGTCCCGTCTCTGCATCGAGTTCTTGGATCCTTCTTTCCATCTCTTGGCGCAGATGTACGTTCGCACTGACACCTCCCCCGAGGACTACCCGCCCGCATCCTGTTTCACGCATGGCCCTAAGTGTCTTGGAAACCAGTACGTCAACCGCTGCATCTTGGAAGGCCGCTGCCACGTGTCGGGCCTCATCTGACAGGGAGTCGCCCAACTTCGTCGTCAAGTCGATGACCGCAGTTTTTAAGCCACTGAAAGAGAAGTCGTAGAACGCCGGATCTTCGACAGTCTGGTTCCGACGCAGCATCGGCCTTGGCAGCCGGTGCCTCTCCGGGTCACCGTCCTCTGCAATCCGCTGGACCGCAGGGCCACCGGGATACGGAAGACCAAGAAGCTTGGCAACCTTGTCAAACGCCTCACCTGCCGCGTCATCCCTAGTTTTTCCTAGAAGCTCGTATTCACCCCAGGCCGTCACGTACAACAACAGCGTATGCCCACCCGAGACCAAAAGAGCGATAAAAGGGGGCTCAGCCTGTGGGTCCTCAAGCACGGGGCCAAAAAGGTGTCCCTCCATATGATGGACAGCGACCCACGGTCGATCGAGAGCCCATGCTACCGCCTTCGTCCAGCATACTCCCACCAAAAGTGCACCAATCAGGCCAGGGCCAGTCGTCACACCGAACACATCAACGTCCTCAAGCGCAACCCCGGCTCTTTCTAGGGCCTCGTTGACCACGCTATCGACCTTCTGAAGATGAGCTCTCGCAGCCAGCTCGGGGACAACACCGCCGTATACCTCATGAACGTCCTGCGAGAGAATGACATGTCCGAGAATCCGGTTATCACCGTCAAGCACCGCCGCCGCCGTCTCATCGCAGGAAGTCTCGAGACCGAGCACAAGCGGTCTACTAAGGAGGCTCACTGAGAACCACCGGTGAGTTCGGCTCGATCCAGCACCCTGCGCACAGTAATTCGTTCGTTACCCGGAACCACCGTAACGAGACTTGGAACGCCTTCGATACGGACCGATACGACCCTCTCCTCGCCTGGGGTCAATCCCTGGAGATACTCGGTCGGAACCCACGCGAGAAGGCGCTCCGGAACGAGTGAGGTCACCAGCGTACGTGCTCCGGCTAATCGCACCTGAATGATAGCCGGACTAACGATCAGCTCAGGCTCACCTGGATTAGCTATGGCCTGAACCGAAATCCCATCTAAGACACGCTCTACCCGATCTTCTAAACGCACACCCAGGGTCGCCGTCATCGGCACTACTGAAGTACCAAGAAGCCCTATCGTGTCTACAGCAACGGTATAAACTCCCGACCTAGCTACATCAGACCAGTCGAGGGCCACGAGTCTCAAGGAGTCGATGTTCATGACCGAACTTCGCGGACCCCGGACACGAATAACCCTCGGATTGACCTCAATCGGAGCAGAGAGAGCCAACTGGTCATGGACACGACCCACGAATCGGGTTGCAACAGGAATCAGTCGGGTCTGCGCCTGCTCAAGTGAGACGCGGATCGCAGAGGGAACCATCGATTCCACAATGAGGCCGGTCGACTCACCCAGGTCTACCCATTCCCTACGAAGCGAGATGACCGTATCACGCGACCCGACCGACGCCACCGGAACACGAATACTCATTCCCTCTCGTGCCAGGCGGATAATATCCCGTGCGGTACCACCAAGACGAACGTCTATTTGGGAAGGACTGGGGACTGCAGAAGTAGTCCATGCTGTATCGGCTACATGAACCGAAACGGGTACAGCAGTGAACGTCTCTCGATTCGACGGCTCCGTCTGGACTAACGCCCATAGGAATATGGAGAGCGCCAGGGCGGACAGCTTCAGCAGTCCGTTGTGCACCAGCGCCTGTTTCGAAGTAACCAAAACGTCGCCTCAGTCTGAGACTAGGAGCCTACGAATAAGCTCCACATTCTCAGACGCGTTCCAGTCGGTTTCCCCGGCGACCTTCTTGTAAATGACCCCATCCTTACCTATCACGAAACTCTCCGGAACCCCCGTTGTCTGATAGATCTGTTGAATGTCGCCACTCGGATTCTGCAAGATTGGGAATGTCAGCCCCAACTGCTCGGCAAACGCAGCTAAGTCCCCTCCCTCACGACCAAAAAGATCGAATTGTCCTGCCGGCGCGTCGATACTCACTGCAAGGATCTCGAAATCCTCACCGGTGAAACGATCATACAGGCGCTGCATGGAGGGCATCTCGGTAAGACACGGTCCGCACCAGGTAGCCCACACGTTGACTAGCAAGACATCCTTTCCTAGAAAATCTGAAAGGCTGACCTCCGAGCCATCCATGGCAAGCATAGTGAACTCCGGTGCCTCGCTACCCGTGATCACAGGCCGATAGTTCTCACGACCCACCCACGCGGCCAGAACTGTCGCCACGAAGGCTGCGATAGCCCAAAAATAGGGTGATCTGACCAAGAAACGCTTCATCTTTAGTGTTTTATGGGTTGAGTCGTCTGCCGTGTTCTGCTCACGTAACGGTTCATCTTTTAATCTGCCCCCCCGCGCCGACCCACTTTCAGTCGGACCCCACTACCACGCTCAAGTTCACTGGCCGCGGCCGGTTCCTGCTCAACCACAACACCCTGATCTCTACCGAAACGAAATACCTCCTCGACTTCTATCACGTCGAGGCCCAGCGAATCCAATAAAATCTCTGCCTCCGCCTGCTTAAGACCTAAGACCGCGGGCATGAGCACCAAGGGTGGTCCGGTGCTCACTATTAGCCTGATCTCGGCCGGAAGCGCCACTATGCTGTCCGGCGGGGGAGACAGCCCTACTACCTGCCCGCGAACCTCCTCGGCTTCGACAGAATCGACTTCTACTACAAAGCCGCCTGTCTCAAGCACAACGCGCGCGCTTGCTTGGTCAAGACTTAAGACATCCGGGACTGACCTCATCTGCGGACCTATGCTCATTGTAACGTAGACCGGCTCATCCGGGCGACTTACCTGCCCGGGTAAAGGAGACTGGCCTAGCAAAACCCCTGCAGCTACGGTCGGGTGCGTGATCGAGTCAGTCTGTCCAAGTTCAAGTCCTGCCCCAGCCAATCGCTCCTCAGCACTCGCAAGGCCGAGGCCTCGCACGTCAGGAACTTCATAGAGGTCACCCGTTGGTGGCGGCGCAGGAAAGAAAACCCTGGTAGCCAAGCCGTAACCAGCACACCCTCCCCCTATAACCAACACGACGAAGCCTCCGAAAAGTATTCGGCCACTGAGCGCTGCTAGGCCGACGCCTCCTTTAACTCTGCCTCCAGTCCCGTCCCTATCCGACGAGGAACTGTCTCCGACACGCTGTGACTGATCCCGACCCGAAAACCCGCCCGTTTTGCGTTTTCGGCGCTTTCGGTTCCGTCCCAGTGAGTCTCCTAGCTTCATAGAGCCTTCCTCAGGCGTGCCCCAAAAGAACCATCATAGCCAGAACGCCATGGCTCGACACGTAAAAACCCCTCCGAATCAACGAACGCTCCCCCAGGATCTTCATGTGTGAACGCTTCACTCGGTTCAAGCACGTATTCCGGGTGCCCAGCGAGGAAGTCACTTACACACCTCTCGTTCTCTTCTGGCTCTAAGGTACAGGTCGAGTAGACAAGAATACCTCCCGGGCGGACGACATCGGCTGCTGCGTCCAGCATGCTACGTTGGAGCGCCGCCATTTCAGCAATCCCCTCCTCCTTCAACCTCCAGCGGGCGTCAGGGTGTCTAGCTAGAGTGCCTGTGCCGGTGCACGGGGCATCAACCATTACCACATCTGCCGCCACTAGTGGTAAGCTATTGGCGTCAGCGACGACCAACTCCAATGGCCGCTCAGTGCGGTGCGCGTTGTCTTTGACCATTCGCATACGTGATTCCGACCGATCAAGTGCAATGATCCGAGCGGCTCGATCCGACAGCGCAAGCGCTTTGCCGCCCGGGGCCGCACAAAGATCAGCAACAATCGTGCCTGACGAAACATCCGCGTAACGCGCTACAAGATTTGACGCTGGATCTTGGACAATAGAAATCGGAAGAGCACGCAACGCCGAAGCTACTGAACTAGTATCGGCCAGGCGGAGACATGGACTCCACTCCGCTGCTAGCGAGGCCTCAACCCCCTCTTCTGCTAAGCGTGCTAAAGCCTCCTCGCTGTTCATCCCTATGGGGAGAATAGACGTCGGAGGCCGGCTATTGTCATGTTCTAAAAGCCTCCGAACATCAATCACGTCGTAGCGTGAGAGCCATCGCCGAACAAGCCACTCTGGATGGGAACCCCAAGTCGTTAATGCCAAGAGCGAATCCATGTCTTCCGGTGGCACCGCAGCATCGGCTGCAACCCTGCGGAGGACGGCATTCACAAAGCCAGTCGGTCGTGCTCCCGCCTCTACCCGTACTTGGTCTACTGTGGCTGACACAGCAGCATAAGCAGGTACCGACTCCATGTAGTGAATCTGATAGGTGCCGAGACGCAGGAGTTCCAGAACTGCTCCATCGAGTTCTCTGAGTGGCCTAGACACATGTGCCTCAAGCAGCCCATCAAGTCGTCCTCTGAGGCGGGTCGTTCCCCATGCTAGCTCATGAGCAAATCCACGCTCTCGTGGCTCCAACGAATCGGCTATGTCCGAGAAGGCCCGATGGAGACGCCTGCCTCGTTCGGCCTCGACCCGAATTGCGTACGCAGCCGCCCGACCGGGCGTGACCCCGGTCAGTCGAGCATGCCCTCAATCGGCGATGACGGAACAGCAATCTCACTCGACGGCATGCGACCCGCCAAGTACGCTAGCCGGCCAGCAACGACTGCGTGCTTCATCGCGTGGGACATTCGAACCGGGTCGTCCGCGGCCGCTAGCGCAGTGTTCATGAGCACACCGTCCACACCCTGCTCCATCGTCACGCAGGCGTCGGACGCTGTTCCCACACCCGCGTCTACTATTACGGGCACCTTGAGACGAGCCTTGATCTCTCGAATGAAATAAGGATTCACGACACCAAGCCCACTACCTATCGGGCTTGCGAGCGGCATGACCGCAACGCACCCAACGTCTTCGAGCCTTAGGGCGGTGATTAGGTCATCGTTCGTATACGCCATGACCTTGAAGCCTTCGTCTGCAAGAGTCTTTGCAGCTTCGAGTGTCGCGTGAACATCAGGCAGAAGGGTACGTTCGTCACCAATGACCTCCAGCTTCACGAACTCATTGAAACCAGCCGCTCTAGCTAACCGGGCGTATCGCACAGCGTCGTCGGCTGTGTAACAGCCCGCGGTATTCGCAAGCAGAAAGAAGTCCTGCGGATCTAGATGATGCAGGATAGCCTCGTCTTTGCTGCGGTCTAGGTCTACCCGCCTCACCGCGACCGTCACCATCTCTGCTCCTGATGCTCGGATGGCGTCCACCATGATCTGGTTCGACTCATACTTTCCCGTCCCCACAATCAAGCGGGACACAAACTTCGTGCCACCAATGTAGAATGGGCCATCTAGGGCTCGGGCATCATCCATTGATGTGTCGGTACTTGTCATTTCAACCCCCACCCACAAAGTGGACGAGCTCGATCATATCGTCTTGAACCACCTTAATCGCATCATAGTTCTCTCGATCAAGAATTTCTCTGTTCAACTCCACAACCACCATGCCCGGGTGAAGCTCAAGAGCTTCGAGCAGAGTCGTCACCGTATGCCCCGCCCCGAAAGACTGGCGCTTTCCGTTGAGCTGAATGTCGATGCTCGTATCTGGGGTCATCAGGGCTCTCCGGTGTCCGCTTGAAGCATAGAAATGTACTCGCTCGAAGCCTGAGACGGAGACTCTGCGCCCCATACGCCGGACATGACAGCGACACCCCAAGCACCCGAAGCTAGCACGCCCGGGACCCTTTCAATCATGATGCCACCGATGGCAATCACTGGGACGTAATCGGCCAAAACAACAAGCTCTTTTAATGTGTGAAGCCCGAGACCTGGTCGCTCTGGGTGAGACGCTGTCTCAAATATGTTACCCAGTATAATCCAAGAAGCGTCCACCTCACGAGCCGCAGACACCTCAACTGCATCGTGGCACGATGCACCAATCGTGGATAGGGGGACCAATGTCCGTGTCTCACTCACAGACAGTGACCGACGTCCCAGATGAACGGCGTTCAGTCCAACCGCCATCGCAACGTCGATGCGATCGTTTACAATCAGATGCGCCCCGCTCGCCTCGGCAACAGCCTTCAAGTGCAAAGCAAGATCATATAAATGATGACCACTAGTTGCCGGACCACGCAGGTGTAAACACACTGCGGCGCCACCTTCTTCAAGGACCTCAGTCGCTCGACTGACGAAGCTTGGATCGCTTAAGACATGGTCGTCAGTGACAACGTGAAATCTCGGAACTGAACTCACACTAACCGCTGACCTGCATTAACGCCCCGTCCGTTAATCCAGTCAGAAACTGGCATACGTTTCCTCCCCGGCGGCTGTGCTTCAGAAAACGCCACCGCCCCTGAGGCACACCGAACCACCACGCCGTCTGAGACCGTCGCTCGGATCACCAAGCCACCATCACTGTCCCCTGGGATGGTTGGCCTAACATTATCCTCAAGAAACTCTCTACCGAGTGCCCTGACCCTCGCCTCACCCCACACAGCGGGCCGGAAAAGTTTCACAGGCGCGTCGCCTAATTTTGTCCACGCACCAGGGACCGCATCCATCGCCCTAACATGCGCTGACACCTCGTGCGCTGGTCTTGTCCAACTAATACGAGCCACGTGGCGCGACACCTTTGGAGCAAATGTAGCTGCGGTATGGTCCTGTTCTTGCTCATCAGTCGCCCCTTCACTGATCAACGCTAACGCCTCGACCAAAGCCACCGCTCCGATTCCCGACAACCGGACCGTCAACTCACTCGCTGTCTCGTCCTCCAAGATCGGCTCTGCTACCTGACAGATAATCGCGCCGGAGTCCATTCCTTCTGCCATGCGCATAATGGTCACACCCGTCTCTGAGAGACCACGCGCTATGGCCCAATTTATCGGAGCAGCGCCCCGGAGTTCAGGGAGCAGCGACGCATGTACGTTGATTGATCCCATAGGCGGAAGGTCGAGCACCTCCGGCCGCAGTATATGGCCATAAGCAACCACAACTGAGATGTCCGGCCCCAGTTGACCTATCTCCTCGAGGAACGCCTCTCCACTAGGAAGTTCCGGAGTGAACACCGGGAAATCCTGATCCAAGGCCACCTTCTTTACCGAGGAGGGCCGCAGCCTCCGTCCACGTCCTGCTGGTCTATCGGGTTGCGTCACCACGCCTACGATCTCGTAGCCCTCTGCCGAGAGTGCTCTGAGAGAAGGCACACTGAAGTCCGGAGTACCCCAAAACAAGATCTTCACCCGGTATCAACCGATGCTTCCGCCTCAATCTTCTTCCATTTCTTTATAAGCATTCGCCGTTTGAGCATCGACACGCGGTCGATAAAAAGGATGCCGTCGAGATGGTCAATCTCGTGTTGGAGCGCTCGAGCTAAGAGGTCATCAGCCTCAACAATGATGTCATTTCCGTCAGGATCTTTCGCTTCGACTCTCACGGATACGGGACGCTGAACGACCTCTTCCAAACCTGGAATACTCAGACATCCCTCGGATTGCTTAGCGACCTCCTCGCTCTCCCAAGTCACGATAGGATTGACCAGCGCTAGGGGCTGTTGCTCAAGCTCACCATCATCATGACCTCGCAAGCCCACGACGATCACCCGGAGTGAGAGCCCGACCTGGGGCGCAGCCAGACCGATTCCATCGGCATGGTACATCGTTTCGAACATGTCACGGATGAGCGCTCCAAGGTCCTTATCGAAGACAGTAACATCCTCGGCCGGAGCGCGGAGCACGGGGTCTCCCATGTAAACGATTTCGCGAATGGCCATCAGGTACTCCCCCCTACTCTTCTGACCTCATGTTCAAATGATCCTTCTCCTCGAGCACACTGGCTACGCGGCCGCGATCAACCGTGACTCGAGTACTTTCTCCTGTCCGGACAGTGAGACGGTGTCCATCAGAATGGATAACCGTTCCAATCAAACCACCGTTGGTGACAACCTCATCACCCTTCTTCACACCCTCAACCATCTTTTCGTGCCTCTTTCGCTCCTTCATCTGCGGACGGATCAGAAGGAAATAGAAGATTGGGATAATGAGTGCGAAGTTGAGCATCATACGGAGGCCGAAGTTCTGATCCGGCGCAGCCTGCAGCAGCAGCGTTATAGGCGTCACGAAGCCTTCCCCTCTTTTTTATAGCGTTCTAACCAGTCCCTGTGCCAATGGTCGAAGCTTCCGTCAATCACTCGACGGCGGGCCTCTTCACCTAGACGGACCAGAAACCGGAGATTGTGAATCGAAATAAGTCGTAAGGGCAGCCATTCGCCCGATACAACCAGATGACGAAGATAAGCTCGATCGTAATGGGCGCAGGTATAGCAATCGCATTCCGTATCAATCGGACGGGTATCTGACCGAAACCGAGCAGCCTTAAGATTGATCTGACCCTCTATACTGGTCCAGGCAGTTCCATGTCGCGCGTTGCGCGTTGGGGCGACGCAGTCGAAAAGGTCGCAGCCTCGCTTTATGGCTTCGAGAAGATCATCTGGGTAACCGACACCCATCAAATAGCGCGGACGATCTTTTGGAAGAACATCGTCGAGCAGCTCGAGGGTCCTCCACATATCCGGCTTTGACTCACCGACACTTAGCCCTCCAATCCCGAAACCGTCCCAGTCATTTAGCGACATGAACTGTTCCGCATGCTCTCTTCGAAGGTCGTCAAAGACGTTGCCCTGAAGAACAGGGAAAAGACTTTGTTCCTTAAACTCACCCACCTGCTCCAACTCGTCGAACCGTATCCTACAACGCCGCAACCATTCGAGAGTCCGGCGGTTCGCTTGCTCAGCGGTCTGGCGATCGCATCCCCCAGGCGGGCACTCATCGAACGCCATTATGATGTCAGCACCAAGAGTACGTTGGATGTCCATGACAGATTCAGGGGTGAAAACGTGGCGAGATCCGTCAACGTGGCTCTGAAAGTCGACACCGTCGTCATGTACTTTGCGGGTGCCCCTCAGAGAAAAAACCTGGTAGCCACCACTGTCCGTTAAGATCGGGCCGTCCCAACGCATAAAGTCATGCAGTCCTCCTAGCTGCCGCACCAAATCTTGACCGGGCCTCAAGTACAAGTGGTACGTATTCGCTAGCACTACCTGCGCCCCCAGCTCTTTAACCTCCTCCATGATAAGGCTCTTGACCGTCCCAGCAGTCCCGACCGGCATGAAGGCCGGAGTCGACACACTTCCATGAGGTGTCGTTAAGGAGCCGGCGCGGGCAGAGCCCTCGGTTGCGGAAAGGGTGTAGTCAAACATGGCGGGAAAATGTAACCGCAAGGGCCGTGACGAGCCTGTTGCCCTATCATCTCTTTAACTGGCGCTACTTGCCAAAATCTAGAGCCAAGAAATGATGTAGGCTCAGTTGATCGGTCGATGGGGTTGTTTTTCCTGATCTTCAAGCCAACACGAGAAACGTGCTCATCCGCAAGAAGGCATGACCAGCATGGCGTCACCATACGAGTAAAATAGGTAGCGCTCGCGGACAGCTTCTGCATATGCCGCCATAGTGCGGTCGTACCCCCCCAAAGCGGCGACGAGCATAATCAGAGTAGACCGGGGGAGGTGAAAGTTAGTGAGCAGGCCATCAACCACCCGGAAGTTATAAGGTGGCCAAATGAAGAGGTCCGTCTGTGACCAACCAGGTCTCAACGAGCCATCATCTCGCGCGGCCGACTCAAGAGCGCGAACCGCCGTCGTACCGACCGCCCAAACTCTGCCACCATCCATTTTCGTGCGTTCGACCGCCTCGATCGCTGAGTCCGGAATGAAGTACCTCTCTACATGCATCGAGTGACCAGATGGGTGCTCGGTGTTGACCGGACGAAAGGTGCCCAGTCCCACATGAAGTGTTATCGCAGTCCGCTTTATGCCCTTTGTCTCGAATTCTTCAAGCAGATCATTTGTGAAATGCAATCCTGCGGTCGGAGCCGCAACAGACCCTCCAGTCCTCGCATAAACCGTCTGGTAGCGATCTCGGTCAAAAGGCTCTATTTCGCGATCGATATAGGGAGGCAGCGGCATCGAACCATTCCTCTCAATCGCCGTTTCGATGTCCAAATCACTCTTCAATCGTACCAAACGGTTTCCTGATGGCAGTACCTCGAGAATTTCGACACTCAGCTCGGTCCCTATTTCTACCACATGCCCCGCTCGAAGCTTCCTGCCGGGCCTGACCAGTGCCTCCCAGAGTGCAGGGTCCTCCCCCGAGCCGCTGCGCTTTAACAGCAGAACTTCCGCCTGGGCGCCCGTAGTTTTCTGCCCATTCAATCGCGCCGGTAGGACCTTGGACTCATTCACAACCAGTAGGTCACCAGGGCTTACCAAGCTCACAAGATCCCGGATCGTGTGATGCCCGAACTGGCCAACTTCGGGGACGACAAGAAGGCGAGCCTCGTCTCGCCTTTTAGCAGGACGCTGCGCAATCAACTCACGCGGCAACTCGTAGTAATAGTCGGAGACCTTATCACTCACGGCGCGTACTCAGCTGATCGCCGGATAGGGCCAGCCTTACTCCTTCTCGGTGAACAGAGATGCCTGGTTCCCATGATCAGCATCCTTCCCCGAGTCGGGCAGCGTATATCCAAGGTGACGGAATGCACGCTGCGTAGCCACACGCCCTTGAGGCGTGCGTTGCAGAAATCCCTCCATAATGAGGAAGGGCTCGTAGACCTCTTCTAGGGTAGTCGGGTCTTCGCCCATAGCGACAGCCAGTGAGTTTAGTCCAACTGGCCCACCCTCAAACTTTTCAATCAGGGTCTTCAGCACGTGTCCATCCATCTCATCGAGCCCGTACTCATCGACATCAAGAAGCTTTAAAGCCGCCTGAGCCACATCTCGATCTATGCTGCCGTCAGCTCGTACCTGAGCGTAGTCTCGCACCCGCCTCAGAAGTCGGTTAGCCACGCGCGGAGTTCCCCGTGATCGTCTCGCGATCTCTTCGGCCCCGTCCTCTGTGGTATCGATGGCCAGAATGTCAGCACTTCTCCTGACAATCGTTACTAGCTCGGCGGGAGGATAGTAGTTCATACGCTGCACAATCCCGAAGCGAGCCCGCATAGGTGCAGTGAGCGATCCGAACCGGGTGGTGGCGCCCACCAAGGTGAAACGCTCAATCTTCATGGTCATTGTCTGTGCTTTAGGACCGTCTGACAGACGAATATCTACCTGCCAGTCCTCCATCGCCGGATAAAGAAACTCCTCAATGATCGGACGAAGCCGATGGATCTCGTCGATAAATAGAATGTCACCCTCGCGCTGGTTCGTGAGGATACCCACCAGGTCGGCCGGCTTCTCAAGTACAGGGCCAGACGTCGTCTTTATGTTGACCCCCATCTCCCTTGCAAGCAGCGTGGCCAGGGTTGTCTTACCCAAGCCCGGAGGGCCATGGAAGAGCACGTGGTCAAGTGGCTCCTTCCTCAGTTGTGCAGCCTCGATCGCTATAGACAAGGCTTCACAGACCTTCCCTTGCCCGATGAATTCGGAAAGGCGGGTTGGTCGGAGCGATGGCTCTACCTGAGCGTCCTCCGAGAGCGACTCGGGCGTCGTAATCTGAGTGTGCTCAGTCATAATCTTTTTACCCCGCTAGAACTCGTCGGATCAGTTCATCAGTCGAATCCGGCGCTCCCTCTTGAAGCACTTCTCGAACCGCTTTGTCCGCATCAACGAATGAATACCCAAGCGCGATAAGGGCCTGAACGGCCTCCTCTGCCCCACTGGACGTGCCGACTTCTCCTGCAGAAGTCGGAAGGACCGCCAAATCGGCAACTTTGTCGGCAAGATCCAACGCAATCTTCTCTGCTTTCTTTTTTCCGATTCCGCTGATCTGCTGTAAAGCAACCGTATCCTTTTCGACAAGCGCACGCGCCAATCGGCCAGCGGAATAGGTGGACATCATCGCTAGGGCGACCTTGGCCCCTACACCGGACGCCGTTAGCAGACGCCGGAACAGAGATCGCTCGTGATCGTCGATAAATCCATAAAGAGCCACCGAAGTCTCGCTTACAACCTGCACCGTCCGAAGCTCGATCGCTCCTCCCGTTGAAGGGAGACGTTCAATGACTGATAGCGGTGCCTCGACCTCGTATACGACTCCCCCCTTCGTCTCAATTTCGACCCAATCTCCATCCCGACTCAGCAGAGTTCCTTGCAGCCGGGAAATCATGTGAGGACACTCCCTACCATGCAGTGGCACAACGCAGCTGCCACACCGTCGGCGGCGTCAGCCGGAGTAGGGATTTTCTTCAGCTTGAGCTGCTGCTGTACCATAAAGCCAACCTGATCTTTTGTTGCGTTACCGGTCCCGGTGACGGCTTTCTTGATCTGCCGGGGCGCATACTCAGCAATCATAACTTCGTGATGAGCAGCAGCCAGAAGAATCGCACCACGAGCGTGTCCAAGCTTCAGGGCACTCTGAGCGTTCTTCCCTTGAAATACTGTCTCTACAGAGACCGCATCAGGTTCATGCCGACCAATCAGCGCGAAAACGGCATCATAGATTTCTCGAATCCTGACCTGAAGTGGTTCACTGGTAGAAGTTCGAATCACGCCGCACTCGACCAAAGACACGGATGAATCTGACGCCCGGCGCACGACGCCATACCCTGTCGCCGCGGTCCCTGGATCGATTCCTAGGACTAGACTCACATCGCCTCGGCGAGAACTGCTTCATCGATGTCTGCGTTTGAGTGGACCTTCTGGACGTCATCTAGTTCGTCGAGCGCCTCGAGAAGCTTTACCAACTTTGAAGCCTCCTCGCCGGCCACCGCTACTTCGTTCTTCGGGATCCTGGTGAGCTCGGCTGACGAGAATTGAATGCCGGCATTCTTGAGACCCGCTTCTACCGAGCTGAAATCCGAGACCTCCGAGGTCACTATGAACTCTTCGCCATCTCCGGCGACGTCTTCCGCTCCTGCCTCAATCGCAGCCTCGAAGACGTCGTTCTCAGAATGCTTCGATGCTTCAATTACGATCTGACCCTTCCGTTCAAACTGCCACGCAACCGAACCATCTGTCCCAAGACTACCATCACATTTTGATAGAGCGTGACGGATATCGGCCACCGTCCGATTAGTGTTGTCCGTTAGACACTCAATGTAGAGCGCTACACCACCCGGCCCGTAACCCTCATACGTCACCTCCTGGTAGTCGACGCCTTCGAGTTCACCGGTACCTTTCTTTATCGCCCTCTCGATGTTCTCCGCTGGCATCGATGCGGCCTTGGCTGTCTCCACCCCTAGCCGGAGACGGGCGTTGAACTCTACGCTCCCGCCTCCCTCCTTGGCCGCCACTGTGATCTCACGTATCAACTTGGTGAAGAGCGCTCCTCGCTTCGCGTCATTAACGCCCTTCTTACGCTTGATCTTCGACCACTTGTTATGGCCAGCCACGAATCCTCCAAAGCATCTCGGTCGAGGACACTCGACCTCAGTTCTCACATACTCAAACCAACATTACGCCAAAAGCCGCGAGGCTTCCTTTTGTAAAAGGCTTACTCCACTTCAACAGACCTTACAGCTTCGACTATAGAGTACGTGTTTTTCAGGATTGCCACAGGTGTTCCAGACCCTTTAACAAGAGACATCTCTGATTCTGAAGTACCCGCTCACAATGAACATCCCTGTCAACTATCGAAATAGTTTCCTGTTATTTCAGCAGCTTAAGAGAAACTACTGCATCTCTTTCATGTGCTTGATGTAGAAGTTTCAGAAGTAGCTCTATCATTCGCCCACTCATGTGCATCGGCGAAAAGATCGTGTGTGTGCAGGTATCTAAAGGTTCCGGCTCGACCCCCCAGCCTTAGGTTTTCGAACGAGCCCATATACTCCAATAGCCTGGACGCCGTCCCTGCGGCATTAAGATCCAGAATCGGGTAAGCGTTGGAGAGCCTAACGCTGTGGACACCAGTGATGGGACCCAGTTCTAGCCCGGTCGCAGGGAGCGCCCTCAGCACCTCTGTCTCAAAATCGTTATCAGACATCATCCACCACTTTTCCTGGTCCGAGCATGGAATTTCGAGAACGATGGCAGTAGATCCGACGGGTGCCATCTCCGAGCTTCGATTCTTAGGCTCGTACAGTCGAGTGAAAGGGATAGACTTTTCGGGGAAATACAGTGACGCCGAGCTTGAGACCGTGTCTTGATCAAGCCTTACAATGCAGAGCCTCAAGTGACGATAACTCAGGGATCGAGCGGCCCGCCTGATACTTTCTTCGGCTGGCGGGTCGAGTAACTCGACTAGTCGGGGCAGAGGAATCGTGCTTACTACTTCACCTTGGACCTGTTGGCACTCGCCCAAGACATCTAATGAAAGGACTCTCTGACCGTCGTGAGTGATACGAGTTACAGGCGCATCAGTATGCAAATACTCTTCACCGATATGGTCCACGAGTGCATCGACGAGCATACCGAAGCCGCGCGTGGGATAATAGAAAGCACCATCGAGGTGCCTCGTCGTCGCACTCGCGCCCAACAACAACTCCCGAAGAACGGAACCTAGCGTCAGGCCACTGAGGCGACCCCCAGCTACCTTCGGGTCAAGTTCATCGGCTCGCCGGCCCCAAAGTTTCTCCGAATAGTTGAGTAGGAAATTCCCAGCGAGAGTAGGCCCATACCGAAGAACAGCCAGCTCCTCGAAAGTCGTTGGAGTGTCGACTCGGTTAGGGATGATATTCTCTGCTAGAACCCGAAAGAGCCCTTTGGGGCCCATGCGTATAGCAGCGTTTAAAGGTTTGAGTGGAAAGTCGATCCCGCTCCCTCGCCATATAATCTGACTCGGTGCCTCCACCCTCCTCAGGTCAGACCCCAGGAGACGATGGAACGCCTCGGTAGCAACAGTATTCCGATCGTGGAGCCGATGAGCCCCCGTATCGACTAACGCTTCCCCGAATCTAAGCGTCCTTCCGTTACCACCGAGAAAAGGTGCCGCCTCAAATAACCTGATCCGCTCGCCTTCTAGGTTCGCAAAGTAAGCGAAAGCGAGCCCCGCTAGCCCTCCACCCAAGATGGTCGTGGGGGTCGAGTGTGGGTGAGCGTTAGTGGCCTGATGTGTATACATAGAGAGGGATCTCGGGCCACATGCGATTAACAAAGGGATTGTGATAAAAGGTCGACTTCGTTTCCGGGGTCTCATTTTCCAAACGCATTCCGATAGAGACAATCGGAAAACCCGCTTCTCGATCCGAGTTGAGCAAAGCCATCGCTTCCCGGTCATCCACCTCTACGAAAGTTGCATCAACCCCCTGGACCTCAAGCATGAAGGTCACCAGAGGTACGGCCACTACCGTCAAGTCCGGCTCAGCCTCTGAGATGACTCTCACGTGCTCAACTACCTGAGCGATCGCTGTCGGCTCTTTATGCTGAGCTACCAAGACCATCGCTACTAAGGCGTACGCTAGAACTCCAGAAGCAACTATCCCACGCCCTATTCTTTTTCGCACCACCTCTACAGCCCCAATCGATAGCACCAAGAGAGCGACAATTAGCAGAGGCAGCACGTGCCGACTTTTGTAGAGGACGTTCTGGTAGAGCACCATCCAAATCGAGTATAGAACGACACACGGTAAGAGCCATCGCAGCGCAAAGGCTGACCAACCCCGATCTCGTGACTCAAACTTTTGAGTAGTCAGCGCCACGAATAATACTCGGCCTCCAATAGCGCTGACCGCGACAGCGACCACAGCGGTAAGCAGGTGCCGGCCAGGGAGCCATGCTCCGAGACCGTCAGCCCAAATAGCCTCAATAGCCCGGCTAATACGGCCACCGGAGGAAATCGACTCTGAAAGGACCGTCCCTCCAAATTCCGTGAAATGACCGACTGTCTGTCGCCCCGCCGCACTGATCATAGGCTCCCATCCCGTGTAGGCGATTAGTGGGACGAACCACACCAAGGTCCCGATAACCGTAGAACCGAATAGTGCGGCCCTGGCCCTCGGGACACTCCAAGCAACTCCGGCTAAAGGAATCAACGCAAACGGAACGTAAGAAAGCCGCAATCCCCCTAGCAGTCCGAACAAGGTTCCGGCTATGAGAGCGTCAGCCGTCCGCCCTTCACGCATCGCACGGATCGCAAACCCTACCGTCGCAAGAACCACAGCTGCACCTAACAGGTCAGGCATGTACCTGTTGCCGAGTAACCACACCATAGGGTTCCAGAGCACCAACACCGTCCACGCTAAACCCTCGGGCGAGCGTAGTCGATTCCCTGGGAGCAGGAGGAGACCTGCTGCGACTAGCAACACAGTTGCCAAACCACCTACCACTGCAAACGCCACAGAGAAACTGCCGGTAAGCACATAGATCGGCTTAACGATGGCCCAGAACACTGGATAACCAGGAAAGTGTGGTTGCAACGCAGTAAGATCGTACTTGTCCGCGACCGCTAGGGCGAAACGAATACTGTCCGGATCTTCGAGGTATGTGACTCTTGTGATCAGGCGCGTGATAACACACCAAACGGCAAGCAAAGCCCAAAGCGGGGCCTCCCCCCAAGGGGAGACCCCGCCAGTTGATTCTCTATCCAGTCGCATACGCGACAGGATGCGTGACGGACTACCAGTCCGCCATGTTTGTGTCGGAGAACCCATACGCAGCCTTCAGTATATCCTTGGCCGCCTGGAGGTCTGCTAGGTACGCATCGGCCTCCGTCGACCCAACCGCGGCATATACCGGAGCATTCCCCATTAGGGCATGCAACGCTATCACCGATGCCTCAGAGATGATCGCCATCGGACCACCGGTAGCGTCACCGCGGTATCCGAACTGGAGAGCGAAGGTGAAGCCCTTCATCTCGCCCCAGTGCTTGTTCAGGTCGTAGTTGTTCTTACCCGCGATTTCGGCAGCCGTCAGAGTCGCCATATCATCCATGGAATCGTTGATATAGTGAACGACAGTTGCTGCGAGCACTTTCTCGAAACCTTCCGAAGCGGCCTTTCGATGAGTCGCCAGAGCGGTCATATCACCGTTTACGATCGCAGTCCGACCGGCTAAGAAGGCGTTGAATATATCAGCGCTAAAATCGACGCCTGTGCCACCTTTGTCTCGCTTGGCTGCATTACGTGAGATGCCGAAATTGTACTCGGTCGTGAAGGTGAGTGTACCGTCAGAGTTACTGTCCTTTGCGTAGTCACTCAGACTTCCTGCTAGCTCTACATCGGTGTAGCTCGCGTAGTCTCGGGCTGCACCGAAGTAGCCGAACGCCTCATCGAAACGATGTTCCTGCGTGGTATCGTCTGCCCCGTCGGAGCGCGGCTCGGTGTTATCACGATCCAGAATGTCTGCTAAATACTTACTGGACAGTTGGTCGAAGAGGAGCGCCCCAATCAGTACCTTATTAACCATCTGACTGAGATCGAGACCCTCCGCGGTGTTGTAGACTGCTTTCGTTCCTAGCTTGCTGGCGTCCGCAGCGTTCGTAGCTATCGTCGTAAAGAAGCTCTGCATGAGCTCATCAACTGTGATGTCGGCTGCGTTGCCCACGATTCCAGCACTGCCGAGCAAGACTTTGTCCGTTCCTTGGCGGCCCCTTATTTTCTTGCCCGACGACACGTCCTCGTAAGTCGTCGCGCTCGCAGTAAGACCATCAGGAACGGTAGTCAGGATATTCAAGCCTGTATCGGCATAGTCATAGATTCCGTTGAGATCTGCGACCGTGACCGCGGCAGCTCCAGCACTTGAGAGGCCACCGATCAAGATCTTCAGGTCCTGCAACTGAAGCTGTCGTGCGATCTGTCCCGAAATACCGACAGAACTCTCACCTGTATTAAAACGGCTTTCAAAATTATACGTCGTAGGAACCGTTAGCGGTGGTGGCGGTGCTGGATCTGGATCCGGAGTAGGGGCAGGAGCCACCGGTGTCGGAGCCGTCGGGGTCTCTTCGCTGCAACCCACACCTGCGATCGCAACCGTTGAGAGTAAAAGCAGTTTTCTGATGCTCATGACATTTAGACGTCTTGGTTGAGGTTTCGCTCAGACAGAACCCATCTAGAAGCTGTAACGCAGGCTCACATTCACCTGGCGTCGAGCTCCTGGAAGAATTCCTGAGCTTTGATTCGCAGCTGTCTGCCGCGGATTAGAGTGCAGACGAGACCCTATGTAGATCTCGTCTAGTGCGTTCTTGACTGTGACCTGGGCGACAAGAGCCTCCCCGATGGGCATCTGAAGGCTTCCGCCCATAACCGAGTACGCAGGTACAGGCCCGGTGTCGCCTCGACCCGTTGTGAAATCGAGATTTTCGAAGTCTGTAAAGACGTCACCCACATAGCGGTAGTCCGCCCGAAGTCTCGCTCCCCCAATTTGCTGGGTGACAGCCAGTGTAACGTTGTGGCGGGGAGCGTACGGGAGCTCATTCCCGGATATATCAACGCTTGGCACGTTGTTTACCACGGCGGACTGAATTCGACCGTCCAGCACTTCTGTCTGGAGGTAGGTGTAACTCACATGAGCCACGGGAGAGTTTTCCGAGGAGAAAGCTCGAAGCGATGAGGCAAGCTCAACCCCATACGTCCTAGCCATACCGAGATTCCTAAAGGCAGTCCCGCGACCCGCAGCAACGAGATCTTCGATGCGCAAGTAGAAACCAGAGAGCTCTGTTGTTACAAGGCTTCCGGATGTGCGCAGTCCAGCCTCAAGATTCCAACTTTTCTCAGCTTCTACATCAAGGCCTCCATCCTCCACATCGCTTCCGAAGCTTACTACGTTCAGCGTGCCACTCGATGGCGGTGTAAAGCCACGATGGATGCCCCCAAAAATGTTCATTCCGCCGAGATCCCAGTTCAGACCTAGGCCTGGAAGTACGACAGCGGTGGTTCTGTCCTCTAGACGGCTCCCACTGAGTCGGTTGACGCGCTCCTGCTCAAAAAGTTCAAAGCGCACGCCAGGGGTCACTTCAAGCGCCCCCAAGCTGAGCCGCTCGCTGGCGAAAATGGCCAGCGCTACGGTCTCATAGTTCTGTGCTTTGGCCGTGACCTTTGCCGCCGTGTTGCTAGCGACAACCTCATTTTCAGCGTCATCTGGATCTGGCATCGTGTAGACGCCGACTCTCGCCGTCGGGCTATCACCCAAGACACGGTCATCTATAAAACGTTCTGCATGCAGCCTTGCGCCAATCTCAAGCTCTGCCCCGAGGCCACCAAGGCCGTGAGACCATGTGTAAGCCTGCTCAACTCCCGCGGCGTAGAAGGTCCGCAGTATACCAAAGTTGTCGCGTCCATTACCTATCCGGACCTTGTCGCCCGGGTCAAACGGCGCCACGAATGAAACCGAAGACGGATTCGATAGGTAGGCATCAAGTTGCGTCGCGCGAATAAACACATCGTTTTCTCGCCACCAACGCCGATCGAACACACTAAAGTAGGCACGCGTCAGTGCCGAAAGGTTCGGTCCATGAACCTTACTGTAGATCGCATCGAGTGAGGCGCGTCGGACTGAGAATTGGTCGTTTGTTTTCGGATTGAACGATGGGTCACTATTGAACGAAAACTCGGTTAGACCTGTATACGTGGCCCCAGATTCTTCGTAGTCACCGTTCGCCTTTAGGAACAGAGTGCTCCGAGGTCCCGTTCGAATGGTTGTCTTAAGGGTCCCGTTCAGCTGCTCGAACTCATTGTTTTGCCGGAATCCATCTCCGCGCTTACCTAAAAGCTGGATTTCTGACCTCATCCGCTCTGAGCCAAACCCACCCAGTTCAGCAAAAGCGCTGGCATAACCATTCGCCCCGAAAGTCAGTCCTACACTTCCACCTGGCTCGAGTCGAGGCCGACTCGTGATGTAATTGATGACCCCACCCATCGTTTGCGGGCCATAGCGGATAGCTGCACTCCCCTTGATAACCTCGACACCCTGGATGCGATCTACCGGGGGGTTGTAGTACATGTTCGGGTACACATAGACCGCTGGCTGGATCGGAATACCGTCCTCGAGAACCAAGACTCGCGATGAACGTCGCGGATTGAGGCCTCGAATCCCGATGGAAAGACGAGCGTTGCCGAATCCATCATCTGTTGCTCCGAAAATACCTGGCACCGACTCAAGCAACTCCTGAGTGCCAACTGCCTGAATCTGTCTCAACGCTATAGCCGGCACACTGGTGGCCGTCCCCGGAAGTCGCTCGTAGTTCTCTTCTTGCGGGGCTAAAACCTGAACGCCTCCGATCCGTAATGGGGCTGCCGTCAGGGTGATCTGAAGATCCTGAACACCCGCTGACAGCGGATCGATCGCAACCCGTGCGTCAGCATAACCCAAGGCACGGACGATCAACACGCGAGACTCTTCGGGCACTTGAAGTGTGAAGAAGCCTTCAGGGTCAGTGACCGTGCCTATAACCCTCCCCTCGATTTCTACGGACACAGTCGCACCAACGATCGCGTCCCCCGATTCCGATTCGACCACGCTTCCCGCCACCTCAGGGTTAACCACCTGCGCAGACACAGGAATCGGCGTCAGAAGCAGCACCAGTACGCAGAATCTTGCGATGACTTTGGCGACCATTCGCATGTTTGTCCTAGAAGCGTTTTGGGTTCTTGGGCAGAGCACGACGCTTGTCCTCATCCTCAGAGTTAGGAGGAAGGAGGGCTCCTTCAGTCGACTCCAAAACAGCGGGGCCCAGCTGGAGCATCCCGTAACTGCCCTCCTCGGGTCCCTCATCTGTTGGGTCGAGGATTGCATCGTCCTCGCAGGCCGCGAGGGCCACAACTAAAGCTGCTAACAGAAGGCGCATCAGAAAGATTTGATGTAGAAGGAAATTGATCCGATGATGGCTAGATGAGATTGAGAATGATTCTCAATCGGTACAGAAAGTGCACAGAATCATCACCCTTGTCCACCCCACTAAGAAGCAATGTCCCCGCTTCTCCCCATACGAATCCGGTCATCTAGCGTAGAACTCGATGATTGCCCTGTCGTCCACGATAAATGGGACATCAGCCCGGAGCGGTTCTGACTGAATCCTGAACAAGAAACCTTCATCTGTTCGGGTGATGTAGGTCGGCAGCTGGACTTGAGGAGGCCGCTGCACTGACTCAAGCACCTGAACGTTCTCTCTCATTTTATGAGCCAACTCAACTGTCTGACCCACGGAAAGTGAGTAGCCTGGTCGGTCGACTCTGGTACCATCGACCAGAATGTGGCCATGGCTAACCAGTTGGCGGGCCGCTCGCTCAGTGACCGCCATCCCCGACCGAAACACAGCGTTTGACAGCCGCTTTTCTAGCGCACTGAAGAGGGCATCACCCGTTACTCCGTCGTCGTGTGCTGCATCTCGGAAGTACCGACGCATCTGTCGTTCTGAGAGATTGTAATTGAGCTTGACTTTTTGTTTCTCTTCCAAACGACGGCGGTACTCGCTGACCTTACGGCGCTGCCGCGTCTGTCCATGCTGACCAGGGGGATAGGGCCTCCTGTCAGTTCTTTTTCTCGTCAGGCCAGGAATATCCGTGCCCAGGCGGCGAATTTTTTTCAGTCGTGGCTCAGACATAGTCACAATTAGCTGTAGGGGGCGGGCCCGCGTACAAAAGCCCATCGGAGAATTCTTCACCTAGCTCCTCAAACGCCTCCTCGATCAACCCTGCTAGCTCGAAAAGCTCTTCCGCGGAGAAAGCAAACGCCGCTGGCTGGTCCAACACCAGCAGATACGGGCGGGCATCAGTAGTTGTAATCGACGTCCCGATGAGCCTATGAACGGCATCTCGGACCTCGGAGAACGACCCCGCGTCCACATTGATTACGGCATTGCCGTAAGCGATCTCCACGTCCCCGCAACAACCACAGCGCGTAATCGCGCCGGAGCTGCAGGATGATAAGGCGCGCGTTCCACTGGGAGCCGGAAAGCGTTGAGTAGGTAGCATTTTATTGTCCACGTTCTGAGAATGAAACCCATTCTCATCTAATTGAGCGGACCAGATCCTACCTATTCCCGCAATCGAGGTCAACAACCCAAATCAACCCGGATAAGGAGCCACAAACCGAATAGGAATTTTTTATGGACTCGACTGCTGCGTTACTCGATCTAGGGGATACCTGACAGAACGCATTTCCTAGACAATAAGGATTGGCTGATCGGCTTGGCTGGACTTTCGGAATGGATTACGAGGTAGCCTTCCGAAACCACGCCATGAAACGAGAGAGCCCTTCTGGGAAGTGAGTTTTCGGTCGATACCCCAAAACCGCATGGGAATGAGTCAGGTCAGCACGAGTTGAATGCACATCGGCCGCGTGGGGCTGCAGTCTCTTGACCATAGGTAACAAACCCATCTCCCTCCCAAGCGAATCTATCAGTTCCCGCAATAGCACAGTTTTCCCCGCACCAACGTTGAAAACGTCAAAGGTTCCCTTTTCGGTCCAGTCCAAAGCACAACGAACTGAATCCACTACATCATCGATAAAGGTGTAGTCACGACCACTACTGCCATCACCAAAAAGTGGAAGTTGATCCCCGTTACAGAGGAGCCGAGCGAACTTGTGGAGAGCTAAATCCGGACGCTGTCGGGGACCATACGCGCTGAAAATGCGGAGACAAGCTACACCGAGCCCCCTCGTTCCAGTCTCTGCCTCCATCATCGTTTCCCCTAGTCTCTTAGTCTCCGCATAAGGAGAGAGGGGCTGCTCCACCGAGTCGGTTTCAGCAGACGCCTGGTTCGAATTATTTCCATATACCGACGAGGAGGACGCAAAGATCAGACGAGGGACACTCCTGGTCCTGGTCCAATGAAGCACTTTTTGGGTGCCACTCACGTTGACGTCGATGTAAGGCCATGGTTCTCGGAGTGATGGCCGGACCCCAGATCGGGCTGCTAGATGTACGACCGCATCTACGGATGGCAGTTCCGAGAGGCAGGTGGAATCTCTCACATCGCCTTTTACAAACTGAAATGAGGTGTAGTCACGGGCACTCGCTAGGTTACACAGCTTGGTTTCCGGATCGTAATGGCCCTCCAAAGAATCCAACGCGACCACGTCGTGCCCGTCAGCAAGAAACGCATCACAGACGTGTGAACCGATAAATCCAGCTCCGCCGGTCACCAGGAGTTTCATCGCCCGTCACCCCCATCCCAAGAGTTCGGAACAGCTGCAGACATTTGCTCGAGCACTCGGACCCTGAACTAACAATTTGGATTCACCGTCTTCGCACGAAAGAAGAATCTCAGGGCCCTGTGTCACAGATCGCTCGTGGAGTTTAAAGCTAGGCCCCTGGGGGGGAATACAACCCGCTCGGCCCCATCGGCTATGACGAACTCTAGGGATCTTATCCCTCCCCCAGGGAGCCAGTTGAGATTGATTCTCAACTGAGGGCAACATACCCGCGCCTGCCCTGACTCACAAGGGCTAGATTGCTATAGGCATTTCTACTGATGCCGCCCACGGGCTTCCACGGATTGCAGTATTGGCAAGGGATTTCGAGCTTTTCTGCGGCTATGACAATTACACCCAATCCCTCTATGCAGATCTCCGCCCGACTTCGTCGGACACGCAGGTCTGAAGGGGTGAGACAACTCGTCCGCGAGGCGACTCTCACCCCGGCAGATCTTGTATTACCGATCTTCGTTTCTGAGGTCGACGGAGAGGTTGTTGAGATTGGGTCTATGCCCGGTGTCTATCGCTGGCCAATCGAGCGAGTGCCGGAGATTGTCGAGTCGGCTGAAGCGGTCGGAGTAGGAGCCATCATACTCTTTGGGATCCCTGCGGAGAAGAACCCCGAAGGACAGCAGGCATCCGCCAAAGATGGGATCGTTCAGCAGGCGATCAGAACTATCCGAAATAATGGTTTCGAAGGTGTTGTCATTACGGACGTCTGTCTTTGTGAGTACACTGACCATGGCCATTGCGGGATCGTAGACGAAGACGGGACGATCATCAACGATGCGTCTCTGTCACGCTTAGCCGAGACTGCCATATCTCATGCCGAGGCCGGTGCAGACATCGTCGCCCCGTCAGCGATGATGGATGGCCAAGTTGCTGCGATACGGACCGCACTAGATGCGACTGGCTTCATTAATATTCCAATCCTCTCGTATTCGGTAAAATATGCTTCGGCATACTACGGCCCCTTCAGAGAGGCCGCAGACGGAAGCCCCACATTCGGAGACCGCCGTAGTCATCAGATGGATCCCGCCAATGGACGCGAAGCTGAACGTGAACACGCAGCCGACGTGACTGAGGGAGCAGACCTGATCATGGTGAAACCCGGACTTGCCTACCTTGATGTGGTGCGTCGCTCGCGAGAAGCATTCCCGGCGATGCCTCTTGTTGCTTACAACGTCAGTGGCGAATACAGCATGGTTAAGGCCGCAGCAGCAAATGGCTGGCTCGACGAACGGGCCGTTGTCCTAGAAACACTGCTCGCTTTCCGAAGAGCAGGTGCCGATCTCGTGATCACCTACCACGCCCTAGATGCGGCTCGCTGGCTTGCAGAGGGATGACCGTAAGACGCAACTACCGCTAATCACTAGCCAACACTTCGAAGAAACATATGAATGAGACCACAAGCATGAATGACGAAGAAGAAACCCCAATCCTCGGGCACTTCGTCACCTATCATTGCACAGCGGCCTTTTGGGCTCTCGAACCCAAAGCCCGTTCGGTAGCGGCAAGAGCATGGTTCGAGTTGCTTCAAGACTCTGCGGACCGCGCACACCTGTACGTGACTCAAGGGATCGAGACCTCCAGCGAAGTCCTAGTCTGGAGCACAGCGGATGCGGGTGACCCGGCGAAGCCCGGAGTATTCTTTAAACAACGAGCAGCCTCCGAGAACCTCTACCGCGCCTACTTTCAGCCGTCGGATGTGCTCTGGGGCATGACTCGACCATCCCAGTACAGCCGTGCCAAGTCAGCCCAAGAGATCGATCCGTACGACGACAACGCTCGACAGCCTTACCTAGTCATGTACCCTTTCACTAAGACAGCGGACTGGTACCTCTTCGGACGCGAAACTCGTCAAGGGATGATGAACGAGCACATCCGAATCGGAAAGCAATACCGAGAAATCAAACAATTGCTTCTCTATTCTTTCGGTCTTCAGGACCAAGAGTTCGTCGTCACATATGAGACCGACGATCTCGAAATGTTCTCGAAGCTCGTGTACGATCTCCGCGATACCGAAGCGCGTCGCTATACCAAGGAGGACACACCACTGCACACAGGAGTACTCACAGACATAGCAACGTGGGCAGACATAGTCGCGGGGGTAACAGGCTAAATATGTCGGCTCCGGGGGTCTTCGTTGTTGGCACGAGTCACGCAGTCGCGTCGGCCGAAGCCAGGGAACACCTCCACCTAGAACCGTCTGAGATCCTCGACGCTCTTACGCCAGTGCTTCTGCGGAGCGACCTACTCATTGAAGCTCTACCACTCGTTACATGCGGGCGCCTAGAGCTTTACGGCGTATCTGATCGACCGGTTCGAGCAGCCCAGACCCTAAATCGCTTAGTGGCCATGCAAACCGGCTTCGACCGAACCGACCTTAGCAACAATACGTTTCAGCTTCAGGGTCGAGAGGCGATTCAGCACCTACTGAGAGTATCTGCGGGCCTAGACTCAGTCGTCCATGGGGAAGCTCAGATTCTCGGCCAGGTGCGGAGCGCCGCCCACGATCCCAGGGGCTCGCTCGCTAAAGGTACCGTGCTGCATCGACTGTTCGAAGTAGCGCTGTTAACGGGAAAACGAGTTCGTTCCGAGACGAAAATCGGGCACGGCGCAGCCTCTCTGGCGGGAGCCAGCTTAAAGCTAGTGTACTCAGAGATACCCGACCTAGACCGAGCATCTGTCCTAATCGTTGGGGCCGGTGATACTGGTTCACTTGTCGGCCGCCTGCTAGCCAAGCGGGGCGTCGGCAGGATCGTCATAGCTAACCGCACGCTTGAGACAGCACATGCGGTAGCCTCTTCACTAGGGGCCACAGCCGTGCCACTCTCCGAACTTGCTGTGGAGATCGCTAAGGCGGATCTCGTCGTCGGTGCAGCAGGTGATTCACATCACCTAATCACCCCTGAGTCCGTCTTGTCCTCTCGGAAGGAGAAGCCACTCTGGTTTATTGATCTAGCACATCCGCGCAACGTTCATCCCGATGTCGCAAAACTCCCGGGCGTCCGAGTATTCGACCTCGATGCTGTGGCGAAACAGGTCGAGTCAGCTAAAGCAGCAAGGCTGGAACAAACGCCCAAGGCCGAGGCGATTGTGCTAGAAGGTGTCAACCATTTTGAAGAGTGGTTCAGGTCGCGCGACAGCGTCGAAGTCCTCACGGCACTTCGGAGTCATGTACTCAAGCTGGCTAATGATGAAGCGGAACGGGTGACCCGCGGTAAGAGTGACACCGAGAAAGAAGAGATCCTTCTAATCGCCCGATCTCTCGCCCGTACCCTCCTTCACCAACCAACAGTGGCCCTCCGCTCCGCCGATCTTTCGACTGACGAAGGCCAAAAACTCCTCCGCTCCGCACACTCATGTCAGCTCCTCGAATTGGCCTATGATGAAGCTGAACGCCTTACTCGCGGCCGGAGTGACGGAGAACGAAAAGACGTTCGCCTCATTGCTGGTGCTATAGCTCGTGCCCTGCTCCGCCAGCCCGAGATCGAACTGCCGTCAGAAAACGTTTCCAACGATAGTGGCCTGGAACTTCTTGACTCCTCCCCTGATGAGATGGGAGAAACCGCATCTCGGCGTGCGAAGGACTGACGAACACCCGTGTCCTCAATAAGGATTGGGACCCGTAACTCCCGGCTCGCACTCGCTCAAGCTGAATGGGTTTCATCGGCGCTAGCGTCATTGGATGTCGAAACCACGATTGTCGAAATCACAACCTTGGGAGATCGCATCCGTGACGTACCGCTCGGTCCGCACCTAGGCTCCTCTTTCTTCACCAAGGAGATTGAGTCCGCGCTGCTGAACAATGACATCGATGTCGCCGTCCACTCTTGCAAAGACCTAGCAACGCGCCTCCCGGATGGCCTCTCGATCGTTGCAGTTCCGGAACGCGAGGACCCTAGGGACGTGGTAGTCACCAGCGGAAACACGCCAGGAGCAGTTAGTGCAGGCTCATCAGCTCTGGACTCTCCCTTCCGCGTTGGGACATCGAGTCCTCGTCGCAGAGGAATCCTCGCCGTTTTGCGACCTAATTGGACGGTGGTGGACCAGCGGGGCAATGTCCCTACTCGAGTTGCTGCTGTAGACGACGGGCACTTCGATGGGGCAGTACTGGCCGCAGCTGGGCTTTCCCGACTTGGAATGCTCGATCGTGCAGATCTAATCTTTGACCCCGCAGATTTGGTACCCGCTGCAGGCCAAGGAGCACTAGCGCTTCAATGCCGAACGAGCGACACCCTGGTTTGCGACAAAATCGTCTTGCTCAATCACCCGGTCTCTCACGCAGCCGTTCGCGCGGAGCGCGCAGTTCTCCGAAAGCTGCAGGCCGGCTGCCAGGCGCCACTTGGCGTTCATGCGGTGTTAAGTCAGCTAGAGACAGATGCTCCTGAAGACGTCTCGGTGGTTCTTCATTCAGCAGTTGCAACACCTCAAGGGCTAATCCGGAACGAGCTAGAAGGAAACCTCGCCGACCCCGAAGGGCTCGGAAACGCGATAGCGGAAGAAATCGCGTCTTCCCTGGGTGTCAACACACTAGCCGACACCCTTTGGGCTGGCATTCCACCTCGGGAAGAAGGACAATGACACGCTTATCGGGTAAAGTCGTTGCGGTAACTCGCTCGATAGACGATAGGTCTCTAGCACCCCTATTAGCTGCGGAGGGTGCCGAAGTAGTGCATTGGCCTACTATCGAGATAAAGGGCACCTCCGATCCCGATGTGCTCAAGACCGCACTGGGATCGATCGAGTCCTACAACTGGATCGTCTTTACAAGTCAGCACAGTGTCACATCAGTGCTCAGCATGATACCTGTTCAGCCCACAGGAATACGAGTCGCAGCCGTCGGGAGCAGAACCGCTGAGGCGCTCAGCAAGCGTCAATGGCGGACCGATGTAATTGGCGTCGGCGGCAGTGCGGATCTCGCTAAAGAAATCAAAAAATCCTATCCCTTGGCTGGTGTATCCGTCCTCTTCCCAGCCGGGAACTTGGCAGCCCCGACATTGCAGAACAGTCTTGAGGCCGCAGGCGCCGAAGTTACCCGGGTCGAAGCTTATGAAACAAAAACGCTCTCAATGGATCCTACCCGCATACTCAACGATCTTACCACTGGTGTTGATGTCGTAACGTTCGCGAGTCCGTCAGCCGTAGAGACCATGGCGAATGCGATGGACGATGGCTGGTCAAAGGTGCTTCAGCATTGCAGTGTCGTCGCTATAGGAGCGACAACACGCGATGCTCTCGTAGCGCACGGCGCTCTGAAAAACTCAGTAAGTGTGGCAAACCCAGCAACGTTCGCGGGCCTAGTTGAGGCTACTGTCTCTTCATCCATATCCACTCCCATGAGAGAACACGAACGGTGAGCTCCATCCACGACGAACTCCTCGCAAGGTCAATGGCTGTCATGCCAGGAGGCGTAAACAGTCCCGTCCGAGCCTTCAAATCAGTAGGGGGCACCCCCCGCTTCATTCGCGCAGCCAGAGGCGCCACTCTAGAGGACGTCGACGGACGAGTCCTGCTCGACTACATCGGATCATGGGGTGTCGCCATCCTGGGTCATTCGCACCCTAGCGTCACAAAGGCCATCAGCGAAGCTGCTCTGCTGGGGACGTCGTTCGGCACACCAACCGAAGGAGAAGCTGAGCTGGCTGAGATGATAGTCCGCCTGGTTCCTTCAATCGAAGTAGTGCGGCTTGTGAACTCGGGTACAGAAGCGACGATGAGTGCTATGCGGCTGGCCCGAGCTGCAACTGGACGGGCGGGTATCATCAAATTTCGGGGGGCTTATCATGGCCATGGAGACATGTTCCTTGTCGAGGCTGGCTCCGGTGCCGCGACACTCGGTGTCCCATCGAGCCCAGGGGTACCAGAGTCAACCGCATCCCATACACTCGTAGCAAATTTCAATGATCTCGACTCCGTGGCCAGTCACTTCGAAGCCCAAGGAGACCAAATCGCCGCTGTGATCACCGAGCCGGTGTGCGGCAACATGGGATGCATTCCACCTGAACCAGGATTCCTAGAGGGTCTGCGAACCATCTGCGATGATTATGGTGCGCTTCTCGTATTCGATGAGGTCATGACCGGATTCCGGGTAGCGCTGGGAGGAGCACAGGAGCGCTATAATGTCCGACCCGACCTAACGACACTGGGCAAAGTTATTGGGGGAGGTCTTCCGGTCGGCGCATATGGAGGGCGGGAAGACCTCATGCGAATGATCGCGCCTGACGGGCAGGTCTATCAGGCAGGGACCTTATCTGGAAATCCTCTCGCCGTGGCAGCGGGTCGCACGACCCTCGGCATCCTAGAGTCAAATCCAGATATCTTTTCCGAGCTTGAAGGGACAGGCAGGACGCTCGGTCTTGGACTTGAGGCACTCGGGCGCGAATACGGCGTACCCATAAGGTGGCAGTCCTCAGGGGGTATGGGCTGCCCGTTTTTCTCTGAGACACCGGTCACAGATTGGCAGTCGTCCGCAGCCACCGACTCACAAGCTTTCAACAGGTTTTTTCACGGAATGCTCCAACGCGATA